>Ga0256409_1000274_pt1 | contig 45695 bp, 64 predicted proteins | sample PhySR1_FD_185981 | JGI IMG/M metagenome (GOLD analysis project Ga0256409, IMG submission 185981) | Leaf surface microbial communities from sunflower plants in UC Gill Tract Community Farm, Albany, California, United States - DLSL S.R1 | ecosystem: Host-associated > Plants > Phyllosphere >...
TCGACTCCGGGACGCGCCTCCAGTTATACCTCGCCCGGGTGGTGAAATCGGTAGACACAAGGGATTTAAAATCCCTCGATCGCAAGGTCGTGCGGGTTCAAGTCCCGCCCCGGGCACCATATTGAAAAACCAATAAAATCAAGTAGTAGCAATGTCGTTTAAGCCGCCTCTTCGGGCGGTTTTTTTGTTTTCTTACATGCCTTCCTAAAATGCTTTCCTAATATATCACTTCGTTTTCTGACCTCCGACAACCGGAACTACCATGATCTTCCTGTTGTAGCGTGCTGTTTGCTTCACGTCTTTGTGCCCAGATATTTCCTGTTTGGTGTAAATGTTGCCTTCGAGATCCGATATCCCTTTTGCTTTCAAATCATGAAATGTGAAATCAAAATCCATATCAGGATATGCAGCTTTAGCCTGTTGTTTCGCTTTAAGCCATCGGCTGTTGAAACCGTCCCTTGTATACTTTGCTCCAGACGGCTGGTGAATAACAAAGATACTGTTCATACCCGATTTGAGGGGGAGGTTAGCAGCCTGACCAATAACGTCCTTCAATCTGGGCGACCATCCCTTTATCTGAGTTACCGATGTTTTACTTTGCTTTATAAGAATTCCTTCGTCGATTATCTGGCTCTTTTTGAGTTCAAGTATGTCCGCTTGCCGTGCACAACAGAGATAAGCTAATTCCATTGCAATTTTGACCACTTCAGGAGCAACACTGTGGAGCCTGGAATATTCAGAATCGGTGACATAACGATCACGCGCCTGCTCCTTGAACTGCTTTACGCCTTTAGTCGGATTATGTTTCACCAATCCCCGTTCATACCCCCACCTAAAAACCCTAGACATAAAAGCTTTCTCACGGTTAGCCTGAGTCCGGCTTTTCAAACCGCGCTTGTCCATATACTTCCTTACATGCTCCGGTTTTATTGCATCTGATGGCATATCGCCAAATACGCTTAGAACCTTCACCGAGTACTTTCTGTAGTCCTTCTGCGTTTCAGCAGCCAACTCAAAGAAATCAGGTGACTTAAAAAACCGTTCAGCTAACGACTTGTAGGTTTTTATGTCAGGAGTTTCATTTATCAATGCCTCATAAGTTGCCCAAACTTTAGACTGAGGACTGTCAAGATTGCACAGACGCATAGCGCCACCATTTTTGGGATGGAACTCGTAAGCAGACTTGCCCCGGTATACACGCGGCGGCATCCAGTTATCCTCTTTGTTTTTTCTGGTCCGGGCCATTAATCAAGGGCTCCAAAATTTGGCTCACTGCTGTCATGAATTTGCTTGCTACGCGATGAAAGGGGTTCATTAAAATGTTGCCAGGTAGTTCGGGGCCTGCCATCCTTGCGCACCATGAAGAAAATCCCTGCTTCTTTTAGACACTGGCATTGCTTTGATGGCATCTTATAACCAGTTAGTTGCTCAATTTCGTCATCAGAAATGATGTCATTACTGGAATGGTTCATAGTCCACGCCCTCGATGTTTTTACGCTCGATTTCTTGCAGAAGTAATTTCGCCATGCAGTGCACGATATTTTCTCGCGGCCAGAATTCCATGAGGCGTTTCAGGTGCCGCGGATCTCGTGCTAGCTGATCGTTGTGCGCGATCATCATTTCGGTGGCGGTGATGTGTCTCATAGTCCAACCCCGTGATTTTCATTAGGTGGCGTATTAACACTTGTAAATTCACGGACTTTAGCCGAGAAGCGTTCAGCCTCGCTGGCCAAACCTTCCAGCCCCCGCCACGTGGCGAGTGCACCCGTATGGCGAATGAAGCGCACAGCGTCAGCAACTTCCTTGACTGCCCCATAACCATCGATTGAAAGCCCCGTTTCTCGTTCGAATTCTGCGAGCTTTTCAATAGCTAAATTCGCTTTTGTTGCCCGATAGTCAACCTCACGTTGCAAACGATCAGTAAATTCAGCCTCTAATCGCTCACGTTCCCGCGAGACTGCTGCCGCCATGACAGCTTCATCTACGCCACCCGCCCGGCGCAGTATGGCCGCCATGAAGGATTTATTAACAGGCACTGATTCCAGCTTTGGCGCTGCCACCATCTGGCGAATAATGCCAGCAGCGCTAATGTCGTAATGCCCCCACGTAGGGGGAAGCTCGCCAGGCTTAATAAGTTCTTTCGGCGCTACAATCCACCATCGATCGCAATACTGCTGAACCGTCGATGATTTCTCAGGGTTTTTCAGCTCACGCAGCCAATCGCCGCGACTAACCTTAATTTCGAAACCATGAATTTCCATTCCCCGTGATGGGTACATGTTCATGGCCACGGCGTCTGCCCAGCGGCGCTGATGCATTCCTGTACCATCAGCAACTTCGAAAAATATTGACCATTCTGGAGAGCAGAAACGAGCGCGGAGCGCTGATTTAACGTTTGGTGTTTTCATTGTCCCGTTCTCCGTGTTTCAAATCGTTGTAACGTTGAAGGAAAAGCACACGTGCCTGGCGGGGATTAAAAGGAGAGATAATGAAGTGCGTCGCTGGTTCAATCCCGTCCAACATCTGCCAGTAAGTGCCATTGTCAAAATCGAGGTCGCGACGTTCGGTCGCAAGCATGACCAGATCCGCATGTTTAACTTGCTGGCTCATCTCTGGAGGAAGGCCATATTTAGCGGCAATGACTTTCTCAACCCGTTTGATGATGTATCGGTAATCGGGTAGTAAGCGCTTAAGCGGCGAATTAATGTCGCTGCAGTATGCCTCGGCGGCATCGTGCAACAGGGCTTCGAGCGCGAACTCTGGTTCTACCAGGTAGCTGACGTGAACTGAGTGCTGCGCCACGCTGTAAAAGTCCTGCACGTGACCGGTGAAGCGGCAGATATTGGAAAGGGCGCAGGCGATATCTTCAATGCAGATACTGTCAACAGAAGGGTTGAGGTAATCAAAGTGCTTGCCGGACTGAGTGGTTATCCATGACATGGTAAAATCTCATAATAAAACCGCCTCAGCTGCAGGCGGTTATGGTGAACGGTAATCAATAATTTGATTGTTTTTCAGCAACGCATTGCTAATAACTTCTAAGCACCGTTGATTGCGGCGCTGTCGAATTTGCTTCACTATTCGCCAGCTGGTGGGCCAGTTTTTCCAGATCGGCAGAGCTGATTTTGTACTGTTCACATAGAGCAATGATGGTGCTAAGCGCGAGCGAACGCATGGCCTCGTTGAGGGCGAATTCAGTGGGGATGGTTGTCACTGTCATAACAGGCACATTCCCGCCACTACACACAGTGTCACAATCAATGGAACCAGCCAGTGACGCTGCTTAGGGTGGAAATCAGAGCCAGTCAGGCGATGTTTGAACTGCTGGCGATCTACAGGGCTCATGAGATACGTCTCCTTGGTTTGCCCTGGCGCGCAGCCGGGACGCGGATTGTTTGCTGGTAAAGGTTGGCGCAGCCTTTGTCGCTGCAAAATGAGAGGGATTCACTCCGGTTCCAAAAGCGGATTATCCTGCGCTTAATGTCCGATGGATGCCGGAATCGGGCACAGTATTCGCACAGCTCTGACTCAATGAATTCGGTAGCAGACTCGAGGAACAGCCATTCAAAATGACGATGGCGTTGGCCGTTCTTATCGATGTAATAAACAAATGTTTGATCTTCGCCCTTGTAATTAGGCTCGATGCTGCAGCCATCGAAAATGACGTTGCGATTACCGATGCGGATCGGCGTACCCTTAGGCAGTTCGCTAATGCGCTGCCGCGTTAGTTTTGGTATGAAATCCATGGATACCTCGGAAGGCTAAAAAGAAGTAAAAAAATGCCCCTGAGGTGGGGACCAAAGACTACACTCCGCGCTTTTACAGGGAGATAATGCAGGTGTTATTCACTGTTTAAGTTGTTGCCAAAGAGAATCGAAAGACGAGTAGCGCGGCCATATCTGTTTTTGATCACTGTATTTTTGTAAATGATGATATCTGCGGATAGACTGGCCTCATCGGATGCTCGACTCAGTGCTCCGAATCCCAAAGGCAATTCAGGATTTTCAATATCTGAGTCATCAATAAACAAAACTCGTACATTTTTAGCTTCTAACATGGGAACCCCTATGGATAAGGAATTTGAAGGTGATGTTTACGTCCTGCTGTATAGCGAAAATCAAGGATTCTTTGCTGTTGAGAGGCTTTCAGATCTGATCAAACGGAATATGGACCTGTTTGTTTCAGGTATCTCTGTTGATTACGCCGTTATAGGGATGGGTGAAACCCGCGATGACATTGAGATAATTAAGCAGCGGTTAATAGGCATTCGTGAGCGTTATCAGGATAAAAATTCGTCCTGAAAAGGGCGTTGTGGTGCCAGGTGCTGATCTTCTGGTTGTCTCGATGGACTGCAATTCACCACAACGAAAAGAGCACTACCGCATTTCTGCCGCCCTATCCTGGCGTTTGGTACTGCAACGGCTGCGAAATTGTTTTTTGCATGCCAGCGCTCTTTTCGTTGTGTGCTGGCCCCATCCTCCAGCTTCAAGCCCGCGTTTACTTTTAAGTCCAACTAAACTGCTGCGGTATTCCGGACTTTGCCCTGGTGAGGCGTTAACCTTTCTTGGCTGACGCTAAAGCTTCGCAAAACTCGGCAAAGCTCAGCACTTCTTCGCCTTCTTTCAGACTTTCAAAATATTCTTCGTAGGCTTTATCCATCTTTAATTTCCCCGTGCGATAAGTTGGCCAGTTCGTTTTGATGCTGCGCCTGCTATCCCACGCAGCTCAAAAGAAACTACCGCCACACTTTCGCAGTGGCCGCGCTCATGCCCTTGAGTTCTTAACTCCGGTTCATCTCAGTTCCCCGTTGGCCCTAACCAGTGCGTAATTGGCAGTTACGCTGCGAAACCGGCGCTTCTTTTCTTATTTACCCTCACCAGATGCAAAGCTGGCTCTCAACGCGGAGACTCGGGGCAGCATCATTACAGCTGCATTGCCATACGGCTACGGTCTTACCGCTTTACTACTTCATCTGTTTATCTCCTTTCGGTTATTAAAAAGCGCTTTTGTAACAGTTGTACCCTCTGCTTTGCTCACTGTGCTGGCGTATGTTTTGCCTCGCCTGTAGCACCTTCCATGATGTCGCAGGGAGTGAGCGAGCTGCGTACTGTCTGCCTTGATACAGAAGCGCTTGCCAAATTTTTAAAGAGCGATAAATTTGTGGTGCAGGATGAATATATTGCGTAATGCGCATATGCGTCAAGCGCATATTTTGTGATTTGGATGTAGAAGTGCAGATAAAAAGTTTTAACTTTTTGTTTTTGAATGGATTAAAAACGCGTTTTTTTGCGAGGTATACAAAAAAACCCGCAAAGCGGGTTTCAAGATTGGTTCATGGAGGGGTTAGCCGTGTCGCCTGAATTGCTGTGTCTGACTTAACATCACTCTACCAGACACATGTAGCAGCTCAGATTCTTCAGGGGTTATAGTCCATTCTCGATATTTGGAATTATCAGAGATCACTATCAAGTCGTTTTTAACTTTTTGCAATCGCTTAACAAATGTATCGCCATTAAAATCAAAAACATAAATCCCATCGCCATCAAAATAGGTGACTCGCTGATCTACAAAAATTAAGTCTCCCGGCTCAATAGTGCCTTGCATACTATCTCCACGGACGTTGATCAGTTTCACTTTTTCTTGAGGAATAGAACCAAAAATTAGTTTGGCTTGCTCAGGTTCATATTCTATCGAACGTATAACTTCAACCAAATCACGAGATGGTGAGCCATTGCCTGCGCTTGCAGAAACTTCAAGTACATCAACCCTGTACACATCATTCCTCCTCGCCTGAATCAGCGAATCAACACTGTATGAAAGTACAGTATCATTAACATCATCAGTTGAGAATAGCTCCGAGGCTGGTACATGAAGCGCAGCGGCAATTTTTATGATCTGGGCATGACTGTACCCCTGTTTACCACGCTCTAATCGTGACAGGTTCCCTACATCGCTCTCCGCAAGCAATGCCAATTCATTCAATGTCATTTTTTTCGCCTTGCGGATTTGGCGAATTTTTTCTCCAACATTCATATGCGTATTTGAAATCATTTATGCGTCACTCGCAAAGCGTGTTGCGCAAATTATGCGAATACAATAATATGCGTACAGCGCATTAAATGAGGGCGTCACATGCAAAATATGCAAACACCACTACGAAAAATGCGTGAGGAGAATGGATTAACGATCAGTGAGGTAGCCTTAGCCGTAAAAATCGATGTTGGAAACTTGAGCCGCATTGAAAGGGGCATCCAAGTAACGTCGATCGAGACTGCAGAAAGAATCTCAAGATTTTTCAAAGGTAAAATCAGCGAGATGCAAATTCTTTATCCGCAGAGATACGTCTAAGGACACTCGTCTTTCAGTTAAACATCCTATTCACGCTTTACTTCCAGCTGAAAAGCTGGAGTCAAGTCAATCAGATATCAGGCATTCATGGAGAAAAATTAGATGGATTCAATTGCAATTTCGAGCAATTCGGTACGAGTTAACTGCAAGCCGGAAACACTGGAGAGTTTTTTCCACCGACAGGCTATGACTCAGGGTAATAAGGCTTTGGCTATCGATATGGGTATTCATCCATCTGGCCTAAGCCGTAACAGGATGAGCATTTGCAAATTGGCTTGTCGGATGATCCACCAACTGGGGTTGCCAGAGGGATGCATCTCGGCGCCGGGCTGTGAACAGAACGTAGTGCTAACCGGTGAAACAGCTAAAGCGCTTCTATCAATGCTTGAACACATTCGTTTAAGTGACGGGGGCGCTGGTGGATGAAAGGTTTGTTGAAACCAACAAGCGCTTTAAGGACAAGCGCGGCGTTGTCGTGCGCATCATCAGTTACGACAGGCAGGAACGTAGGGTTAGCTTCATGCGGCCCGACTACGAACATTTGTGCTGTGTGCCGAAATGGTACTTCGAGAAGTATTTCATCGAGGTGGGAAAGAGCGACTGAACAGCGGGAACTGTCCAGTCTTGTACAGCGTTGCTTTTGGGAAGCGAGGTCAATTATGCAACAGAGACGACGTAAACCGCAACAGGAAACCATTGTACATAAAGACATGGCGCGCGATGAACTTGCACGCCAGTTTTCACCGGATGCCGGCCGGCTACTTCGCCAGGCTCTTGAGCAGGCAAAGCGAGAGAGGTCCGGTCATGAGTAATACAGCAGAAATTATCCAATTCAGCGCCCGAAGAGAGCGTGAGGAGCAGCGCGTGGCCGATACCGATGATGGCTTCATGCGTGTCGCTAATGAGCTAACCGATCAGCTTCTTATAGCTGATTTAACGGCTCGTCAGTTAAAAATCATGCTGGCTGTGATGCGTAAAACCTATGGGTTCAACAAGTCCATGGACAGGATCACCAACACTCAAATCGCCGCTATGACCGGCATCCACCACACACATGTCTGCTCGTCTAAGCGACAGCTTATAGATCGTGGTTTTTTAGTGGAAGGTGGTTCTAAGGTGGGCATCAATAAGCATATCTCAGAGTGGGATATGAAAAAGATTAGCCAAAACAGCGAATCTTTAGCTGATTCGGCTAATGCTAGCCATATTGGCGAATGTTTAACTGATTCAGCTAAAAAAAGTTTAGCCAACCCAGCTAATACCCATTCGCCAAATCAGCTAAACACAAAAGACAATATTCAAAAGACAATAAAGACAACTGATACATCTGCTGGCGCAGACGATGTGTCGCAATCACCAGGAGATGATCAGGCATTACAGGAAGCAGTTCAGGTACCTGAGGAACCCAAAAAGCCGGCCTTTTCCTGTGAAGAGGTTTTAGCGGTTTACCACGAAGTTCTGCCTGAGGCTAAAGCCGTTCGCCTGCTTAGCGACAAACGACGCAACCAGATCCGCACGTTCTGGAAGAAGGCGACCAAAATGACCCGCCAGCTGGACGGCGTACCCTTCACACTAGAATCATGGCGTCAGTACCTGACTTACATCGCTGAAAACTGCCGGTGGATGCTGGAAGACCGTCAGGATCAGCGTTCCGGGCGCGTCTGGCATCGCAAAGGGCTGGAATATTTTCTCAACGATGAGACCTATCTGCTGGTGAGAGAGGGGGCGAAGGATGATCGCTGATCCAAAAGTTATGCCTCAAAACATCGAAGCTGAGAAATGCGTTATTGGCAGCGTCATGCACGGTACCGGAAATGAGCGTGTTGAAAACGTCCTGGCCAGACTCAAACCGGAATCATTTTATCTTCCACAGCACAGGCTGATTTATGCAGAAATGCAGGCTCTGAATAAAAACCAGATGCCGGTTGACCTGCTGACGCTGGCCACTGCTTTGGACAACAAGGGCGTGACTGACAGCGTCGGTGGGTTTGCCTATCTGGCCGAACTGTCCCGGTTTGTTCCCAGCGCGGCAAACATTACTGCCTATGCAGACGAAGTTCGTGATAAAGCCATGTTGCGTTATGGCATAGAAAAAACCACTGAAATGATGGCTTATTTCTATGAGGCGAATGGTCTGTCAGCTGCCGAACGCTATGAGGCGGCTCAGCGGGTATTTACGGACCTGGCCGATCACGCACGCACGGGCAAGCGCACGGGTTATCGCCCTTTCATGGACTGGCTGGGCGACTGGTCAAAGGAAGTCGATCAGCGATTCAACGATCCGGAATCTGTCCGGGGCCTGACAACCGGCATACCAAGCCTTGATGCGCTGATGGAGCCAAAACTCATTGTCCGGGGCTCACTTTTCGTTATCGGTGCGCGCCCGAAAATGGGTAAAACCACCATTTTGCAGCAGATGGCAATTAACTGTGCGCTGGTGGAAAAGAAAACCACGCTGCTTTTCAGCCTTGAAATGCCGGGGATCCAGATGGTTGAGCGTACGATAAGCCAGCTGGCGCGAGTGAATTCCGAAACGTTCTATCCCGATAAATTTGATGACATGCAGTTTTCTATGGCCAGTGCAAAAGCGATGGAACTGGCTGAAAGCGGGAATATTTTCATGGATGACACACCCGGGATAACCCTGTCCTACATTCAGGCCGAGTGCCGCCGTCTCAAGCGTGAAAAGGGCTCTCTCAGCATGGTGCTGGTGGATTACCTTACCCTGATGAAGCCTGAAAAATCTGAGCGAACAAGTCTGGGCTTTGGTCTGATAACCCAGGGTCTGAAGAACCTTGCTAAAGAGCTGGGATGCGCTGTCGTACTCCTCACACAGCTTAACCGTGGTGTGGAAGGCCGTTCGGTCAAACGTCCTCGCCCGAGCGACAGTCGAGAAACAGGCTCGATTGAGCAGGATTGCGATTACTGGGTGGGGATCCATGCTGACGAGGATGAAAACGGCATTCCCGATCTGTCTCTTACTGAATACATCCTGAGTCTCAACCGCCATGGCCGCACAGGCATCTGCTACGCAGAGCAGCGTAACGGTGTGCTTTACGAACTTGACCAGTACCACGCTGCAGAGATGGCCCGCACACGCACAGATAACAAAAACCACAAATCAAACAAAAGAGGTGGATTCTGATGTTACAGATCTACGAGATAACCCCGCTGGGTAAACCCCGACAGACACAGCGTGACCGCTGGGCCAGGCGTCCGGCGGTAGTGCGTTACCGGGCATTTTGCGATGAGGTACGCCTGCATGGCATCACGCTGCCTGACAGTGGCTGTCACATCACGTTTGTGTTGCCTATGCCTGACAGTTGGAGCAAAAAAAAGCGTACGCAGTTCACCGGTAAGCCCCACCAGCAGCGGCCCGATGTCGATAATCTGCACAAGGCTTTGATGGATGCCGTGTTTGAAGAAGACAGCGCCGTATGGGATGCACGTATTACAAAAATCTGGGGAGAGAAAGGGCAGATAAGGATCGAGAGCATTGCCTGAAACAACATACGCAGCAAAATTCAGTAAGGAGAATCACCTTGAACCTCGAAAGCACGATAAAGTTTTTCGCACCAAAATCACCTATGTTCAGCGATTCTCCTCGGGCAACAGCCAGTGACAGCCTGGATATTTCGGATGTGATGGCATCCTTCGGGCTGACTGGCGCGCAGGCTCGTTTCGGATTTGAGTTATTCCTTTCAAAGCACGGCATCACGTCCAGTGATCGCGCCGTTGAGATGTTAACTGAATTCGGTCTGAGTAAGGCGGGGCTTTTCCGGGCAGTCGCCGAACTCGATGAGAATATTAAACCCGAATTTGTGCAATTGCTCGCAACGTTCGCCTACATGGATTACTCGCGCAGTGCGGCAAGTAAACGCCCCTGTACATGTTGCGGTGGTACCGGGTTTATTGATACTGAGGTAGTCCGCACAAAGTCACACATGCCGTTCCCTGCGCGCGACTTTGTCAAAGCCTCTGTCCGTATGGGCGTTGAAGGCTTTACACCGTCCAGTTATGAAAAAGTCAGAGAGGTAAGAGAGATTCAGAGTGTCCGTTGCGGCACCTGTGAAGGGAAGGGCGTGATCAGCAATGCGTGTCGTTGTCATGGTAAGGGCAAAGTGCTGGACCTTGAGCAGAGCGAGATTCAGGGCGTACCTGTCATGAAAACCTGCACTAAATGTACCGGCCGCGGCTATGCGCGACTGCCTGCTGAAACTGTGCGGCGAGCTGTTGGCTATGCCGTTATGACAGTAAGCCAGCCAACATGGTCACGAAATTTTAAACCGTTCTATGAAGCGCTAATTACTCAGTGTCATAAGGAAGAGTCCATAGCGGGGGAGATGCTGCAGCGTGTCACCGGAAACGGCGAAATCAGGCGTATTAAGCAATAAGATTTATCTCATGTATTGACGGCGTGAATAAAATGGACCATTATCACGCCAATGATGGGATTTCTGCGTGCTGTTCATCAGTTAGAAATCCCGATAATCGGTCTTAATGACATCCAAAGCGCCCTGCGGTCTTAAAACTGCCAGGGCGTTTTTTATTTCTGGTATCTATCTCTTGATGGTCTTTGCATACAGAGTTATCTGTATGTCACTTACGGTTTTTAAAGTGAAAAAAGACATGTTTAATCATGAAGATATGACTGATTCGGCACAGGCTATTTTACATTTCCTTCCCGTTAAATGGACTTCCCCGGATAAGGTTTCAGAGATGACAGGAATCACACCGCCAAAATGCCAGCTTATTTTGACTCAGCTGGCTATGGCAGGTCTGGTGGAAGATTTATCGGGGTGCGGAGAGAATTTCAGGCGCTGCGGATAACCCGCAGCATTCACGCTGTGAAAATGGGCGGCTGGCAGGGTGTTGGAGCACCTTACCAGCCATTCGCTCATGGGTAAGATCATAAGCAAACCGAGGCCCACTGCTTTAGCGCAAAAGCACAGTGAGCCTATCAGAGTAAAGCTTAGGGATCTATGGAAAATACTGTATATTTAAACAGTTTTAATCTGGTCAATGCTGATTCACTGCAATTCATCAAAACCCTTCCAGACAGTTCTGTTGACCTTATCGCCACTGACCCTCCTTATTACCGTGTTAAAGCGTGTAAATGGGATAATCAGTGGAAGAGTGAAGAACATTACCTTTCGTGGTTGGATGAGCTTCTTTCAGAGTTCTGGCGGGTACTTAAACCGTCAGGCAGTCTTTATATGTTTTGTGGTTCCCGCCTGGCAGCTGACACCGAATTACTGGTTCGCAACCGGTTCGATGTATTGAGTCATATTGTGTGGGCCAAACCGCACGGCCCATGGATGAGGCAAAACAAAGAAAGTCTGCGGGCTTTCTTCCCTGCGACGGAACGAATTATTTTTGCTGCGCATTATGCCGGGCCTTATAAACCGCAGAGTAATGAATGGTCAGAAACCAGGAACCAGTTAAAGCAGAATGTATTCAGCCCTTTGATAAGTTATTTCCGGGGCGCAAGAGAGTCTCTTGGCGTTTCCTCTAAAGCCATTAACGAGGCAACAGGGACCAGCATGGCCAGCCACTGGTTTAGTGGAAGCCAGTGGCAGCTACCCGGTGAAAAACATTACAAACAGCTGCAGTGTCTGTTTGAGAAAATCGCCGCCGAAAAGCAGCAGGTAAGTTTACTGGAAAGGGGGCATGGTTCGCTGGTGGATAACTGGCAGATCCTCGACAGAAATTACAGGGAATTGCTGAAGGAACATGACTACCTCAGGCGCCCTTTTTCAGTCACAGCGAAAGTGCCTTACACTGACGTCTGGACGTATGCGCCCGTTGCCTTTTATCCCGGAAAACATCCCTGTGAAAAACCGGCAGAGATGATGGAACACATCATCAAAACCAGTAGCCGTCCTGGCGATCTGGTCGCTGATTTTTTTATGGGTTCTGGCGCGACTATCAAAGCAGCGATAAAGCATGGAAGAAGGGCGCTCGGGGTTGAACTGGAGCGTGAGCGGTTTGAGCAGACGTTGGCTGAAATCAATAGGTAAAAATTAGCACTGGGCAGACATGCCACGCTGTTAATCACAGTAGTACCAGATAAAAAAATCCCCGCCAGCTACAGGCACGCGACTGGCGGGAAATGGACTATCACTTAGGGGTTATTATATTTTTCATAGAGTTATCACAACTACGCACTGGAATCGTAGATTAACTCAGTAGGTTTTAATCAGGTAAGTAGATTAATTTTTTGCGTGATAATCACTCATTTGACATTTTCATTACAGCCTGATTCTTGTTTATGCTGGTACTAATGCGGTGAATCCCCTAAGCGGTGGAGCTTAATCAGTAATAGAGACTGCAAAGCGGCTTTCGGTACTGATTCTAAGAGTCATCGGGAGGCACCCGGCGCCGCAGAATTTTCGCCGGAATTCATATCCCTTTGATGCTGGTTACTGGTGGGTCTTTTTTATTGTTTGGTTAATACATGCGTGTTAAGAATTTATCCAAAAAAAAGCCGTTGACTAAAGGCCAACGGCGGAAAAAGATTGCAAAGGTAAGTACGCGCCAATCTCTCAAATTTGGCAGGCACACTCTAATTTTTTTTGAATAATTCCATCAGCCGATAAGCAGCAACTTTGGCGTCTAATTGCAGGATTAATAGGTTCAAATAAGAAAAGCTTAACTGTATCGTAGATGCTAATGCGGTGAATCCCCCTAAGCGGCGGGGCAAAACCAGTAAATACTAAATGCTGCGGGTCAGGTTCTGGTTTTTCTGACTCACCGGGAGGCACCCGGCATCGCATACCTGTTACCACCGCTGTCGCAGCACTCTAAAACCAGCTTTGGTAGCCAATTAAATCAGCTGTACTTAAGTTTAGTTTTGGTAGTACTAAAGGATAGTTGTTGTTATGGCGGAAAATATACAAAATTGCTTATGAATTTCAAAAAAAATCCCTCAAGTCATCTAAGGTCTCGGCAACCAGGTAGGGATGACAAGAGGGAAGCCAAAACGGCCAACTCCAGGGAAAATCCTTAATAATCATAACACAGATTTATAAATATTTTGATTGATTAGAGTCAATAACTGAAGCCTGCTTATGCAGGTTTTTTTATGATTTTGAATTTTGGCTATTAATTCCATAATGGTTTTTTATGCTTACCCTTTGTCAGTGCAGGGTTTATATTTTGTGATTCAGGCGCTGGACGTTCCCATTTAGAGCAAAATATCGTAATGGATTCTTGGCAGAACTAGTGGTTATCAGATTTGTCTTATACCTTCCTTCGTTACAGAAAGGGAAGGGTTTTGAAAATATCGAAAAGAGTGACATGGCTGTTGATGTTATTGTTTTGCGTGGTTGTATGGGGCTTGATAGTCACTGCGGTTGCTTTCGCTGGAGAGGACAGAAAGTTCACTCCTAAGACTCAGCCCGGCCAGTCAAATTCTCAGGTTGATGAGGAAAAAATCAGGAAGCTAGACCTCAATGCACAGCAAAAAAAATTCATTGAGTCGTTAATTGAATCACCGTCAGAAAAATTAAGCGGTAACTAAAGAGTCAACGAATTTTTTAAAAATAGCCCAAAGGCCGCTTTCGAGCGGCCTTTTTTCTTTGGTGCAAGAAACGTTACATGCCCCGTGGTTTTGCAGAAACAGTTTTGCTTTGCGCATAAAAAAAGCCGCGCTTACTTGGGGGGGCGCGGCAAAAGTAGGACCAATGTAGTCGGAACTTAGGTCAGGGCCTGAAATGACCCTGAGCAGTTTATACTCTTAATCCCTCTGTGATTTTTGATAATTAATGTCTTCAAAGATGCTGCGGCCCCTGAGATTTCCACCTTCAGCAGGGGGGTAATAAGCATCAGATACTTTCAATTCCCTCGTGTTGAGTGTGTTGCACACTTCTTTTACTCACAGCTTCCGTAACCAACGGAGGTCTAATCATGGTTAAAAATATGCCCGACAAAATCTCGACAGCAACAAACTACAGCGTGTCGGGCGGCCTTATGTATGGCGGCCTGACCGGGTGGTTTGGATGGCTGCACGGACTCGACTGGAATCAGATAGCGTTAATCGGTGGTTTCATCATCGCAATGCTCACATTCATTACGAATATCTACTTTAAGCGGCGCCAGACCAAAGCGTATGAGAAAGCGCTTGATCGTGGGTATGTGACTCCACCACCACAGGATGACTGAACATGGCAACAGTAAAGAAAGTCGGTGGCACGGCCGGCGCAGTTTGTTCAGTAATGGCAATCATTGCAATAGTGCTGTCACAGGGTCAGGTTCATACTAATCAGAAAGGGCTGGAGCTGATTGGAAATGCCGAATCATGCCGCCGTGACCCTTATATTTGTCCTGCCGGCGTTCTGACGAACGGCATTGGTAACACCCACAACGTTAGAGCCGGCGTCCATCTGACAGACGAGCAGATAGCAAATTCCTGGGAAAAGAATATTCTCGATGCAGAGTCGTGCGTTAACCGTTACGGCAATGGGCGAAATCTCTCCGAAAATGTTTTCAGCGCTGCTGTGTCTGTTACCTTTCGTGCGGGGTGTGGCAACCTCAGAAATTCACAGATGTTCAGCCTGTTTCGCAGTGGAAATTTCATTGCTGCGTGCGAACAGTTCCCCAGGTGGGTATGGGGTGGTGGCAAGATTTTGCCAGGTTTAGTGATTCGCGCTGATAAAGAAAAAGCGCTCTGCAGGAATGGCCTGAAATGATCTGGCTTATATCAAACTGGCGCATTTTACTTGCTTTACTGTTGGTAGTGCTGATATCAGGCCTTTTGCTGACGTCCGCGCATTACCGGGATTCAACCCTGATTATGGAGCAAGAGCGTGATGCAGCACTTGAACAGAAAAAATCTTCAGAAGCTGTCACCGACAATGTTATTGCTGCCGTTCGATTGTTTAATGATATTTCAGCAGCTACAAGAGGTCGAAAAGAACAGGCCAGAGATGAAAGTGATCAACGTATCATTATCATACGAAAAGCTGCGGCCTCTGACAGGTGTGCTGCTTTGCCTGTGCCTGATATTGCTGCTGACAGGCTGCGTTCGCACAGAGCCGAGATACGTTCAGGTGCCCACGGTGGCAATACCCTCAGAACTGACCGCTGACTGCCCGGTACCACTTGTGCCAAATCCCCTGACCTGGGGAGGAAGTCTGGAGCTGAACGAGCGCCTGCTGACGGCTATTGAAAACTGCAACAGTGATAAAGCGGCAATTCGGGAAATAGAAGCCAGCAGGCAGGGGAGAACACAGTTTAGTCAGGTGTTGGAACAGAAGATGAAGAAGGCTTCAATTTAACTATAAAATTCTTATTTTTTAATATCTTAGCGCCTTTCTCGCACCAGAATTCGGTAAAGCGAAAAAACTCATCGGTCGTTAACTCAAAGCATAACTCAACATTCTTAGCCAGCCCTTTGGAGAGCAGTTCATTTGCCTGTTCCAGGGAGTAGGCTTTTTTAATTTTCATAGAAAAATTCCAGTGAGTTTGAGAATTACCTTTAGTACCCCGCCGAGAATTTAACACAGGATGATGACATGTATACGACGACTTTGATTATTGCCTGGGCATTAGTCACGCTTGCTATTGGTTTTTCTGTTGGCTGGCTGGTGGGCCTGTTCCGCTGGAAGAACAGCCCGCAGAAGGCAGAAACCGAATCATCTGCAATTCGCAATCTCTGGGAAGCAACTGAGCTTCGCTTTCAGGCTCAGATTAACGAGCTCAAGAGCAAACTGGATGAGCAGGCCGTGTCTCAGCCACAGGGGGCGCAGAGTGAAGCGCCAAAAAAGATTTAACCGACGCCTGGAATAATGACCGGGCTTTACCCATAAAAGAGGAAATAACAATGTCCGAACCACTAAATGACCTTGCATCAGATTCAACCTTGACCGAGAACACATCTTCTTCGGTTGTGCCAGTAACAACTTCTGACCCAGTTCCATCTGTCGAAGCCAAAGACGGAGTGCACGACTTTGAAGCGGCATTACACTTCGTGCGTGATGGCGTGAAAAAAATGGGCGACGCAGCAGAAGATGAGCTGATTGCATTGGCGAAAAAATATCTTTAATTAATTAATGGATTTAGATAATTCCAAGTTGCTAACATGGAAGCCCATGCTGATAAGTGAGGCTTTCATGTTAACATCAACGACAATTTTCACTGCGCTTGTCGCACTTGCGGGTGCGTTTGGAGGAGCCTATCTGAACAATCGCTTCACTGATCACAGGTGGCAAAAGCAAATTTCGCATGAGAGAGAAAAAGAAGAACGAATTTTACTAAGGTCTAAGGGCGAGGAAACTTTTAAGCTGTTAAAAAAATGGGAAAAGGAGTTGTTTATTTTCCATTCTTCACGGATTGCTTTTTTGCAAAAAAATATTCAAAAAAATGAAATGGAAAAAAATATTGATGGAGCAGTGAATATTTCAACGCATGGTGAGTTAAGTGTTTTAATCGATCTTTATTTTAGTGAGTTAAGCAAGGATTTAGAAGCTATTCATAAACAGGTCTCCAAAGTAAACCAGATTTACTTCAAGGGAGAAAACCAGATTTGGGCTTATGCAGCATCCCAAGAAATGGCTAACGAATGCATAGTTTATGAAAGACTTTTAGAGCATTTCTCAAGGAAATTGAAAAGCAAAATTAAATCAATCTGATAATCCCTAATTTATTACTAATGCATGAATTTTATTGAAATAAAGCTCTATGCGCTAGTCGAGCATGATTTTCATCATATCGTGCAGAAAAATATACGAATTTGCCGGATCTGATTTTAATCGTTGCAGACAGTACAAGCTTTGAATGCGAGTGCATGGTGTTGAAGCAGCATACGACAATGTGTTGGCTTTTGCTAAAGCTGGTGTAAACATAATAAGGCGCATTTACGAGTGCGCCTGATGATGTTTAAAGAGAAGCTAAAGATTTTGTAAAATTGATTTTATGTAACGATAATTCGGTTTCAAGTGAGTGGCGTGTGTTGAATTTTTTTATTTCAAAGGGGCCGTACCTTTCTCCGGAATTTTCGTAATCATAATAAATTGCAAAAGATATAACGTTTTGATGGTCAGATTTAACTTTGTCGACAAAACACTGGAAAGGTAAAAAGTAAATCTGTGTAATGTTTTTTGCTTCATCCCAACTTAGATATTCCATACAATTCTCCAGTTGACGGAAAAATACTATCCATCATCTCCTTGATGCCAAAAAATATCTGTGACATGGCTAGCACTCTGCTGGTGCTGTGCAAGATTTTCCTTTTGGCAAAAAAAATTAAAGATGCTTTACTTAGAAGACATTTTAAGAGGAGATTTTCCATGGATTATTCCCAACTTGCTGAATATCTTGACCTTACTGATGAAGAGTTAGAAGAGATTGGATTAGATGAAGATGACATTTTTCCTGACACCGGCAATTCAGGCGATATGATTTATTCATACTATTTCAACGTTCCTGAACAGACGCCGCAGCACATCCTTGAAAAAAAGGGCTGGGTGATAGGAGAGCGAGTTGAAATAGATAGAAATTTCTTTGATGACGATGATTCAGAAGAAGATTGATTCTTAACCGCCTTCGGGCGGTTTTTTATTGTTGCACTAACTCTTTCGTAATATTTGCCAGAGGTTGATATGAATGGCCGACCAATGCCGCCGTGTCACTTATTGGATGAGTTTAAGCCCCACATATCTCTCAGCCCAGCAGAGGAAATAGGCTATTGGATTCAGGATCAGATAATCAGCAGTGATGGCCGGTTGCATAATCCCGATCATGCGCATCTGGTTGAGGCTGATATAGCGTTTCTGTGGGCCGCTACAGCCTTCACGAAAAAAGGGCGTACCGTTCTGGGGCAGGCTGAAGAAGTAATGATACGTGCGGGCGGCTGGCAAAAAGCCCGCATGGAACAGCAGTTGTATGAATGGTTTGGCCGCAAGCCTGATTTCATTATTACCCTGGCGCTGATTTCTGCATGTACTGTCGGGATCTGGAGTTCTGCGCGTTGGTTGAGCATGGGCTTTATCACATTGCGCAAAAAACAGACGAATTTGGCGCACCTGAGTTTACGCGTGACGGACAGCCCAAGCTTTGCATGCGTGGGCATGACGTCGAACAAGCATTTGGCAGTGATTGGCGCTGACTAGAAAGCTGCCTTTAGCATGAAAAGGGGGATTTGATATTGCGAATAGGTGTAACGACTTATAAATGTAGGTTGTAGACCATTTCCGAAGGACAAAAACTCGTTTCCTGTTGTGACATCGACCAGTAAATGCTAATGAATTATATGTTTTAGGCTAATCAGTCACAATGTTTCTGAGATCTTTAATTGGCTGGATCCTCAGTAAATGTAAGATTTTTTTAACAGTTAAATGACTTAATTCGTGCAAAATAGTTAAAATTTGTATCACTGATGCCGATAATATGATTATATTTAGATAAATCATTACGTTATGGATGCCAAGATGTCACTTTTAACAGCCCCGGTCAATGTCTGTATATACAGAGATGGATTTAGGGGGCTAACTATGAAGTTTTTCGAAAGGATTGATGCGCTTTACCTAAGTGGTGTTAAAAGCATCAATTTAGATCTCTCTAATGTCCAGAACGTTAGTGCAGCCGCATCAGTCATTTTTTTCGCTAAAGTCAACAGAATACAGTTGAGAAGTAAAAACCCGAACTTTTTTAAGTTTAAATGGCCAAACAGAAAAAAAAATCTTGATGGCTACAATTCTGTGATTAGGACGGGGCTCAGCAAGGCGCTTCTTGCGGGGGATTTAGGCTTACTAGATGAGTTAGACGAGTATTACCAGTCTTCTGTTGAACCCTATAAACAAGTCATCAACACTGTGGCTTCCCTTTATGAGCAAGCTCCTTTGACAGATGAGCAACTCGATCTGCTCATCTCTGCTGTTAGTGAGGCAACCTTAAATGTTTCGCATCACGCTTATGAGGAAAAAGCCTACGAAACGCAAGTCTTTGAGATGGGCGGGAAGAGATGGTGGCAGTGCTCATGGTATGATGCTGAAGATAACGTGTTAGTTTTTATCATATACGATGTGGGGGTAGGCTTGGGGCGTTCTTTTCAACGAGGAGATGTGGCTTTTAGCCAGATGAATGAACTAAATTGTGTACTAACTGCTCTAACTGTAGGACAGTCGCGATTCCGTAATGTTGGACGCGGAAATGGTTCCGAAGATATCAAGAGGCCTATCGGTTCAGGTTGCGCTGATTCTGAATCTTTGCTGATTCTCACTGGGAATGCTAAATACAGTTATACTTCCGTTAAGCAAATCGTAGAATGTGAACCAGTAAATGAGTTTTTTCAAGGTACTTTAATCGAGTGGAGTCTTGTACCGAGGAGTGCTTAAAATGATTGAAATAAACATTGCGAGAGATTTTTCTAAAACGCCATTTGGCAGGTTTGTTACTGACAGTCCCTATAGTGCTGAGAGGTTTAGGAAAGAATTTCTTGTTCCAGCATTCAAAAGTGCTAATGATACAGTTTCGGTAGACTTTACTGGTATAGCATTGGGCATTGGCTCGTCTTTTCTGGAGGAAGCTTTTGGTGGGCTTGTAAGAAGAGAAGGCATTGAAAAGACCAGCTTAAAGAAAAGGCTAGTCATTAAGAGCAAGATGCCATTCCATCGTGTTCAAATCGAAAAATATATTGAACAGGCCCAGCCGGAGAGATCTTGATTTAAAATGTCAGAATATACCTGGGTCTTGAGTTCTATAAGTATTTTATTGGTTTTTGTCAGCTGGGGGGTGGTTTATTTTAATGCAAGAAGAATTGCTACTCGAGCCGAAACTAAGTCTTTGATTGACAATTTGATTAAAACTATAGATGGGATTTCTGATGTTTCTGTAGATTTTTGGCTCTCAATGCCCAACGATGAAGACAAAGAGTATTATAAAATACATAAATATTCTTTATTGATTTCATCGAAAATGGCCCAGGCGTCATGTTTTTTTCAGTTCATCAAAGCTAGAGGTGTACTTGTCTCTGACGAGTTGTTAGCAGAGATGAATGATAAAGCTACGCTTGACTGTGAAAATGTCTTTTTGCTTAGCGAACAAGATTCAGCTGTAAAAGCTCAAGGCGTAAAAGAAAAATGTACATCCGCAATTGAGCATCTTTTTGAGGAATTCGAGAGGACTCACCCTCCATCATCTCATAAAACCTTAGTAGGGCTCGTTAGTGACTTGTATAGAAGTTTAGAAATGTGGTCAACCTCTTTAGGCCCATCCAGAAACTAACCGCCTCAAGGCGGTTTTTTCCGTTTATGTAATCGAAAATGAGCTTAATAAAAGGAAATCACCAATGTGAAAGGGTTAAAATACCTTATTGAAAAACTCCACGCTTTGCGCAAACAAACGCCTTTTGCCATATCGCAGGCCCTTACCGAGGTTGTCCTTGAGATTGCAGCGGCAGAAAAAAAAGCGCTAACTCGTCGCCTTGATTCACCCACGCCGTTTACAGTGAACGCAGTCGGCTCAACGGGTGCTCGTAAGAACAACCTTCAGGCTAAAGTCTTCGTCAGAGACATAGCAGCCAGTTACCTCGAACCGTTCGAGTTCGGCGGACAGCATAAGCTCAACAGTAGTGCTCTGCTTAATCCAAAAAACATCAAGCTTAACAAATATGGCAACCTTCCTCGCAATAAACTGAACCAGTTAAAGGCAAAAGATAACGTCTTCATCGGCGAAGTGGGAAGACGCAATGGTATTTTCCAGCGCGTTAAGTCCATGAAAGGTAAAAGGGCTAAAAAGCGCCTTAAGCGTTCTGTTAACGGCACACGCAGGGAGCGCGAGAAGTCTCCCTCACCAAAGCTACTTATTCAGTTCGGTAATGCGCTGCCTGTTAAACCAGTATTGGGTTACATGGACAGGGCCGAGAAAATGGCTGCTGCTCTGATGCCTGATTCCCTCAGCAGGGCAATATCAGAAGCTATCAGAACAGCAAAGTGACTCTGCAGGGATTATTAAAATTAGAATTTAATCTCACAAGCTTTAATGAAGCTTGTCGCAGCAGCTGTTGAACCGGAAGTATTGCCTGAGAAAGAACTCTGGTTTCCACCGTCTTTTGTCTGGATGCCGACTAATACTTTAGACTTGGCCTCTTGTAACTGCTTCAGTAGTGGTTTGATTTTCTCAGCATCATCGGAAGATACCTGAACGCTTTTAGCATTTCTTCTGGAAAGCGAAGCATCAAGTTTGGTTGTATCTTTTCCATCAACCTTCAGAACCAGGTCCATGGGAATATGTCCTACTTCTTTCGTTGACCCGTCTTCTTCGACATAAGCAGCTGAAAGTTTGTCTTTAGTACAGTCGAAGATTATTGCTCCAGTCGATGATGTAAGATCGCCCATCATCACAGCCTTTTTACCGCCAGAGAACAGATCATCTTCAACATTGGTAAACCACTGTGCATGAGCGAAGGGAGAAACCAGAGATGATAAGACTACGATTTTTATCAATTTATTTTTTAACATTACAGCCTCCTTGTGTGAATGATCACATCATAAATGCGGATGAATAGTTGAGCTACATAAATGGGTCCTTCCTAGGATCTTTTTATTTCACGGGCATTGCGCGCCGCGTTCTCCGGCTAGCTTCGAACTTTTGAAATTTGGGTAACAGGTAACAGCCAGGGTAACACATGAATCAGTCCGATTTTGCAAAGCTACACGGAGTCAGCCGGAAGACGGTGACCACGTGGAAGGCCCGTGGCTGGCTGGTTCTGGACGGTGAAGAGATAAATGTTGATGCCTCAAATGCCCTGATCGAGCGCTTCCGTAAAACTGTTACCCGACCCGAAAAAAAAGCACCAGGTAACAAACAGGGTAACAAGTCAGGTAACAGACAGGGTAACAACGGGAAGGGTAACAAATCCGCTCAGACCCGTGACGAGGATCGCGCCGAATCGGCTTCGAAAGTCGTCGAGCGTATCATCAGCGAAAACGGTCTGGAAATGACGCTGGATGAAGCGCGCCAGATGAAGGAAAACTATCTGGCCCTGCTGACCCAGCTGGAGTACGACATCAAGTCCGGCCAGGTTCTCCCCTATAAAGACATGATCGCCGCTGTCGGTCAGGAATATTCACGCATGCGAACACGCCTTATTGCCATTGCACCTGAACACGGTCCTCGCCTGCGGGTGCTGGCCTCAACCACCAGTGATGCGGAGTTTGTTGCAGCGCTTCAGGAGGTGGTTCATGAGGCAATGGAGGAGTTAAGCCTGGATGAAAATGATAAACGAGGGCATCAGTAACTCCGCAGCATGGCATAACTTCAGCGGTGAGTTGACCGCACGACGCAGTGATATCCGTCCTCCTCTGCCGCTGTCCCTGAGCCAGTGGGCCAATACTCACGCCGTCCTGTCAAAAGAGACCAGCGCCCAGACCGGGCGGTTTCGCTCGTTTGGTTATCAGGACGGCATGATGGACGCCATTACCGATCCGCACGTGACCCAGGTGTCCGTGATGAAATCGGCCAGGGTGGGCTACACCAAAATACTCGACCACGTGGTCGGGTATTACCTGCAGCACGATCCGTCTCCGATTCTGGTCGTTCAGCCCCGGGTGGAGGATGCTGAAGACTACAGTAAGGCCGAAATCGCACCTATGCTGCGCGACACGCCGGTGCTGGCCGCCATTACCGGTGACAGCAAGGCGAAAGACAGTAACCAGACCATCCTGAAAAAGCAGTTTCTTAACGGCGCCAACCTGACGCTGGTCGGAGCCAACAGCCCCGGCGGATTCCGCCGTATCACCTGCCGCATCATCCTGTTTGATGAGGTGGACGGCTATCCGTCCGGCGGTGCCGGTACCGAGGGTGACCAGATAGCGCTGGGCATCAAGCGCTCGGAAACCTTCTGGAACCGCAAGATAGTGCTCGGGTCCACGCCCACGGTTAAGGGCGTGTCCCGTATCGAAAAAGCGTTTGCCGAAAGCGATCAGCGCCATTTCTATGTCCCGTGCCCGCACTGTGGTGAGTATCAGGTGCTGGAGTGGGGCGGTCCCGACACGCCTTACGGCATCAAATGGGACAAGGATGAGAACGGTGAAGGCCTGCCTGAGACGGCGTTTTACGTGTGCCGCCATCATGGCTGCGTCATCCATCACAACGACAAGGCCGGTATGGTGAAGCGCGGCGAATGGCGGGCGCACCGTCCTTTCACGGGCCACGCCGGTTTCCATATCTGGGCGGGTTACAGCCTCTTTCCCAACGCCGCCTGGAAATATCTGGTGGCGGAGTGGCTGCGCGTGAAAGATGACCCGCTCATGCGCCAGACCTTCATTAACCTGGTGCTGGGTGAGGTGTATGAGGATCGCGGCGAAAAAGCACTGAGCGAGCGTAAGCTCACTGAGCGTGGCGAAGTCTGGCCGGCTGAGGTGCCTGACGGCGTGGCCGTGCTGGTGGCCGGGGTCGATACCCAGGACGGTCGTTTTGAAATCGAGGTGGTGGGCTGGGGTCTTAATGAAGAGTCCTGGTCAGTTGCGTTTGATGTCATCGAGGGCGATCTGGAGACGGACGAGCCGTGGCTCAGGCTGGATGCATACCTCAAACAAATCTGGCGCCGGGCCGACGGTCGCGGATTCAGCATCATGGCCACCTGCATGGACTCCGGCGGACACCACACGCAAAAAGTGTATGAGTTCGCCAAGGCCCGTCTGGGGCGTCGCGTCTGGGCCATCAAAGGTGAGTCGGCACGGGGCGGCAAACGCTCCCCGGTCTGGCCTGCCAAGGCTCCGTCTGCACGCAACCGCAGCCAGTTCAGGCCCGTGATAATCGGTGTCAACGCGGCAAAAGATGCCATCCGTGCCCGCCTGCACATTGAGCCGCCAGAACCGGGTAAGGCCTCCGCGGGCTACATGCATTTCCCTGCCGATCGGGACCTGGGGTATTTCAGTCAGTTGCTGGCTGAGCGGTCGGTGGTGAAAGTGGCAGGCGGTCAGCGCTACCGCGTATGGGAGCAGTTGCCGGGGCGGGCGAACGAGGCGCTCGACTGCCGGGTGTATGCCTACGCGGCGTTGTGTGGCCTGCTTCATATGGGCTTCAGACTCAACGCCTTTGCGGCAAGCATCGCGGAAAATCCGGACAGATTAATCGCGCCGGCCACCGCGCCGGTGGAAAAAAAAAGCCTGCGCCTGCCGGGCGCCGTTATTTCTGAGCCAGAACAGCCGCCCAGAAAAAAATCCATCTCACAGCTTCTGGCCTAGGAAAATCATCATGTTCAACCGCAATACCAGCCTGCTTGCCGGGTCGATGACGCCTGCGCAGCTGCAGGACGCACTGGTGAAGGCTCAGCAGGCTTATATCGATCTGACCACGGGCAGCCGGGGTGTGTCGTTTTCCTATTCTCAGGGCGACGGCACCCGCTCGGTAACCTATCAGCAGAGTTCGCTTGCAGACCTTCTGGCGCTGATCCAGCTTCTCCAGGCTCAGCTTGGCATCGTCACCCGTCCGCGTCGCCCGGTAAGGTTCAGATTCTGATGAACGGTAAAGTACAGATACTGGGCGCTGACGGTCAGCCGCTGCGCCCCTCACGCCCGTCGTTTTCTGCGCTGACGGGCGGCAGCCGTGTGCCCTATGACGCGGCGGACTCCTTCAGCGACCAGCTGGCCAACTGGCAGCCTGCGCTCTGGTCACCGGATAACGAGATTAACATCTACCGCGACCGCATTGTGTCGCGCGTACGTGACCTGGCACGCAATGACGGCTGGGCCAGCGGCAGCATCACCCGCGTACTGGATAATGCGGTGGGGGCGAATTTCCGCCCTATCCTCAAGCCGGACTACCGCATGCTGGCCATGATGACCGGGAACAAAGCTTTTGACGCAAGCTGGGCCGATGAATACGGCAAGGTGGTGGAGGCGCACTGGCGTTCCTGGGCGAATGACCCCGGACGGTGGTGCGACGCTGAGCGCAAGCAGACCGTGTCGCAGATGCTGCGCCTGGGATTCCGGCACAAGCTGCTGGACGGAGATGCGCTGGCCGTCCTGCAGTACCGTACCGACAGACTCGGACACGGGCGCGGGCGCTACGCCACCACGGTGCAGATGGTCGATCCGGACCGGCTGAGCAACCCGCAGCAGAATTTCGACATGCCCCGCGTTCGCGGTGGCGTGGAGATTGATGCGGACGGTGCACCCGTTGCCTATCACATCCGCGAGGCGCATATAGGGGACTGGTTCAGCGGACCGAAGACTATGACCTGGCAGCGGATCCCGCGCGAAACCTCCTGGGGCCGTCCCCACGTCGTGCATGATTACGATCACGACAGGGCCGCGCAGCATCGCGGCAACGGCATCCTGACCCCGGTGGTGCAGCGCCTGAAAATGCTCATCAAGTACGATCAGTCAGAACTTGAGGCAGCCATTCTCAACGCCGTGTTCGGTGCCTATGTTACCTCGCCATATGATCCCGAGATGGTACAGTCGGCTCTCGGTGAAAACTATGACGATACCGCGCTGGGCACCTATCAGGACGGGCGGACAGAGTTTCACAAAGACCGGCGTATTTCGTTGCAGAACGGGGTGAGGCTGCCAACGCTGTATCCGGGCGAAAGCATCACCACCGTCAACGCCGCCAGGCCCACCAGTAACTTTGAGGGATTTGAAAGCGCGGCGCTGCGTAACATCGCGGCCGCGACGGGCCTGTCCACGCAGCAGGTGACGCAGGACTGGTCTGACGTTAACTACAGTTCAGCACGTTCTGCGATGCTGGAGGCCTGGAAAACCCTGACCCGACGCCGTGATGATTTTTCGTCCGGCTTTGCACAGCCCATTCTCTCCGCCTTTATTGAGGAGATCCACGACACCGAAGATTTACCCCTGCCGCGAAACGCGCCGGACTTCATTGACGCACGCGCGGCCTACTGTCGCGCCCGATGGATGGGACCGGGACGGGGCTGGGTGGATCCGGTTGCCGAGAAAAAAGGCGCCATTCTGGGTCTCGATGCGGGTATCTCGACGCTTGAGCTGGAGGTGGCTGAAAACGTGGGCGAAGACTGGGAAGAAATGCTGGACCAGCGCAAGCGGGAAATCGACGCCTGTATTGAGCGCAATCTGCCGCTGCCGAGTTGGGCGCAGGCCAATGTCCTCGCGCCCGAAACCATTCGCGATCCGGAGGAAAAGTGAATTTACCCCATCTGGCGCAGCGGCTGTTCAACACGCCGCTGGCTATCCATCCCCGCAAGGCCGAAGTCGTTATGGCTGCGCTCACCGACCGGTTTGGCATTACGCGCATCGAAGCCAGCATGGCGATGGAAGACGATGACGATTATGACTACCGCCGCCGGCGACAGACCAAAGCCGATCCCGGTTATGATAACGTCGGCGGCGTGGCGGTGATAAGCATACAGGGCACGCTGGTGCAGAAGCTCTGCAGCCTGCGGCCATACAGCGGTATGACGGGCTATAACGGCATCCGCCAGGCCTTTCTCACCGCCATGGCCGATCCTGAGGTAGCCGGTATCTGCCTCGACATTGATTCACCCGGTGGCGAGGTGGCCGGCTGCTTTGATCTGGCGGATGAAATCTTTCGTGCGCGGGGTGAAAAGCCCGTTCACGCCATCCTGACCGAAAACGCCTACTCAGCTGCCTATGCGCTGGCCAGTGCAGCCGATCGTATCTGCGTTCCCCGCACGGGCGGCGTGGGGTCGGTGGGCGTCATTACCATGCACGTCGACTGGTCGCAGCGCATCAAGGAGGAGGGGCTGGCGGTCACCATCATCACCTACGGTTCACGCAAGGCGGAAAGTAACCCTTACCGCACGCTGTCTGACGAGGCCGCCGCGGCCATCCAGCGCGACATTAACGCCATGGGCGAAATCTTTGTCGGTACCGTTGCGCGCAACCGCGGCATGAAAGAGAAGGTGGTGCGTGACACCGAGGCGGCCTGCTTCATGGCGGCTGACGGCGTGGCGCTGGGCCTGGCGGATGAGGTGATTACCCCTGACGCGGCATTTCTTAACTTACTTAAACTGACCGGAGCCTGATATGGCAAAAAAACCGTTTTCCTTTGCTCACCTGGTGGGCCTGAACCGTTCCGCCGGCGCGCGGGCCGCGGAAGAACACGATGACGACGAGGAGAAAAAGGGCAAAAAGGCCCGCAGCCGTCGCGCGGAAGAGCAGGATGATGACGACAACCGCGACCCGGATGCTGATGACGACAGCGACGATCCGGACGCGGAAGACAATGACAAAAAAGACCCTGACGCCGACGAAGATGACGATAAAAAACGTGATCCTGACGCCAGCGAAGGGGATGACGACGACGGTGATGACGATGAAAAGCCCGACGGCCGCAAGGCACGAAACGCCGAGCGTCAGCGCTGTGCCCGCATTTTTAACAGTTCATACGCCGCCGCAAACCCGGCGCTGGCGGCCTCGCTGGCCTTTAACACCGGCATGAGTTCTGCCGACGCCATCCGCGTCATGAAGTCATCCGGATCGGCCCCCGCCGCGCCAGAGCCGCGTCGCGCCTCGCTTGACGAGCGCATGCGCAGTGCGGGTAACGTGCGTCTGGGCCCCGATGGTCAGAAAACCACGGCAACCCGCGCCAGTGCGGTCGTGGAGAAAATGACCGGTCTCTACAACTCAGCCCGAGGTAATAAATAATGGATCAGTTTGGACAGAATCAGTTTGCGCCGGGCATGACCAGCGCGCTCTTCGTGCCGGACCAGCTTGTCAGCGGTCCGCTGCAGCTTGTGACCGACAGCGTTACCATTGCAAAACTGGGTCCGCTGCTTCGCGGGACCGTGCTGGGGCGTCAGTCGCAGAAATCATCCGCCGCCACGGCGGGCAGTGCCAACAAAGGCAACGGCACGCTGACGGGCCTCTCCCTGGGTTCACAGGCCGTGGCCGGTGCTTATACGGTGACCGCCACCGATCCCAACACCTTCCAGGTCACTGACCCTTCCGGCGCCGTGCTGGGTAATGCCACCGTGGGCAGCGTTTATCGCGGTACGCAGGTCAGCTTCACTCTTACCGCGGGGGCTAACGCCTTTGTGGCAGGCGATACCTTTACCCTTACCGTTGCGGCCGGCACAGGCAAGTGGGTACCGTGCGTGCGCACCGCCACCGACGGCAGTCAGGTCCCGGCGGCCATTCTGGTGGACAACGTGGACAGCACCCTCACGGACGTGACCGGCGGCGTGTATCTGATGGGTGAGTTTAATCAGAACCGCCTGATTATCGACAAAACCTGGTACGTGAACAGCGTGCTGCTGCTGGATGACCTGAAAGCCGCGCTGGTACCGCAGGGCATTTTCCTGCGCGACAGCATTCAGGCCCCGGTTTCCTGATTTAACTCCCTTTTAAACTGCGCCTTATGCCATTTCCACGGCAGGGTCGCGCGCGTCCGGAATCCGTACCGGCAGTGGCCGGTACGTCTCACAGAGAGAAACCATGAATATTTTTGATACCAACGTCCTGGTGCAGGTCGTTCCCAACCTGATGACCAGTCAGAACTGGCTGCTCGACCGCTTCTTTCCGAACGTGGTGACCTACGAAACGGAAGAGGTGTCGATCGATGTCGATATCGGTAAACGTCGTATGGCCCCGTTTGTGTCGCCGCTGGTGGAAGGCAAGCTGGTTGAGCAGCGCAAATACCAGACCAACACGTTTAAGCCCGCCTACATCAAAGACAAGCGCGCGCCGGATCTGCGCAAGCCTATCCGCCGCCAGATTGGTGAGCGCATCGGCGGCGAATACACCGCAACTGAGCGTGAAATGCTGAACCTGCAGTTCGAGATGGCCGATCAGATTGACATGATTAACCGCCGCCTGGAGTGGATGGCGGCCAGTGCGCTGGTCTCCGGTACGGTTACCGTGGCGGGTGAGGGCTATGAAACCAAAATGGTGGATTTTGGCCGCTCCGCGGACCTGACCATTGTGCTCAGCGGGACGGATAAATGGCCGACCGCGGTCCCGTTCGGGCAGACCAACACCCAGCCGTCTGATGATATTGAAGAGTGGCAGACCACCTATCTCAAAGAGTCGGGCGGGGTGCCAACCGACCTGATTTTCACCAACAAGTCGTGGCGTGCGTTTCGCCTGGACACCACCATCAAGGACAACGCCATCACGTTCCCGGTGCTGAGCCCGTTCGGCAACCAGGTGAATGCCGGTGCGCAGGTCATGAAGGGCGCGGTTTACAAAGGGCGCTGGGGTAACTTTGACCTGTGGCTGTACAACGACTGGTTCATTGACCCGCTGGATAACACCGAAAAGCCGATGATCCCCGACGGCGCAGTGATCATGAGCGGTGCGGACCTGATGGGTACCCGCGCCTTTGGCGTCATTCTTGACCCGGCTTTCGCCTACGGTCCGCTGGCCTACGCGCCCAAGACCTGGGTAAAAGAAGATCCGGCACAGCGCCTGCTGATGATGCAGTCCGCGCCGCTGGTTATTCCGAGTCGTGTAAACGCGTCCCTGTGCGCTACGGTGGTGTGATATGGCAAAAAACGACACTCCAAAAAACGAAGACGAGCTCGGCGGTCTGCCTCCCGAGCTGATGACCGGCGACCAGGCCACAACGGTCACGCCGCCCGGCGCTGACGTGCAGAAATCGCCTGAGGTCACTGGCGAGGATACCGAAGCTGAAGAGGATGACGACAAAGACGGGGCTGATGAAGAAGAACCGGATTTTGTGGTACGTAAGGGCCACACCCTGCGTCACGACGGCAAAACCTACCACCAGAACACCCGGCTGAACCTGCCTGCGGATGAGGCGAAACGCCTGATTGCTGCGGGCGTTGTCGTTGACTTTGACACACTCCGCCGCGAGGCGCAGGCGCGTGAGGCTGCATCGGTGTCCGTCAGCTCACCGGGTGTTGCGTCATGAGCGTGAACTGGGACCAGCATCTGCTGGCCCCGCTCCACGGCATATTCGGTGACGCCGTGGAGTTTCGCCCGAACAAGGGACGTGGCCAGCCCTACACCATCAACGGGATTTTTGACCGGGCGTACACGCAGGATGTCCAGCCCATGGATGCAGGCGATCCGTCCATCAATACCACAAAACCCGTGCTGGGCGTACGTGACGCGCAATTCCTGTCTCCGCCTCGCCAGGGCGATCAGCTTTACATTGCCGTTGCCGGCGGGCGGACCGTGAATCAGCTTTTCGTGATTGCCGACGTCCAGCCGGACAGCCACGGCGGTTCAAAGCTGGTACTCAATGAAATCAGGGGGTAGGGCATGAATGCCGCCGACATTCGCGGCCTGGTGGTGGCCGCGCTCAAAAACAACACCGACGCCGGCGAGCGGGTGTATTCGCCGCGCGACTGGCCCACCATGGACGAAGACTTTCCGGTGCTGCTGGTGCAGACGCCACTGGACGTCAAGCACTCTCTGGGTCGCAACGCCCCGCAGTTCACCACGGTGACCACGGTGCGGATCACCTGCCGCACCCAGGCCTTTGATACCGAAGAGGGTAATACCGGCGCGCAGGAGGCAGAAAGCGCGCTGGAAACGCTCCGCGAGCAGATTGAGCGGGGCATCATCAACAGCTATGAGCTGACCCGCCAGATCCAGCAGTATCAGCAGGTCCGCTCTGCCGTGGCGGTCAGCAGTGAGGGGGCCGGCCACATCGGTGAACTTACCGTTGAAATTGACGTGGAATATTACCAGGGGCCCGAAGACTTCTATCCGGTCACCACCACACCGCTCGCCGGGATTGACCTGACCGTGGAAATGCCCGATGGCACCACACAGCCCGGTCTGAACATTAACCTCCAGGAGTAACCACATGTTAGTAAAACCCGCTGATGGCAGGCTTGTCCGCTGCCCGGTCAGGGGCACGGTGTTGCCCGAATCCGGCGAAGACGTACCGGAAAACACCTTCTGGACCCGCCGTCTGCGAGACGGTGATGTGGTTCGCGTCAAAGACAGTCAGAAGCCCATTGCTGCCGCTCCCGCAGCGACACCCGCGCCTGACAGCAGCAAAAATGCAGGAGAACAGTAATGGTTGCTTTCAGCCGTATTCCTGATCAACTCAGGACCCCGCTGTTTTATGTTGAGTTCGATAATTCGCGCGCCAATACCGCCACCGCGGTTCAGCGTACGCTCATCATCGGCCAGCAGCTTGACACCGCTACCGCGACTCCGGGCATTCCCCAGCAGGTTTCATCCGATACCCTGGTGGCGGGTATGTGCGGTAAGGGCAGTATGCTCCACGGCATGATGACCGCGTATCAGGCCAACGATACAGCTGCGGAAATCTGGATCCTGCCGCTCGCGGATGCACAGGGCAGTATGACTGCCGCCAGCGGTTCGCTGAAGTTTCTCACTGCACCCAGCGCTACCGGCGTCATTTCGCTGTACATCGCCGGGCTGCGGGTTCAGGTGACGGTACTCGCCACCGACACGGTGGTCACCATGGCGTCTGCCCTGAGCGCAGCCATTAACGGCACCACTGCGATGCCGGTGACGGCGCAGGTAACGGCAGGGGCAACGGATACCGTCACGCTGACCGCAAAAAACCGGGGTGCGCACGGCAACGGCATCGACATCCGCATGAATTACCTGGGGCGAACCGGCGGCGAAACCACGCCTGCCGGTCTGACGTTCACCCTGACGCCGATGTCCGGCGGGGCGGGCGCGCCAGACATGACCGCGGCGCTGGCCAGCCTTCAGGACCGGAGCTTTGATTTTATCGTCAGCCCCTATACCGACACGGTATCGCTTGACGTGCTTAAGGCGTTTCTGTCGGACGCCACCGGGCGCTGGGCCTGGGACAAACAGCTTTACGGTCACGTGTTCAGCGTAGCCAGCGGCACTTACGGGCAGCTGGGTACCACCGGTGCCGCGCGGAATAACCAGCATGAATCGCTGCTGGGCGTCTACCGCTCGCCCACGCCCGCCTACGTCTGGGCGGCGGCATATACCGCGGCAGTCGCCCCGAGTCTTCGCAACACACCCGGGCGGCCCACCCAGACCCTGCCTGTCAGCGGTGTCCTGCCCCCGGCGCTGGAGGACCGTTTCGATCTGCCTGAACGTAACAATCTTCTGTTCAGCGGTATTTCCACCTATACGGTCGCCGATGACGGCACCGTGCAGGTGGAAAACATCATTACCACCTACCAGAAAAATGCTTATGGCGATGCCGATGACAGCTATCTGCAGGTGGAGACGCTGTTTCAGCTGATGTTCATTACCCGCTACCTGCGTACCCAGATCACCAGTAAGTTCGGGCGGATGCAACTGGCCGCCAACGGCACGCGGTTTGCGCCGGGGCTGCCAATTGTGACGCCAAACGTCATCCGTGCCGATCAGATTGCCGAATACCAGACGCTGGTCTGGAACGGCTATGCGCAGGATGCGGACGGTTTTGCAAAGGGGCTCATCGTTGAGCTTAACGTGAAAAATCCGAACCGCGTGGATGTCCTCTGGGACGGCACGCTGATGAATCAGCTGCGCATCTTTGCGCTGCTTAACCAGTTTCGCCTGCAGGCCAGCTAAGGAGCCACTATGGCAGGAAATACTTCTAACCGGCTTGCCGGTCTGGCCTATGTCACCGTAGACGGAATCACCATCATGGTGGCCGGCCAGTTTAAATACCGCCCCTCAAAAATGGAGCGTACCACGCTGAGCGGGATGGATACCGTGCACGGATATAAAGAAAAGCCCGTGCCGGGATTCATCTCCTGTCAGGTGCGCGATGCCGGTGGCGTATCCGTGTCTGCATTTAACGGGCAGACCAACGTCAACGTAATCGCCGAACTGGCGAACGGTAAAACCATCATCGGGCGCGCCCTGTGGACGGTTAACACCCAGGAAGTGGACAGCGAGGAAGCGGTATTTGACGTGCGCTGGGAAGGCGCTGACGTGACGGAGAACTGATATGACCGAACTTGAAAGAAGCACTGTTATTTCACTGAGCGTGCCGCTAAGTTCCGACGCGCTGAAACAGACCTGGGAGAGTCTGCCACTCAGGGCACCCGTGCTGGCGCAGGTTGAGCAGTTTTACGAGGCGCAGGCAAAACGCGGATCGCTTTCCGCGATGCGCCTGCTGCTTTCTCTGACCAGCGGCGTGCCGGAGTCCGTTCTGTCCGGTATGGACTTTCTCGATTACCGCAAATGCGAGGAGTATCTGCTCGGTTTTTTGAGCTGGAAGCCCTCGGGCGATGGCAGCGTTTAGCCGCTGAGGTGACATTTTACTACCGCTGGCCGCCGGACAGCGCCTGGGCAATGAGTCTGCAGCGTCTGTCCTGGTGGCACGCACAGGCGGTACGCATTAATCATCTGAGAAAAGGGGGCGACGACGATGGCTAACGTGTTTGACTTTACGCTCGCCGGTAATGACGAGGCAAGCGCTGCCATCGGGCGTATTGAAGAGGCCGTGCGTAAGCTTGAACCTGAGCTGGATAAAACCCGTGATGCACTGAAGCTCGGCGGACAGGAGTCGGCGGGCGAGCTCAATACCTTCACCCGCTACCTGCAGGGGATGTCGCAGGCCGCACGGGACAACGTACAGTTTATCGGCGACATGGTGCCGCCGCTCAAAATGGTGGGGGAACTGGCCGGTAAATATGGCGGGATAGCCGGGCGTATGGGCGTGGCCGGTGTGGCCGCGTACGGACTGGCGAAAGGTGCAAAAACACTAGCCGGTAACATGAAGGAGGCGGCTGACAACGCCTACAGTCTGGACGTGGCCGCAAAAAACAGCGGCATGCGCGTGGATGATTTTACCCGCCTGGCCGGGGCGATGCAGATCCTGGGGGCAGACAGCGACGGCGCACGCGCGTCAGTTGAGGGCATGTATAAAACCTTCAACGATGCCCTGCAGGGGCGCAACGGCAGCGTGCTGTCTGTCCTCAGCCAGATGGGCGTGCAGATTGTCAAAAACAAAGACGGTACCGCCGACGTCATGCGAACCTTTGAGCAGCTGGCGCAGGCGTTTCCGTCACTGACGCCGGATCGCCAGAAAACAGTCGCGGACGCGCTAGGGCTTGATGCCAGTGACCTGGCGTTGTTACGTGAAGGGGCGAAGCTTAAAGCCTATCTCACCCGCGCTGACGAACTGGGTCTCACCGTCGACCCGAAAGTCAATACGCAACTGGTTGAGCTTAACCGCAACCTGACCGGGCTGAGTGCGGCCTGGGACGGCTTTAAAAATCGTGTCCGCCAGAAGGTGGCGGGCGGTCTTCTCTCCGACGGCTCTGTGAATGACGGCCTGAACGGTCTGAGACATCTGATGCAGAACCCCGGCGATCCGGTTGCGCTGAATGAAGCCATGGGCAATCTGCGCGGGAACGAGGGCGACTGGGTCCGAAAGGCCAGGAACGACAAAGAATACCTGAATTCGCTGCCCGCCAGTGAGCAGGTCAATCTCATCACCGGGCAGATCACCGACAAACAGCGTCGTGATCTGCGTGAGCGTTACGGGCTGAGCGAACAGGCGAATGTGCTGCAGGGCGATATTGCTGTCGCGCTCAAAGCCCCGACACCGGTGATTCCGGCAGCCTACACAGGGCAAGGCAGTGGGGCTAATGCCCGGGGTATTCGCAATAACAATCCTGGCAACCTGCGTGCAGCGCCAAACAGCAGCGGAAGCGACGGTGATTTTGTACGGTTCCCCACGCCGCATGACGGTATGGCCGCGCTGTCCCGCCAGCTTCAGCTTTACGGTGACCGGGGGAACAACACGATCAACGGCATCATTCACACTTATGCGCCTGCCACGGAAAACAAAACCCAGAATTACATTGACGATGTGGCTGCCAAAACCGGCTTTGATCCTCGTGAGCGTATCAATCTTCACGATCCTGACACGCTGCGCCGGGTGATGAGCGCCATTATTTCCCATGAGAACGGAGCTCAGCCCTATACCGATAATGAGATTAATCAGGCCATTCATACGTCCGTTAACGACGACCGCTGGAAAGGACTGCGGGATCCGCAAATCCTCCAGGCACAGCGTGAGAAAGAGCCGCGGACCACCGGCGAGGCGTTGCCGTCTCCTTCATCTCCTCAGAGCAGCATCACCCAGGCTGGCACACCAGCACCTCCTGTAAGCAGTATCACGCAGGCAACTGCAACTGCTGATAACAGTCGTGCGCAGACCACGCCGCCATCGTCAGGGAATGCCGATCAGAAAGTGTCTGTAGAGGTCACGCTGGTAAATGACAAAACCGGCGAACGCAGGCAGGTCACCACGCAGGGGGGGCGGGTAGCGTTATCCATGCCCTGGCCATGATTGAACCAGTAAACTGAACGGTGGTTGTCTTACTATGGCTATCATACAAAACCTGCTTAGCGGCCTGACCGGGGGCAGTGAAGGCTGGGACTGGCAGGCCCATATTAGACCTGCCAGCTTTCGCGGCGTACCCTTTGGCGTAATTGAGGGTGAGGGCGTCTTTGGTCGTCGCCAGGCAGTACACGAATACCCATACCGCGACACGGTCTGGGTGGAGGACATGGGGCGCGACGTCAGAAAAATAGCGATCCGGGGCTTTCTGGTGCAGGGCAGCCTGCGTTATCAGGCGGGTGATGTTCTGAGCCAGCGTCAGGCGCTGATTGCGGCCTGTGAAAGTGCCGGTTCGGGTACCCTTATCCATCCGACGCTGGGCGAACTGACGGTGAGTGTGCCGGAAGGCGGCCTGCGGATCTCTGAAAGCATGGATTCAGGGCGCGCTTTTGAATTTACGCTGACCGTTATCGAGTCTGGCCTGCGCGTTTTTGCCGTTACAGGCAGTTCGCCGGCGGGCGATGTGGTGAGCGCGAACTGGCTGAAGCTTGCCAGCACCGCGGCGGCCTCATTTCTGTCACAGGTCAGGGGCGAAATCCGTAGCGTTTCCCAGGCGATTAAAACGGTACGCGGTATTGCTTCGTTCTGGCAGGGCATGGTGACGAATACGGTCAGCGAGGTTACCAACCTCAGCAGCACGCTGCGGGCAACGTTTGGCAGCACGCGATACGGCCGTTACAGCCGGGGGACCGTGGGCGGCAATGCGTCCGGCGCAACGGGCACCACTGACGGGGACGACACAGCGGATACGCCGCAGCTGGTGAATCTCACCATGGCGAAAAGCGTGACGGCCCGAGAGAACATCACGCAGTTGTCCTCGGCACTTCCGGCTTTCACCTCAATGGAGGATTTTTCCTTACGCGTCCGGGCAATCGTGCTTGCCATTCTTAACAGCCCCGGCGGGGTGGAAGAGCGTATCCGGGTGCTGGAGAAGCTGGCCACGGCTGAAAGCACCCAGTATTACGCCACGACTGAAAACCGCGCCGTTGCCGCAAGCGCCACATTATTTCTCATCGTTATCTGCGCAGGCGCCATGGCGGTAGCCGCTTCTGATGCCGAACCAGCCAGTACGGACGAGGCGAATGCTGTCAAAGACCGTGTTTGCGCGCAGATCGATGCCGCCATCGTCCGCGCAGGAGATCTGGGTGATGACGACAGCTATAACGCACTGCTTTCGGTGAGGCAGGCGTTTGTCAGTGCTATGGCGCAGAAAGGCACCGGCCTGACGGACATGATGCAGGTGAACGCACCCGCCTCACTGCCTGCACTGGTGCTGGCTAACCGGCTTTATCAGGACGCGGGGCGAAGCGATGAACTGATTCAGGAAACCCGGGTGCGCCATCCCGCCTTTATGCCTCTCTCGTTCCGGGCAAGGAAACCCTTATGACAGACGAACTGATTTTAAGCGTCGGAGGCCGGAACATTAAGGGCTGGGACGACGTGCGGGTCACGCGTGGCATCGAGCGGCTTCCTTCTGATTTCGATCTCGGGCTGATGGACTATTTCCCCGGCAGCAATGAAAAGCAGCTGGTAAGAGAGGGGGAGCCCTGTGAGGTACGCCTGGGCGATGACCTTGTGATGACCGGCTACGTTGATCAGTGGAGCCCGATGATTTCAGGGCGGCGCCATGAGGTCCGGGCGACCGGGCGCAGCAGGTGTCAGGATCTGGTGGACTGTTCCGCCGAATGGCCCAACAACGTGATTAACGAATCCGATGCCCTGCAGATAGCGACGCGCCTCGCGCAGCCTTACGGCATCACCGTGCATTCCGACGTGTCGGATCTGGTCCGTGTCCCGCAGTTTACTCTCAACTGGGGCGAGTCTCCGCAGGAAATCATCGACCGAATCAGCCGGTGGTCTGCGCTGCTCTATTTCGATCAGCCGGACGGGAGTCTGCTACTCACGCGCGTCGGGACCCGGCGGGCCGCCAGCGGTGTGGCACAGGGGATTAATATTGAAGATGCCTATTTCCGCGCCTCAATGGATGAGCGTTTTTCGGACTATGTTGGCGTCTCCATGAGCATGACGCCGACTGCCGAAATCTCGCCATCCGCCAGTTACGGGGCGGTTACGCTGGCCGCGGCCCGCGACCCGGAAGCCGCCAGCATGCGCTACCGCAAGCGCATCGTGATCGTTGAATCGACCATGACGGCGCTCGCGCTTTCACAGCGCTGTATCGACTGGGAAATGAACCGTCGTTACGGACGCTCAAAGCAGCTGAACGTTACCGTCGACAGCTGGCGTGACAGCGCGGGCAGACTGTGGGAGCCCAACACGCTGGTCCCCATCCATATACCGGCGTTCGGACTTGAGAATGAGGAGTGGCTGCTGGCAGAAGTGTCGTATCTGCGTAACCGCGAAGGCACTCATGCGCAGCTTTCCCTGATGCCTGCCGCCGCCTTTACCGTGCAGCCCTATGCTTTTTATCAGCAGTTGCTGGAGATGAACCGATGAACACCTTAAACGATGTCGTCCGTAAGCTTTCCACGCGGATAGCGGGTCTGCTGGGGGTAGGGCGCATTACCGGGCTTGATGACGGTGGCGTCGTGCAGAAGGTGCAGTACCAGACCCCGCTGGAGGCTGCCAGCGCCACGCGTATGGCAGAATTCGGTTTTACCTCGGGCCTGCCAGCGGGCACAGACGTGATTCTGGGCTTTCTGGGTGGGGATCGGTCAAATCCCGTGGTCATTGCCTCCAGTCACCAGACGTTCCGGCTGGGTGGCCTTAATCCCGGTGAGACCGCGATGTATAACCAGTGGGGACTCTTTGTGCGCCTGACGGAGCAGGGGATCGAGGTAGAAGCCAAAGGTCAGGACGTCACGGTCAGCAACGCCCGCAAACTGACCGCCACCGCGACGGACTCCGTGCGCCTCAATACGCCGGTTTTGTATGTCTCTGGCGACGTTATCGATAACTGCGACAGCAACAGCGTGTCGGTTAAAGCGCTCCGGGATAAATATAACGATCACAGCCATCAGATTAAAAACGTGCAGGGCGGCAACAGCACGCTCAATACGGAGAAAACGGGAGAACCGGCATCGTGAGTGATATTGCGGATACGTGGAATGTGGCAGAGATGAGAGCGGACTGGTCAGTCACCGGCGGCATGCTGGCAACCGGCGACGATCTGCGTACGGCGGTTATCCTCAGCCTTTTCAGCGACAGGGTAGCGCGTGACGATGATGACTATGAAGGCGGCGACAGGCGGGGCTGGTGGGGTGATTCCGGCAGCGCTGACCCCATGGGGTCCCGTCTGTGGCTGCTGGACAGGGAGGTGCTCAGCCGGGAGGTTGCCCTCAGGGCAGAAGAGTACGCACTGGAGTCGCTGGCCTGGCTGCGTGACGACGGCATTGTCAGCAATCTGGGTGCCAGCGCACAAATCATCTGGCCCGCACGGCTGGACCTGATACTGACCCTGCAACAGCCGGGGGCGTCGCGTCCGGTGGCAATGAAATTTTACTGGCTCTGGGAGCAGATCCGCTATGCCGTTTAAACGTCCGACCCTGACCGAGTTGCGTCAGCAGAACCAGCTTTACCTTGAAACAGAGCTTGAGGGAACAGGGACTGTCCTCAAAAACAGCAACCTTGCCGTGCTCGCCGATGCCGATGCGGGGATGGCACACCTGCATAATGCGTATCTTGACTACATTGCGCTGCAGACCAACCCCTTTACCTCTACCGATGAGTATCTGGCTGGCTGGGGCGCTATGAAAAAGGTTTACCGTAAAGCGGCCAGCGCGGCCACGTCACCGGCCTTTACCATTCAGGGTGTTGCAAAAACGACATTGTCCGCCGGCAGCCTCCTTAACCGCAGTGACGGCGTGCAGTACAGAACCACGGCAGACATTACCACCGATGCATCAGGCAGCGGCAGCGGTCCGGTCGCGGCGCTGTTGTCTGACCCCACTGCAGACGTCAGTGGCGGCGGGGCAAAAGGGAATGCGCCGGCCGGTACCGTGCTCACGCTGGACGTTAACGTGCCCGGACTTCACAGCAGCGGAACGCTTGCCAGTGCCGCGACCGGCGGCGCGGATATAGAAGATGAAGAGGATTTTCGTCAGCGCGTGCTGCTGGCTTACCAGAATCCTCCTCAGGGGGGCAGTGACGCGGATTACAAATCATGGGCGCTGGCTGTATCAGGCGTCACGCGAGCCTGGGTTAAGCGGCGAATCATGGGGGCGGGCACGGTGGGGGTTTACATCATGACCGACAACGCCACCGCGAGCGGCGGTTTTCCGGTGGGTAGCGACGGTGTGTCGTCGCTTGAACCTTATTATGCCGTTAAAGCCAGCGGCGATCAGGGCCGCGTGGCTGACCATATCTTTCCGCTGCAGAGCGATACCGCCATTGTTTGGGTCTGTTCACCCCTGAAAAAGCAGGTCGATTTCGTGATTAACGGAATAAGTCAGGCAGCCAGCACAACGGTGGCTTCGATTGCCGCCGCGATCGACAGTGTATTTTTTGAAGGGGGTAACCCTGACGGGACCGGAAAAATCTACCTGTCAGACCTTAACAAGGCCATTGGTGACGTGGACGGGACCACGGGTTATGTGCTGATCCAGCCCGCCGCCAATATCGTTCTCGGCACGGGGGAATTACCCGTCCGGGGCAAGGTGACTTACACATGAGCCATTACAGCGCAGATGACTATGCCGGCGCACTGAGTCAGCTTCTTCCCCCCGGCAGGGCCTGGCCCCGCGATATCAGCAGCGTGCATTTTAAAACCCTGCGCGCGATCGGTCGGCGCTACGAGGTAACAGACAGCACGGGTGAGCTTTTACTGTCGGGCGCTTTTCCCGCGACGGCAACGGTAATGTTACCGGAGTGGGAAACGTCACTGGGGCTGCCCGACGACTGTGCTATCAGTGAGATAAACAGCTTAGGCGATCGTCAGGCCGCTGTCGTGTCGAGGCTCACCAGTACGGGGGGCCTGTCACCCGGATATTTTGTGCAGATGGCCGCCACGCTCGGCTACACGATAACCGTCACTCTCTTTCGTCCGGCTATGTGTGGCCTGTCGGTATGCGGTGACCTACTTAACGGTGATGAATGGCCGTTTGTCTGGCGCATTAACGCTCCGCAGACCACTTTAAAGTATGCCCAGGCCGGTATCAGCTACTGTGGCGATCCGCTTCGGTCATGGGGAAATAAACAGCTGGAGTGCCAGTTAAATAAACTGGCGCCGTCTCATCTGATCCTTCTTTTTAACTACGCCGGTTAGGCACCCACTCATATTAATGATTACCTTACTGGTAAGGACTGAACATGCTCAAAATTGGTGACTTAACCCCGACCGCCACGCCCGACGGGCTCTGGACGGACGGTAACGTGGCCGGCGGTGTTGCGCCGACACGCATGCAGGCGGGCTGGTTCAACGCCGTGCAAACTGAGCTGGTTAATGTTGTGCTGGCTGCCGGTCTGCTACTCGATGCGAGCAATAACGGGCAAGTGCTGGCCGCCATTCAGAAAATGACATTAAGCCGGAGTAACCCGTTTAGCGATATTGCTGGCGACGGCACGGCTGCTAAAGCGATTGCCAATCTTGGTCTGGATAAAATTTATCAGCAGGTAAACGCTAACCTGAATGCACTCTCCGGCCTGCAGTCGGCTGCGAACAAAATCCCTTACTTTATAGGCCAGAATGCTGCTGCAATGACCGATTTTACGCAGACCGGGCGGGATATTGTCGGGAAAAGCAGTACTGGCGACGTTATTGCCTATCTCGGACTGGGGCAGCTTTATCAGCCGCTCAACCAGAATCTAATCGCTTTATCCGGTTTACAGTCCGACACTGACACGCTGACTTATTTTTTTGGACCGAACAAAGCTGCTCTGACTGCATTTACTGCCTTTGCACGCGACATCGTAGGTAAAAAGAATACTTCTGAATTGTTCAGCTATCTGGGCATCGGCACGGCGGCGAACAAAAACGCGGGCAACGGCAGCGGCCAGCTACCGGATATGTCGTTTTTCGACAGCAACTTTGGCGTTAACGGATACCAGAAACTCCCGTCCGGACTGATTATTCAGTGGGGCAGCGCGCCGGCCACCATCGGCACGCTGAGTACAAAAGCCTACCCGATACAGTTTCCAAACGCCGCGTTGCATGTGGTGCTGACGCACAACGTTGCCAACGACGCGAACGGCATAGGCATCAGCGGCGCTGACGTGAGTTCGTCAAATACCAACCAGTTCACGTATAAGCCGCAGGGGATCCAGATTAGCGGTAACTCTGTGAGCGCGGCTTCGGCTGGATCCGGCGCGATTACTTTTCACTTTCTGGCAATAGGATACTGATATGGGAAATATGTTTTTTAGCGCCAGTCGCATGGCGTTCTGCCCGGAAGACATGAAGCCGGACTATGAGAAGGGCGTAGGGTGGCCACAGGATGCGGTAGAGGTGACGGATGATGCCTGGCATGAATTTATATCCGTGCCGCCCGAGGGAAAAATCCTCGGTTCAACGGGTGAGGGGATGCCCTGCTGGGTTGATAAGCCTGCGCCCACTCAGGAGGAAATTCTGGCCCGGGCTGCAAATGACAAACTGGTCAAAATCTCTCAGGCCAATGACTTCATGAACACACGTCAGTGGCCGGGCAAGGCTGCGCTGGGACGTCTGAAAGGGGATGACCTGACGGCCTATAACAAGTGGCTGGATTATCTGGACGCTGTGAATGAAGTAGATACAACTGAAGCGCCAAATATTACCTGGCCTCAGAAACCAGCATAAAAAAGCCCGGCGACCGGGCAATGACTCAGCCGCTCCTGTCTTTGCAGGTTTACGGGGTGGGTGATTAAAGCTTAGTCACCCACTCCAGCCCCTTCAAAATAAATCCCTTTCCCGCCAGTGACTTTACAAATATCCCAACCGCAGCGGCTTGATTAAACTCATAAGTTGATATTACTGTAATTATATACAGTATAAAATCGGAGGGTAGAACCATGCCCCGTGACTATGAAATTATGATTGCCTTTCGCCAGGCTATTAAACGTGACAGCCAAGGGCGCTATACACTCAGCACACTCGACTTTGTACGCGAGCTTGATCGCCTGAACTGGCACTATACGCTTCGCGCCGCCAACAAATGGATAGAGACGCACACAACCACCTTCCGCGATATCTCAACCTCTGAGGGTGAGGAGCGTGTGTTTCAGGTTTTTAATCCTAATGGTGGCTTCTGATGTTCGCCCTGGTTGACGTTAATTCGTTTTACGCCAGTTGCGAAACGGTATTCAGACCTGACCTGCGTGGTAAGCCAGTAGTGGTTCTGAGCAACAACGATGGTTGTGTAATTGCCCGTTCAGCGGAAGCCAAAGCGTTGCAGATACCTATGGGGGCACCTTATTTCAAGCTGAAGAATGAGTTCAGACGTCATGGTGTACAGGTTTTCAGTTCCAATTATGCGCTCTACGCCGATATGAGTAATCGCGTCATGACGACACTGGAGGACATGTGCCCAGCTGTAGAGATTTATTCAATTGATGAGGCGTTCATGTGCCTGGATGGCATGCAGCGCCTGACATCACTTGAAGATTTAGGGCGAAAGGTGCGCGCCAGAGTTAAACAGGAAACTCACCTGAGGGTTGGCGTTGGCATTGCGCAAACCAAAACGCTGGCAAAGCTGGCCAACCATGCGGCCAAAAAATGGACCAAGACAGGCGGTGTCCTCGATCTTTCGAATATCGACCGCCAGAAAAAATTACTCGCTCTGGTGCCGGTTGAGGACGTATGGGGCGTTGGGCGGCGCATCAGTAAAAAACTTAATGCCATGGGTATCACTACAGCCAAAGACCTCGCTGAGCAGAGCACATACATCATCCGAAAACACTTCAACGTCGTGCTTGAGCGTACCGTCAGGGAGCTTCGTGGAGAGCCCTGTTTAGAGCTGGAAGAATTTGCACCGACCAAACAGCAGATAGTGTGCTCACGTTCATTTGGATCACGTATCACCGAATACATGGATATGCGTCAGGCCGTCTGCGCTTTTGCAGAACGCGCTGCTGAAAAGCTGAGGAAGGAAAGGCAGTACTGCAAACAGATAGCTGTATTTGTGCGAACCAGCCCGCACGCAGAGGGAGAAGTGTTTTATGGCAATCAGGCCGCTGGAAAGTTAATGACACCTTCAAACGATACCCGCGACATTATCCGGGTGGCTATGGACTCTCTGGATCAGATATGGCTCGACGGTCATCGCTATATGAAAGCAGGTGTCATGCTGGGCGACTTTTTTAGCCAGGGAGTATCTCAGCTAAACCTTTTTGATGAATACCGCCCGCAGCCCAATAGCGAAGCTTTAATGCGTGTTGTTGATGGGCTCAACCAGAGCGGCAAGGCCAATTTATTTTTTGCGGGGCAGGGGATTGAGAAGTCCTGGGCAATGAAGCGTGAGATGCTTTCACCTGCTTACACAACCAGTTTTTCAGATCTGCCCACGGTAAAATGAATGCTGACAAAAATTGAAAAAAGTACCATAGATTTATTTATGTGAGTTTGCCGTAATGATGCTAATCTATAAGGGTTTATATTAATTATAATGAGAGGGACTTGTGGTAAATCAAATCAAACATTCTCAGTACATTGATCTGATCAATTTGCTTGAAGATTTGGGAGCAAGCCCCGAAAGATGTCAATCTTTCTTCTCTGTAGCGTTGAAGTTACCTGACTTGCAAGACCTAGAACTGGATTACGCTTTTGATATTATTAAATCATATGCTTTAGAGAATGGTATTGATTTGAAAGATTATTTGTTTAGTAATTATATGGACTACAATGATTTTTATATTAGGTTATACTCAAGAATTGAAAAAGAAATTTTAAAAAATTACATTATCCATAATTCTTACCTTGAGTCCAAAAAAATTAGATTATGATGCTAAGTGGTTAATGTACACAATGTTTGCCCGATCGCTTGCAGCTCTTAGTGTTTAATTTTATGATATGCAAGCTTTTTTCGCGAAATTAACAAGCTGCTTTATCGGGCTAATTTTAACCGATTATTTTTCCGGTATCAGAACATTAAAATTTTCGCCCTCTAAAATCCAACGACACAGTACTAATTTTTTTTAAAATTTTCCGTGGCGACTTCACCAATAACTTTACTTTTTCTAAGGCGAGGGACTTTTGGGGGGATTTTTTTGTTGATTTCTTCAAGATTTCTCTTGCTTAAAAGATTACGTTTTATAAAGTTTTCTATGCAACTAAATAAAGAAGTAAATTCATCCCTACTGGGAGCCCACCCCCTGTGCGCAGCTGCATTACCTACGCTAGCAACAGTCAAAAGGAGATGAGCTTCTGTATCACCTATAAATCCTTCGTCCTTCAAAGCAGCAACTTTATCATGAAGTGACAATCCAGGATGGATAGAGAGCACTTCCGCTGTTCTTTCAAATGCAGTTCTTAAACCTATAGAAGCAAGAGTGATTAATTCTTTATTTTCAGCCTCTATAATTTGCTTAACAATTTCAGATAGCTGAAGATCAATTTTTCCTAGCTTCCAAACCCAATCAGGATAGGACACTTCAGCTATAATGGAGGGGAATACTTGAACACGTTGATTAAGGAACATGATATCTTCTCCATCGACACGATCAAAATCCCAGTCTTCTGAATTTTCAGAAGTTATATGAAGAAAAACAGTTTCACATCCTCGACATTCTAATAGCATAAAAAGATTGCTTCCATAAGCCCTCCCATCTTCAAAGTCCCAATTTTTTAAAACCTGCCCATATATTTTGCACTTTCTTATTCCATCGCAATTTGGACATAAAGCATCAATTATTTTTTTTTGACTAAGTTGCATACTTCACGACCTTAAATTGTTCATAATTAGTGCCCAAATGATACCATAAGTAATTGATAATAAGAGAGAGTAATCCTAAGTATTATTATGAAATTCCCATTCAAGTTAATGATTTTATGAGAGATAAATACTGATTTAAAATCCCTCGATCGCAAGGTCGTGCGGGTTCAAGTCCCGCCCCGGGCACCATATTGAAACACCAATAAAATCAAGTAGTAGCAATGTCGTTTAAGCCGCCTCTTTGGGCGGTTTTTTTGTGTCTGACATTCGGCAGTGGTAGCAAAATGGCAGCAGTGTGGCAACAGACATTTTTTGCTGCCATCTTTC
>Ga0256409_1000281_pt1 | contig 44126 bp, 52 predicted proteins | sample PhySR1_FD_185981 | JGI IMG/M metagenome (GOLD analysis project Ga0256409, IMG submission 185981) | Leaf surface microbial communities from sunflower plants in UC Gill Tract Community Farm, Albany, California, United States - DLSL S.R1 | ecosystem: Host-associated > Plants > Phyllosphere >...
TCCAGCACAGCTTCATCGACAGGTTGCTCAGTGAAACTGCGTTCACTTTTGTGACTTGTAAAAATATCAATCAGTTCGCTCATGGTTCCTCCCATATAAAGCGCAACGATAACAGTGCAGTGCACACATGCTTGGTAATTCGAGGGTTTTTGGGCGGGGTTTTGTAACTGTTTTTTATTATGTACACGTCTATGTACACTTCTGAAATCTATGATGAAAGTCACTGGAGTTGTAGGCCTTAATGGATCATTCGATGTTTCAATCGTGGGGGTAACTTTTCTCAGCATAAAGATTGCCTCAAGCCCTTGCCTGTCGACTGTTACGCCATCATGCGTGATAATCGAACTAATGGGCCGGGCATGGCAGAGGCCGAAAGCCATAAATAGATTGAGTCACCCTATTTTGGCAGTAATGAGCTATTGAGTATCTCCACGCCACCACGCGTAAAAATGCGAAATCATCAGCAAACTACCGGCAGGTCGGAAACCCTTGTTGTATATGCCGGTGAAAGTATCTCTCGCTTCATTGACCAGGATTTCTGAATACCCTGCCCTGCAAAAAAAAGACTGGCCTTGCCACTCTGGTTAAGTCCATCAATCACCCGCATCAGGACTTCGCTATTCGCCCGCGGCTGGTATTCGCCAAACAGGCTCAGCTGAGCCACCCCCTGGCTGTAGAAGTCGCCCAGCATCACGCCCGCTTTCATATAACTATGTCCGTCCACCCATTTCCGATCAAGCACATCCATAGCAACACGGATAATATCGCGGGTATCGTTCGACGGGGTCAGCAGCTTGCCGGTTGCCTGATTTCCGTAAAACACCTCACCCTCAGCATATGGGCTGGTCCGAACGAAAACAGCTATCTGTCTGCAGTACTGCCTTTCTTTTCTCAATTTTTCGGTAGCGCGTTCTGCAAATGCACACACCGTCTGGCGCATATCCATGTAATCGGTAATACGTGAGCCGAACGATCGGGAGCATACAATTTGCTGTTTGGCGGGCGCGAACTCTTCCAGCGCCAGACACGACTCACCGCGCAACTCTCTGACTGTACGCTCAAGCACGACGTTGAAATGTTTGCGGATGATCCAGGTACTCTGTTCTGCGAGGTCTTTCGCCGTGGTGATGCCCATGGCATTGAGTTTTTTACTGATACGCCGTCCCACTCCCCATACATCCTCAACAGGAACGAGAGCCATCAGCTTTCGCTGCCGGTCAATATTCGACAGGTCGACGACGCCGCCGGTCTGCTTCCACTTCTTGGCGGCATGGTTTGCCAGCTTGGCCAGCGTTTTCGTCGGCGCAAATCCCACACCAATGATCAGCCCTGTTCCCTTACGAATGCGTTCGCGCATCTGCTGTCCCAACGTTTCAAGAGGGATAATATTGTCAATCCCGGTAACGTCCAGAAAACACTCATCAATTGAGTAAACCTCCTGCCCTGCGGCCATTTCGCACATTATGGCCATCATGCGCGCTGACATGTCCCCGTTTATGTGGAATGGAAAATCTACAGAAATTATTGTTCCTTTAAGGTCCGCTATGAGCGAGAAGCGGACATTTATCATGCAGTCACTTCTGACGCGATAATCCATAATAAGGGGCCAGTATCACAGCCCCTTTCAACTCAATGAGTAATGAGACGAAACATTCACTGATTTGAACTGATATCTATCTTACCTTACGCACTGGCTCTTATCGTGTTCCTGAACCGCTTTGTGAGGAAATCTACTAAGACCCGGATCTTAGGTGATGGATGTTTACTTGCGGGCCACAAGATATGAAAAGTACCCTGCCATTCGATAAATTCATCCAGTACTGACACCAGGCTCCCCTCTGCAATGCCCTCCCGCACAGCAAAGTCCGGCAGCCAGGCGATCCCAAGCCCACGCAGGGCGAAGCAGACGCGCGTTTCAATGTTGTTGCACACCATGGACACCGGCAGGGCCAGATCTTCAGTAAGACGCAATGGCCATTTTTCCAACTTGCCTGTATGTGAAAAGCGGTAGTGCAGGCAGATGTGTTGTAATAGTTCTTCGGGATGCTGCGGCAGGCCTTTTTCCTTCAGATAAGCCGGAGACGCAACCAGCATACTGCTAAAATACCCAAGCCTCCTTGCAGACAGGCGAGAATCCGCAGGTTCTCCCGTTCGTATCACCGCATCAAACCCCTCCTCAATAACGTCTACCAGGTCATCGGTAAAATCCAGATCAAGGCTGATTTCCGGGTACTGGTGCATGAAATCACCGAGCATCGGCAGCATTAACGAGCTGACCAGCGGCAGACTGATGCGCAGTCTGCCGGTGGGTTTGCCGCTGGCCTGTGACAGCTCCAGATGCGCCGCTTCAATCTCAGCGATAATACGGCGGCAGCGCTCCAGGAACAGTAACCCTTCAGCGGTCAGCGTGATACTGCGGGTACTTCTGTGGAATAACCGCACGCCCAGTTTTCCCTCAAGCCGGGCAATATTTTTCCCCACTGCCGAGGCTGATAGCCCAAGCAGACGCCCGGCGCTGACAAAACTACGCGTTTCCGCCACCTGCACAAATACGTCAATCCCACTCAGGCTTTCCATTATCGCCATCCATTCAAGAAATATATTCCGGAGTAAAGGGAACTATACCCTGGTTTTTCTTTAATAAAGGTACGGATAAGGTATTAGTCTCTTTGGACAACGAACGGAAACACCTTATGGATACGCTTACTAACGGTCTAAACAGTACTGATGCGGTAGAGAATGTCGTTAAACGTGCGATTGAGCGGCAGCAGTTGACGGGGGTTGTGTTATTGATTGCCCGGCACGGTGAAATTATCCATCAGATTGCGGCAGGCACGGCGGATCGCGAAACAGGCTGTCCCATGCGTCAAGATACGATCTTCCGCCTGGCATCGGTGAGCAAACCCATAGTCTCAAGTGCCGCGATGGTGCTGGTCGCTCGCAGACAACTTGCGTTGGATGCAGATATTCGCCTCTGGCTTCCAGACTTCGCACCTAAACTGGCTGACGGCACGACACCAGTAATTACAGTACGCCAGTTATTGAGCCATACGGCTGGGCTGGGCTATCGTTTTTTTGAGCGCGACGAAACTTGCGCTTATGCCCGTACAGGCGTGTCCGATGGAATGGATAGCGCTTCCATCAGTCTGGCGGAAAATCTGCAACGAATCAGTCGGGCTCCACTCCTGTATACGCCGGGAAGTGCCTGGGGATACTCACTCGCCACGGATGTGCTGGGTGCCGTTATCGCCAGCGCGCTCGGTACCTCGCTTAATGTGGCTGTGCAGGAGCTGGTCAGCGGGCCCCTGGCGATGAACGACACTGGCTTCTTCGTGCGTGATGCTGCGCGGGTAGCTACCCCCTATGTCAGTGATACACCCTCACCACATCGGCTTCAGGAGGGGGAAGTGGTGCGAGTTCTGCCTGACACAAGCGGGATCGCTTTCAGCCCACAGCGGATATTCAACCCGGACGCGTTCCCCTCGGCGGGTGCAGGAATGGCAGGCACAGCGGGTGATTTTATGCGGTTACTTGAAGCACTGCGTGACGGCAAAGAAAGGTTGTTACCTCGCGAAATCGTAACGGAAATGACCCGCGATCACACCCGAGGCATGGCATTGCCGGATGCGCCTGGTGTAGGGTTTGGTCTGGGGTTCTCGCTTCTGCGTGATCCACAGCTTGCCGGCTCGCCGGAATCTGCAGGCACCTGGCGTTGGGGGGGCGCTTATGGCCACTCCTGGTTTGTCGATCCGCTATGCGGCCTGAGCGTGGTGGCAATGACCAACACGCTTTACGAAGGGATGTCGGGGCAATTTGTTAATGACCTGCGTGACGCGGTGTATGGGCGATGAAAACCGACGCTATAACGCAAGACGTGGCAGGCAAACTGCCCATATCTCCTCTGTCAGCACTGGCCCTCGCCGGGTTTATTACTATTCTTACAGAGGCATTACCTGCCGGGATGCTGCCACAGATAGGACAAAGCCTGGCCATATCAAGTGCACTCGCCGGGCAACTGGTTTCTGTTTATGCTCTGGGTTCCCTACTGGCGGCCATTCCACTGACGCTGGCCACGCAAAGCCTGCGTCGGAGGCCGTTACTCCTTTGTGGGATTGCCGGCTTTGTGCTGGCCAATACGGTCACTGCTTTTTCAACCAGTTACCTGCTGACGCTGGCAGCCAGATTTATTGCGGGAGTTTCTGCCGGGCTGCTGTGGGCATTGATCGCCGGTTATGCCGCCCGTATGGTGCAGGATGCCCTCAAAGGGCGGGCTATCGCGCTGGCGATGGTTGGCACACCGCTTGCTCTGTCAGTGGGGATCCCACTGGGAAGTTGGCTAAGTGAATACCTTGGATGGCGCAACTGTTTTTATATCATCAGCGGTATGACGCTGTTTTTGATAGGGTGGATCATATTCAGCGTGCCGGACTTTCCCGGCCAGGCTGTGACAAAACGGTTGTCTTTAAGGCGGGTTTTTTTGTCACCGGGCATCCGACCGGTGCTTGCCGGTACGTTGATTTTTGTTCTCGCGCACAACATTATTTATACCTACATCGCTCCACTACTACAGACGCTGGACATGGGCAACAGCATCAGCCTGGTTCTGCTGGTGTTTGGTATCGCTTCAATCATCGGCATCTGGGGCGTTGGCATGATGGTTGACAGGTGGCTGGGGGAATTAACGCTGGCTGCCACCGCGCTGTTTGCGCTCTCCATGCTGGTAATGGCAATGGGAACACCTGCTGTGGTATTCCTCGCTACCGCTGGCTGGGGGCTGGCATTTGGCGGCGCGGCAACATTGTTCCAAACCGCTGTAGCAAAAACAGCCGGTGAAGCGGCCGATGTGGCCCAGTCGATGCTGGTAACCGCCTGGAATGTGGCCATTGCCGGAGGGGGGCTGGCGGGCGCTGCGTTGCTGAATACGACAGGCGTAAAAGGGTTTTCATCGCTGCTAATTCTCTTACTGCTCTTTACCTGGCTGATTGTCTGGCGCGCGCGCCATTCTGGTTTTTCTTCAAATCGGGGAGCCTAAATAATTACAGCTGCCCGGTTTTATATCCGGGCTCGCTGTTGAAAAAAATAGAGATGCTGACCCGTGATGCATTGCAGCAATCCATCTGTTTATAAACTCTACCATGTCGGTTTTTATAAGATGGGCACTAAAGTGACAATCGACTTAAAGCTGAGTGATCGCGTAATAAGCATTGTTGATGAAAGTATTGATATAGCCATTCGGATCGGCGACCTCGCAGATTCGAATCTTCTGTCGCGTCGCCTGTCGACCTATCAGATAGGTTTTTATGCTTCGCCAGATTATTTGGCCCGATGCCCACAACCAGAACATCCCAATGATCTTATCGGGCATAAAACGGTTAATTTGCGATATCAAAATAAGGGGCAGATTTTTCGCTGGCCGTTTCGGGTTGGCGAGCGGGAGATTGAAATTGTGCCATCATCTGGTGTCATCGTCGATGCAAGCGAGGCCGTTATCGCGGCAGTGGCGGCCGGTGCCGGAATAGGCATGGCGACGAGTTTTATGGCTGCTTCCTGGGTTAAGCGCGGGGAATTAGTGCCCATTCTCACCGATTTTTCAGTAGAGCGGCATAATATTTCTGCGTTATGGCATGCGAGCCGGCGTTCGAATCCTGCTGTACGCGCTTTTATTGATCTCATGCTTAACAGTTCTGAACGCTCTTAAACTGGGTGTTGTCGGTAAATCTTTAAAGGTAAGTCTTTTCCGCTTCTGGCACAAAGCAGACATGCTTGCGGGGCACTGTCCGCTATGAGCCAGAAGCGGACATTGCTAACAGCATTCTGTCTGAATCAACGGGGAGCAGGTCACCTTACCGGTTATAGATCCGGGCTGTTACATCGACTGGACAGTTGGGCGAATCAGTATTTCATTTAGCGTGACCCTTTTTGGACGGCTTAGCGCAAATGCAATGACGTCTGCAATGTCCTGAGGAGGAATGGCCCAGTCGAGGGAGCTCTGTGCAGCCTTTTTGCTGCTCTCGTGAGTAATGTGCTCAGATAGTTCGGTAGCCACTGCCCCCGGCTCAATCACCGTTACACGTATTTCCGGCTGCAACTCGACACGAAGTGCTTCAGACCAGCCATTCATCCCCCACTTGGTAGCCGCATAGGCAGCAAACCCGGCTGGTGCAACACGCCCTGCGACGGAAGAAATGTTAACCAAATCGGCGCCGCCATTTGCTCTCAGCTGATCAAGGAAAACTTCGGTAACGGTCATTGCCCCAAGAAGATTAGTTTCGACCATCTGCCGGTGTTCACTGCGCTGCTCAGAGTCAAACGGGCCGGTCAGCATGACGCCAGCATTGTTGATGAGAATATCTGCATTGCCAAAATGCTGCTGAACTGCAAGTGCCGCTATGACGATTGACTCACGGTCCGTAACGTCTGCCCTCTCCGCCATGGCTCGCTCGCCAAGTTCACTGGCCAGTGTCTGAATACGTTCTATACGTCTGGCCAGAAGTGCCACCCGGTGCCCCTGAGCGATAAGCGTTCGGGCAACTGCCTCACCAATGCCTGAAGAAGCACCGGTAATAACGGCAATACGGCTGGTTGCAGTGGTACTCATAGTTATCTCCTTTGCAGAGTCTGAAGCGACCAGAATTGCATACCCGGCCGCCTTTTCAGTTGAACAGAATGGGTTCTGCTGATTTATGAAACGGGCTGAACGATCTGCATCTGCGCCTCGTTCATACGGCCGCCATGTACTTTCAGGCGGGAAAGTGCTGTGTCGATAGCCTTCAGTTCAGCCGGTGTGAAACGAATATCCACCGCCCCAAGATTTTCATGCAGATGATTGATATTTCTGGTGCCCGGGATCGGTACTATCCAGGGTTTCTGAGCCAGCAACCACGCTAACGCTATCTGAGGAGGCGTTGCATTTTTTTCAGCACCTATTTTTCTGAGTAAGTCCAGGAATGGCTGATTCTCTTTCAGGTTTTCAGGTGTAAAACGATCAAAACCCGACCTGAGATCCTTTTTAGGGTCAAAATGAGACTGCGCATTCAGCGTTCCGGTCAGGTAGCCCATTCCCACAGGGCCCCACGGAACAAAGCCGATACCCAGATCTTCGCAAGTCTCCAGGACACCGTTGTGCTCCGGGTCGCGATTCATGACAGAGTATTCAGTCTGAACGGCCGCTACCGGCTGAACAGCATTGGCGCGACGAATGGTTTCTGGGCTGGCTTCTGAAAGGCCAAAGTGCAGGACTTTACCTTCGCTTATCAGATCTTTGATTGTACCTGCTACATCCTCAATCGGAACGCTGGGGTCTACACGATGCTGATAGCACAAATCAATACGATCGGTTCTCAGACGGCGCAGTGAATCTTCAACAACCTTTCGGATATGGTCGGGCTTACTGTTGAGGCCGCCGTTTTTAATGTCGAAACCGAATTTCGTGGCAATGACGACCTGATCGCGTATCGGTGCCACCGGCGCCATGATGAAGGCCATTGCGACACAGGCCTGATGCTCATGTCGTCTGTCATGATGTCGAGCACGTCCATCTGGTCTATCTCAAGCAAGCGATTCAGCACATAATCGGCATCAATATCTATCCGATCATTGCGCCTGGCTTTTAATTCATGGATTCTTATCTGGACGCTAACATTTGCTAATAGACGGGCACCCTGTTCATTCGCAGTTTTTGCACTATACCCCGCCCGAATAGCCGCCTGCGTGGCGTTCAAATCGATGAGGTACTCGCGACAAAACATTTCTTGTTTGTCGGTCAGCGCCATATTAATTCCAAGGATTGAATATGTCAGAAGTTACTAAGCGCACCGCCAAGAATGCCGGTGATGCAGGAGAATATTACGTTGCCTATATGCTTTCTCGCCTTGGCATAAGCGCAGCTTTAACAACGAGCGGTTCAAGCAGGGTCGATATCATTGCGACAATCGACGGTTCTAAAAGCATAAGCATTCAGGTAAAAGGCTCTTGGGCTAGATCTTCCCCTAGGCAATGGACTGTTGGCAATCACAGACCAATAGTGTCACCTGACTTGTTTTATGTCTTCTGTAATATGTCTGAGGATATCAACAACACTTCCGTCCCTGTAGTATATGTAGTTCCCAGCTGCGACGTAGATGCTTTATCGACATGGCATCATCAGGTGCCTCTCTTTAAAATATCTAAATCAGATGACGATAATTATCTTAATCGTTGGGACTTTATTCAGCTTGCTCTGGCACGTCCTCCATCTTGAGCACGTCATCCGGCGCGAGGTACACCCAAGCGCCATCTTCCTTTGCCACACCAATGAAGCCGTTGACGATTTAAGCCTGTGACCTGTTCATCAGGCCTTCATGCGTTTCACCGGATTTAGTGGTTACTGTGATGCGGTAGGTGTCGGATATTGAGACCCTCTTTATCCCCCTATAGGGATGTATTGCCATTACGATGAGACAGCCCATGGTGATGGCAATAATATGTTATCTTTGGCAAAACCAAGGAGGCGGTATGTTTTCTTTGCTCACCACATTCAAGCGACTAATCAGTAACCAGCAAAAACAACAAGACACTAAACCAGAACATTCAACAGAAGAGCTTCTTCAATGGGCAACAGGTTGTATGCTCGATGGCCTACCTGATAATTTCTTTCAGGCCAGGCTTTTGTGTGTCCGGGAGCCTGATCCCATCAATTCTGGTGGTTGGATAGTTAGTGTGAATCACGATGTGATGCTTAGTGCTGACTCAGAGTACAAACAGTTCCAACCTGCTGATGACCTTTATCCTACACAGTGCGTAGAAATGATACTTAATGGCAAGGAATGGCATAGCGCCAGTATTGTGTTCAACCAAGATAAGACATCATTCCTATGGGAGTAAATATTTCCGAATCCATTTTGTGATGGCAATAAAAGACCGCCCGGAGGCGGCTCTATTTATACTAATTTCAGCAATTCATGATACTGAGCAGGAGTTAAGCATTTTGCTTTAATCCTGTAGCCTTTTATTAGGATTTTCGCAGCCTCAATAGCTAGACTTTTCTTGCTTCTCATTTCTTCAGTCAGAAGGTTGAAGGTGGTAGTGTCTAATGGCTTCATGGTCTTATCTCAATGGTTGATTACATCAGGGATAATCCCATCACGATGCTTTACATATCAACCAGTTTCGCAACGCTTACCAGCGTGGCTAACCTTTATCCTTTATCCTTTATCGGAGAGATTCATCATCAGGCGCACTCGCAAATGCGCCATGTGATGCTCACAAAAAAGCCTCCGAGAGGAGGCTTTATAATTTATGATTTGAAGCCACTTTTACCGTGGGACTTGCGCCATGATTTAACAGCGGCGACGATCTTCTCGGGTGTCGCGTCTTCGTCCAGGCTGTAATAAATCAGGTCAGAACCTTCAGGGTGTTCACTTACTGAAATGAAGTGTTCCAATAGCTGGTCCTGATAAGTTTCATTGCCCTCGGCATTACAGATTTCATTCACAAGCTGGGTAAACTCTGCTTCCGTATAATCTTCAAATCTTGGCTTTATATTCATATAGCATCCTCATGTTTGAGGTAATGCTATCTCACACAATCACTTCAAGCACTACTCGTTGATGAACTGCTGCAACCCTGCCATTTGCTTTTCGTCAACCTCGATTCGCTTTCTGAGGGTGAAATAATCCCGCTGGGCGGCCTTAATAAGTCGGGCGCTGGCTGCATCAACCATACCGGGGAAACCGGTAGCAGATTATTTCTGACAGGTAGCGTTGAGCTGCGTCGGCGCTAGTATGAGAAAATCACTTTTTGCTGAATTCAACAGTATCTGTGGTGCAGTCCAGCATGCCGAAGTATTCCTCTGTAACTGTTTGGTCGATGCGCTGAGTGAAGGGAACTAACCAGATATCGTTCCCGAATACCATCTGGCCATAGTCGATCATAATCCCGTTTTTTTGAGCTGCGTCCTGAACGTCAGAGAAATTTTTCCACTCAGCCTGTTCTCCGGTTTTAGCCCTTATCACTTTAGCCATGATTATCTGATTATCATAGTGCCTACAGGCTTCAGCCTGTGCAGCATCAACTTTTGAAGGCCTGATTGATACTATTAAAAGAATCATCACAGCCAGTGCGAGCACTGCCAGAGCTGTAATTGTGATAGCTGAAATTTTAACAAACCGTTTCATGTGATCCTCATCCATAAAGTTCAGAATGAGGATCATACCCGATGAGCCATGTGCTGATCACGCTGCCTGGCCTTACAGAAACCGGAGGATGTTCACTTTTGCCGTTCCCGTTCGATTTTTCGGATGGCGGCCTTATCGCGGTTAGACTGTTCTAAAACGCTAAGCAGTCGTTCATTTAGCTCCAGACTCTCCCCCCAGGTAAGCGGCTCTGGAATAGGCGGCACTTCGCAGTCAGCCAGCAGACTTGATGGTATTGGCACTGACGGAACCTGAACGTAATTTGTCGATGTGCTCGCGCAGCTGGTCAGCAGCATGATGAGGAACAGGCTCAGAGGCACATTGATTGCCATTAATAAGCTTTCGGATAACAACCACCCTGCGTTCGCTTTCTGCATGGCTTGCCTTTTTATCATTCTGGGTTGCCCGGGCAATGTCGTTGAAGAGTTTCGTCGTTTTAAGAACGTTATTCGTGATAGCTTCCGCTGAGGCTTTTTCACTCTGTAGCCGATTGTTCTGCTCGTTCAGACGGGCATTTGATGAGGACTGAAGCTTCACAGTGACACCCAGCCCTGCTGCCAGAACAAGCAATAGCACGATGACGATGACATCCCACTTGATTCTGTTTAAGGTCATCACTGTTCTCGCTAAGACAAAGTGCACGCTCAGTTTCACGGCGGTTCATCAGCCCTCGCCACTTCCTGCCGCCAGCAAAGACCCAGCGCCGCAGTTCATTGCACGCACCTTTTGTGTCGCCTGCGTTAAGTTTTCTCAGAAGAGAAGATCGGGAAAAAGCGTCAGTCCCGGTGTTATAGGCAAAGCTGTAAAGCGCGGCCCGGCGGTATTCACTAAGAGCAACGGTAACGAGACTATCCACTTTTTCCTGAACGGGTTTGAGGTCAGCATGCAGCAGGCTGTCGCATTCCTGATCGGTATACGTTTTGTGTCTTACAATATCTGCACCGGTGTGCCCGTCACAGACGGTGAGTACACCAGCGACATCCTGGTACGGCACATAACGCCGCCCTTCGAGCCCATCCGCGCCACCGAGGAGTATTATTGCAAGGGTAAATGCACCCGCACCTGATGTGGCCAGCAGCCTTTTACGCAGAACAGGGGATATAGCCATAACTCAGGGTGGTACATCCTGCGGCCTGCAGCGCAGAGCATTTATTTCAGCCAGTGTCGCCTTGCGCCTGTAATACCAGTTTATGGCACAGGTAACGAAAGCCATTCCGATACCAACCAGAACGCCCACAGCACTCCACTCCTCCGGACTGAAATAGGTAAGAACACCATGGGCTATCTCACCAGCAGAGGCGCTGTATGCAATACCGGTTGTCAGTTTGCTCATCAGAATTTGCCGCAAAGGGGATGAAGAAAGAAGGCCGGAGCCAGTGGATGAGAGCAGGACACAGAGAAGGCATCCGGCCATAAAAAAAGCCCTGACAGTGATATCAGGGCTGAATAAAAAATCTCTCGAGGGTCATTTACCCATCGTTAGAGTTAAACTAACACAAATAATGGAAAAGTAAATAGCTTGCGATAATATAGCTGCCTTTTTTATTGCTCGCTATTTAGTAACGCGCGACAGCTGCTTTTCTGCCCAGGCCTCTTCCTGATGTAGTACGGTGATGAGAAAATCAAGAAGTTGTTTTACGCTTTTGTTCCACGTATCTGCCGAAATAGCCTGAGTGACCTGGCAAACAGCTCTGAATACGGCAGTCGAAGGTATGCGCTGAACGCCCCTGCCTGAACACCGCTTGCAGGGCTGATAAACCGGCACCCCCTGAAACCGGGTTAGCGTCCTGTTAACAGAGTGGCCACGGCCTTTACAGTCTTTGCATGCTGCCCGCAGCACACCCTTCCCATCACATTTGCAGCAGCATTTTCCTTTCCACAGTCCTGTACCGTTGCAGGTATGACATGCTGATTCACTATCAGGGCTGCGCGCGTAATCGAGGAAGGCGTGGCATGCTATAACAGTGATGACGGCTTTAAGCTCCTCTTCCGGGAGTTTTGTGAGTGCAGGATAATATACGGATGCCTGAAGACCTGCTTCGGCCAGAAGCCTGATAGCCCGGTCTCTGTCATGAGAGCTCAGATTCATTTTGCCAAAAAAAGCGGAATAACCCAGAGGCGCGCGCTTCTGAGTCATGCCCAGTGCGGCCATAATATCGCTGCCATTCATGGCATCAGGTGACAGGGATGACCGGCGTATAAACGGGGTAACGGAACGCGGGCAATGATATTTAACAACGGTTTCAAGCTTCATTGTAAAGACTCGGTGCCGGTAAGAGGTTACCGGCACTTTGAATGACATCCCATTCAGATTTCTGAATATCTTCAGGATCGACCTACAGGATGAAAGATAAATTTCTGTAGCAATTTTTCTTTTGGGACTTCATGCCTTGCTTTGCCCGTTTCACGGCACCACATATCAATAAGTGCTTCCCCCGTATGATGTAAAGGAACCGAACCTCTTTTCCAGCCTATTAGCGTAGAGGGTACTACATTCAACTCTTCAGCTATGACCTGCAGCGAGTGACCTTTGCGATTTAAATCACACAGGATTCTAAACCAATCTGTTTTATGAGTATTAATCACAGGCATTTGAAAAACATCCTCAACTTCTGAAAATCACATGTATAGCAGCTGTTTAAGATTGCTTAATCCAAGCTTATTAGCACAGTTTTTCCGGTGTTGATAAAGCGTCTTAAGAGTGATGCCGAGAAGGGTGGCTTGTCTGGCTGCGCTGACTCCGCTGATAAAACTATCTAAAATAGTCATCTCACGGGCAGAAAGCTTGCACTTCATTTTCTGAAGACTTTCACTTTCCATTTTGAGTTGTATTACATGGCTGACATACGCTGCCGGAAGGCCTGGATGGAGAATGAAGTCGAGATCTGTTATCCGTTCGATAATTTTTTTCCTCTGACAGGTAAGAGTATCATATTTATCAGTAAAAATGATGACACTACCCCCCGAATCAAAGGTCACCTTTACGAGTAAACTAACCCATTCAGGAAAAAAGTCCTTTCTCGAAATACATATCAACGAAAGGGCGTAATTCCCCTGAATAAAAGCGGACTGGCGGTGTGTCAGCTGAGCCATGTTTTCAGCAAATATCGTTTTTTTACTGCACATCAACCCTTCCCTCTCAATCAGATAAAATAAGCCCTGATGAAGAATATTTTCCTTGCCTACGACAAGTACGCAATTTTCACGACGAAACATCCTATTAAACCTCTTCCACCCAACGTTCAGCACAAAAAGATAAAACAGTGCAGCGAACATTCAAAGCACTTAAATTCATCGCTTCATAATGTATGTTTCGGAATTCGTTCCCTGAGAAACATCCCTTAACATTCCCGCATTGGGAGTGATACGCAAATTGATTGCACAGACTCTCTGATACGAGTAATAACGGCAATTAATTTAAGAACTGTGCCTAGGCAACTATCTTAACTTCAGATCTCTAAAATTCATTTTAATGATTATTACCAGAATGGCGTGCTTACAACCGACTCACACCCTGATTTGAAGTGAAAACCTAGCAAAGGTTCACTCATAAACTGCCTGTGACTTACAGATAAAATCACCAGTACCCTGGAAAGCATCACGCTTTACGGTATGCTGGCGCGCATGGTTGGGAGGTGTAACTGGAAGGCATGTGAGGAGTTGTGACAGGATGACGATAGGCTAATAGGTAGTTTCAATAATGAATCTACCTTGCCTGATTTCTTTTCAGGCAGGAAAACATGTATCGGGTGAAGCTATCTTTACTTACATTTTTTCTTCATCTGCCACCGATAGCTTTTCAGTTTTATTTCATTATGCGTTAAGGGGAAAAGATAAGGTTTGACAAATTGAGCAAGGCATACCATGGCCTTTTGATCAATTTTCCACTGTGAGTCAAGTTTAACAGACGTATACCCTAAGTATTTTTCCTTACCTTTTTTATCGCGACTATAATAATACAGGTCAACTTCTGTGTAATACCATGTATTGTAACTTGTCTTATCCTCATAGCCTGTAATACCATAATCAGGAACCATTTTCTCTGTACTCACCATTTCATGCTTACCGCTATCATAAATTTTTTTGACTTCGTTATGGATAGACGTGACCCCATAAATTGGTGATTTGTATGTGTAACTGGTGGTAAATGACCTGACAGGGTCTATGCCAATTTTTATCACCTGCTGGACATCACCAAATGTTGATCTAACATCATAGCCGTTTGCTGTCAGTGATTCGCTAAGTGCTTTTTTAAAAGCTGCATAAACAACAGAGTGCTTTTTGATTTCTTTTTCACCTCCAGGTACAATAGCATAAACTCTGGATGAATCAGGAATTTCACCAGAGAAGCTGATGGTAACGGCATCCTTGTCTGGAAGAAATAAAGCACAACCACTGAGCATAACTGGAATCAATACAAGAGAAACTTTCATTTTCATATAAAACCTCTGCCCAAAAAAACATTTTATATGAGCAAAACATTCATTTTTCTGAAAATCCTCGGCCTTCAGCTCTCTTTCCGAAAACATTCAGCATAATTATTACTGGCGAACATAATTATCAGTGCAGAAGAGGCCGGTATCAGAGGCGATGAAAATTCCAGCCCCCCTGGTGGCTCACAGAACGTATGTGAAAATGATGGCTGAATTGCGTGTTAAAGCCTCACAAATGATGAAGCTCTGTCAGGATGAAGACGAAGCGCGCCTTGTCCGGATAAGCGTTCCCGACCTCATAGTCATGTCTCGCGCTCGAAATGCTCTGGAAGGCATTCCTAACCGTTATGTAAGCTTTGACCGGCCTCATCGCGCTACTCACGTCATGTCTCAAATGGCTCTGGCAGTAGCCTGCTGCATTGAGGGAACAATAGCTTCTGACATTCTTCCATCGTAAAAGCCGAAAAAATTACTTATCTATTATTTTTCCGGCACCATATCCGTTGAAGCGAACGTTACCGTAAATGGCGGCATTCTGCGTACGCCAGTGATCAGAACAAGGCGTTCATGATGCCTGGCGAAATAATGGCTGATTTACCGCCAGGTATATGGCTCAGTTCCAAAATATGAATGTCCGCTATTCGCTCATAGCGGACGTTGGCTTTTGCGTAAGTCCGCTGAGTGCCAGAAGCGGAAGTTGCTAATTTTAAACCATATTGGTGCGCGAGGATCAGGTCACAAAATTTAAATGATGGTTACCAGCGTGCCGGAAGATTCCATTGCGGTAATTTTCTCTGCATCCGCTGTCAATTGCTCCCTGTCAGAATTAACCAACACAACCCTTCCATAAGAAGTGACAAGGTCGACCGTTTTATTGATGTAATCGCCTGGCTTATATTTACAAACAGTAAATCCATAGCTCTTTAACAGGCTGCACTTCGATTCAATATTGACCTCCTTAAGATTGCCTGCATCAGGTGAATTGAGGAAAAACTCCAGCGCATAGCTTTTCAACCTAGGACTCACAGATGTCTTATCAGTAAACTCTCTCGGTGAGATACGGGCCATAAGACTGAGATCGATGAGTGAATGAGAATTACAATCTTCAACAAGGCGCGGGCCAAGTCCGCCATGCATACGTGCACCTGATTCGACCAGTACGGGACCTGTGGCAGACATTATAATCTCATTATGGGACGTACCATTACGAATTCCGAGTGAGGTAAGTACCGACTTGATATAACTGATAAGAACTGGATGTTCCTCCAGCGGTTCTGTGATCATCTGACGATAGATCGGCACACCATTAATTTCCTGTTTTACATATCTGAAAATGTTCACTACGAAGTGCTGACCAAAACTACTGACAGCATCGACAACATACTCTGTACCTATAATTTTCTGTTCGATAAGCAGCTCGGCGTTTTTACTTCCCGAATAATCAAATGTATTGATCAATTTGCCAAAGGCACTTTCGACTTCTAATATATCTCTGCAGAAAAAAACACCTTCTGTACCAAATGAACTGACCGGTTTAATCACATATTCATCAAACTGGTTTTTTTTACACCATTGCAGGATATCATCAAGATTTCCGGATTTATAATGCGGTATGTATTTAATGTGATCCTTCTTCAACTGATGCTGCATAAGATATTTGTCACGCCGCGCATGGCTTAGTTCAAACACATTAGGTAATAGTTGCCAGTGCTCACATAGCTGATCAAAAACCAGTACGCCGGGTTCTGAGCCACAAACAATAAAGTCAGGTTGTTTTCCAAGAGCAGATTCAATCTGTTGAACTGTTTCAAGATGAGAATGATAGTTGAAAACCATTGAGTAGTCTTCCTCAACAAATGTGGCAAGGATCGCCTGAGGAAGATTTGGATTAGTTATTAAAGCAACAACATTATAACCATAAAGCGATTTAATTCTGCTTGCGAAAACAGAACCGCTAGAAAAGGGATCTACAATTAAAACAAATTTATTTTCCATTTTTTCATCCTTAAATATTGAATCAGATTATGTCAATCACAGCGTTTTCAGAAGGAAATGAACAACAAGCAAGGTGTAGTTTTTCAGCCTTATCTTTAGCAGAAAGGCAGAAATCTGGTTCACTTCTTACATCTCCACTATGAAGCCTGAACTTGCAACTCCCGCAAATACCTGACCGACACATATTTCTTATTGGAACGTTGTGGCTGATGAGATTATCCAAAACAGTTAAACCAGGATCTACAGAGATAACTCTATTCAAAGATTTCAAAGTAATCTCTGTTTTATGAGCTTCTGATTTCATGATATAATCAAATGATCTGCCTGAACTAAACGCCTCAACAGCAACAGAAGTCTGGGGGAATTTTGTATTTATAGCAGTAACCATTGACTGTGCAAAATCTGCACCGCCACATACTATTGCCGATTCAGGCACCGCTTTAATATAATCAAAAGCTAAATCGATCCTTCCTGCTCTGACAATGTCACTGAATTTTGCGAGTTTGACCCGAGTTACGTGAATGCGCATCGAAAACCAGTCACATCGTGTGTGCAAATCCATTAATTCATTCAGGCAAGGCACAGACCCCAGATCGTGACAACTTAGTACCAATTGCACAACGACCCCGGGAGCACTGTACCCATAAGATTTAAAACATTCTCTTATCAAAGCCATAGGAAGTGTTATTCCAACGCCGCCTGCTATCAGAAGCACATTCTTTCTACTCCGGACTGAATTAAAGGTTATTTCGCCCCCTCGCCCCAAGATATTTACTTCTTTTCTTTCTTGTAATAGCCGACTGATGACATTTGATGCACTTCCTTCGCCTCTGTCTTCAATTATAAATTCATAAAACTTTCCATGCTCAGCAGATACCAGTGTATAGCAACGCTGGAGAGAATTATTACCCTCATCATCGAAGCTAAAAACAAAATACTCACCCGGCATGGTATCAGCAGCTAATAAATCTGTATCACTCACAGGCATCAGACGGAATGATCTCATCCTTGATGTAAGCAGGGATGTTTCTTCGCAGACAAGTTTCATTTACTGGATTACCCTATAGGCCTATTCTGGAAATTACTGTCTCAGCTGAATCGAGATAAATATTTATCTCATTACATCTTTCTGTTTCAGAAATAATTTCTCTGGCATAGGGCATCCCCGACAGTCTGAAAACTGTCTCCCATGCACCCAACTCGTTATCAGCAAAGAGATCCGCTGTTTTAAGCATTGTGTCCCGAAGATATTTCCGTTCACTAGTGCCCAGATCACGAACAATATCATAAGCCACATAACTAAAGACGCTTGAATGACTCCATTCATCCTCAGCATGAACTCGTGTAACTTCATGGCATATTCTCTGAATACTGTGATCTTCAGCCATCACTTTGAGATAGTCTGTTATTAGCGTCTCGCTGGCACATGCCACAGCAAAACGTGTCAGTCTTCGCTGCCACTCTGCACTACATCCGGCCAGCATTTCCCGTCGCCAGTTTATGAGATTAAAATCTGTATAGTTAAGCGGCTCAAGTTTTCGGCGGTCATAGATATAATTACATGCCATCACTGACATTCTTGTATGCAGGGCTTCATCCAGAAGAGCTTCTGACATTACATCCTGAAGATCTGCCCTGTTAGGTGAGTTCACCGGCGGACACTTTATTATGTCTTCACAAGCCGGCGTAACAATGTCGCATTCAATATAGATGGTTTTTAAATTGTATATACCCCACGCATAAGAAAGACACTTGTCCTTAACATCTTCAGGCGCTTCCTTCCAGGCATCGTGCTGTCTGAATGGCAGCAAAGACTCACTAAAATCTTTTTTAGTTTGGTCAAATTCAAGATCTGAATACTCAGGCTGAGATTTATTAACTGCAGCTCTGTTTTTCCAAAGTGCAGACAATCTTTTCAACATAAGGGCGACATTTTCACTGTCGGGCACTGCAAATTCAGCGGACATAAATTACTCCTTTAACTTTTGACTGCCAGATTAATGTTCGTTTTTCACTCTAATCAAGCTCATAAAAATAGCGCCTGAAAGAGCTAAAACAGCGGATATGATCAAAGCATTCTCCCAGTCCCCGCCATCAAGCAGGTCGCCGTAAACTATCGCCGACAGAGCACTGCCCAGATAAAAGGCGAGCTGCCTGATGCTAGTTGACAGGAGAGTTCTGTCTTTAGAAAAGCCTGTTATAGCCAGCGTATCCAGTAGCGGCATGAGACAGTAATTCAGTAAAAGTCTTAAAAAGTATAATGTAATGAAGATTGCCACAGGAACATGTAGCGTTTGAAAGAACAAACACGCGGCCGTCATGATGCCAGCTATAATTACAGCCGGTTTCAGAGAAAAGCGCTTAACAAGCATTGGAGCAAAAAGTGCTCCAACAATACTGACAACCTTATCTCCTCCCATAATCAGTGAGATTTCGCTGATGTTCATCGAATAAGCTAGATTAAAGACAATATTAACAAATCGGAAGATAAGTGTAATTGATGCTCCCAGCAGTGAAGCAGCAATAAAGAGGATAATAAAATTGCCCCACTCCATATTCTTAGCGCTCTTAAATCGACGATCATCGCTTCCCGGCTCATTTATTCCCAGGATGGACTTTATTCTAAAGTAGATCATCAGCAAAGCGGAAATAAACGAGGCGGCCAGGATAGCTTGATAGTTTCGTAATGCAGAAAGCTGTGAGAAGTGGGTAATAACACTGACTGCGACAGAACCTGCCATAGCAGCACCCAGATATGACACGAAGAAACAGCTAAAGAGTGTCGTTCTGTTTCCGGCATCAATGTTTGATCCCATGAGTGAATTGCCCAGCGACAGCTGTGCAATCATCCCGGAAAGAATCAACCCAAGTGTAAAAGCGCTAGCCCATACTGTTGTTAGTACAGGAAGCAGAATGAAAGGTAATGCGTACAGGAATGAAAAAATAAGCAGTAGCTTCTTCTGTGATACCCGTCGACTGGCTAAGATTAATGGGATTACCGCTGCTGCCATCATCGCCATAGCTATTGCATAAATGTGTCCAGTATTTGTTTTATCGATGCCACGTTCTTCAAGATAAAAATTATAAACAGCATCGAACATACCGTTACTCAGACCCATCAGGAAAGTCGCTACTAAAAAACTGTGTGCAGCTGATCCGAATTTTCTTACTTCCCTAAACATATTCAATCTCGTCCTTCAGCTTTAATCAAATTAATACCTGTAAAGCTCTCAAAAAGAGATTCACCCTCAGGCCATTCACCATATCCTGCTGCAGTATGAATATGACCCGCCCCGCTAAACTCTCGGGTTTCGCATCCCCATTGCTTCGCAAGGATGCGCGCGCGAGTAAGGCTGAGATGCTCATCATTATCACTGTGAATGAGCAAGCTGCTGTATCTTAATCGGGATGTGGGCAATGAGCGTTGCTGCCTGATCGGCTCAATCGCCGTTTCGGCGTCAACATCCGCCGGGGCAACAAGAATCAGGGATTTAACACGCTGGCATGAATGAGCAGCTGCCCATTGGGCCACTGTAACAGCCCCGCAGCTATGACCTAGTAAGACTATGTCACCCCTGGTCCCGGCAATGACCTGATTTAGTCTTTTAACCCATAAAGATGATGGCGAGTTCCAGTCATCCTGAAGAACGCGTAGCACATTACTGTATTTCTTCTCAATGAATGACTGCCAGTGATCCGGGCCTGAATTTGTATATCCCGGGACAATGAGATAGGTAGTAGTCATCAGTTTCTCGTGTAAGTTACGTTGTCAGTGGAAAGGTTAATTCCAAACTTTGAGGACAGAAGCAATAACAGCTCTTCTTTGTCAGCTATTTCATATGAAGTAGAGGTAAGACCGCAGACTTCAGTGAATGTATTGTTTCTGATACTTATCCGGCCGTTGTCGGTAGGAAGGCTCGCAACTCTATAATTTTTAAGAAGGCTTTCGGGTGAAAAAAGAGTATAGAAATGCGCCATTTTGATATCCGGCGGATAAATTTCTACATCCTGAAATGAATAGATGTCTTCCCAAACCGCATCATTCCTGCTCTTTTCTTTGACAGAAACAATCCACCCATGCTCATGATCGCATCTGACCCGGGATGATAAAAAATCATCTTCATGAGTGAATCCGTTCTTAAGCAATAAAAGTCCGCGGGGGCCTTTGGCTCCAAATCCGACGTCAAAAATCCATCGCTCATTATCTTTGTTCACCAAAAAAAGCTGATGCGTTGCAGGCGACATATGAGGGATGAGGACTCTGGCCATTCGGATTTGAAAATCAACGGCAAAGTGAATAAACACTTGCTGTAGTAAGACAGAGAATTCAAAGCAAATTCCTCCTCTACTGTTAAGTATTATTTTATTGGCGACATCCTCTGGACGTAGGCTGACATCTGAGCCGTCGTGCATGGCAAAGTTTTCGAACGGCACAGTAAAAAAGTGAGCGTTGTGCAGCGTTGAAAGGTTAAAACCATCCTTTTCGATTTTTTCTTCAATTTTCAGTCTCTTAAGGTAGGCAAACATGTCCTTCACAAACTTCTCCTTAGGCATTGATTAGCCTGCTGTGTGAGCCTCCTCACATTCCCGGATGAGATATTAAGAGCAAAACTTTACAAAACAACATAATTATCACCGTGAATTATTAAATAATCATAAATGTTTCTTAATAACTCCAGTAAGCGCGTAAAACTTTTACCAAGCGTCTTGTAAATCCATGTAAAGCAGGCTTATTTCTTTCTATTCAATTAATATTCATATAATGAATAAAGCAACTGCTTAAAATGTATGCGCGTAACTTGAGATGCCGCCTCATGTTGTTGAATGTTTGTTAACCAATCTTTATTTTAGTTGTGAAGAAACAGATGGTTTTGTTAAAAGTCTCACACCAAATATTTATCATTGTGATGGGACTTATAGCGGTGCAAGGTGATGAACTGTAAGTATGGATTGGGTGCGGTAAGTCAGATAAGGCTGTTGTCGTTCAACCTTAGAAAGAAATTAGTTTGGATTATAAGATGTTAATGCCAACCCCCACCTTCCGGGTGGTTTCCTTAAGCGCAGATTTCGCGATCAGCGGCTCACTGTTTCTAGCCGTTTTAACAGCGCCCTGCATTTACCATAAAGCCATATCTGAATCTCTTAAAGTGACAGGAAGGCGCTCACGCGTTGTACCTGGAAGCCACTTCAGCCAGTCGGTTAAAAAGTGTTTTGAGTCCGGGCTAGCCGTCAGCCTGACGGATCATGGAAAGGTCACAGCAATGATGCAGATCGTTAAAAGAATGCCTGTCATTCCAGAACATAACATCCCGTTCAAGCGCACCCATCCTATGAGAACAAAGCTGCTGAATTACTGGAACAAACCTTGCAAGATAATGTTCCGGTTTTAAGTGGAAATAGTGGCTTATAGGTAGCGTTATGATCTGTATTTTGAGAAACGTGTTTCTTCATAATTACTATGTCTGAAAGCCTTTTAACATGAATTCAGGCCAGCCAAGGTTGCCCACCGACCTCCACCTTTCCAGACCCTATGAGTTTAAGGAAACATCAGATTTTTGATGCTTATGTCAGCTTCGTGCCAGAAGCGGACATTAACTACTGGCTTAGATATTTAAACTTTAAACCGCGCAGGTGTGGTGCCAAACACCCTGCGAAACAACGCAATAAAGGCACTCACATTGTCATACCCAAGCTCCAGTGCAACTGTCGTCACTTGCTTACCTGTAGCCAGGAGTTCAAGAGCCTTGAGCAACCGTATGCGCTGTCGCCATTCATTAAAGCTAAAACCGGTTTCAGCACTGAATCGACGTGTAATTGTGCGTGATGACACTCCCGCCCAGTATGCCCATTCCTCCAGTCTCCGACCGTCGTCTGGGTTATCTGACAGCGCCTGTGCAATTCTGAGGAGCCGAATATCCTGCGGCATTGGCAGCCCAAGATTAACCTTAGGAAGAGTTCCTATTTCATCGAGGATAACGCCAGATAAACGCTTTTGAGGCGCATTAAGCTCTGTATTCTTCCATGAGGCTGCTCGTGTTATCGCCTCACGCAGCAGATTTGTGACTGAAAGGACAGCAGGCTTATCAGGTAATTCGCCACAGGCCGCGGCAGATATATAAACACTCCATCCTGAATAGGGGCCGTGCGAGAGAAGACCATGCGGAACATTTGGAGGTATCCATACGGCATGCGTTGCCGGTACGACCCAGCGATAATTTTCGGCATCGATCGTAAGCAGCCCATGTTCAGCGCCGAGTAACTGTCCGCGAATGTGGTGGTGCCTTGATGTTTCCCTAATTGCATCAGACTGGCGAGCCGCGACAATCAAAGTGGGTCCATCTGAAGAAAGAGCCTGGGCTAATGGAATCAATGAATCGGTCATATTGGCGTACTTGAGGCATTTGTTGTCTTTTATACCGTACCGAAGCCATTGAGTCGATTGTAGAGTACTCATAACTTTCACTGAGGACTGACCATGACAATGATTTCTATTACTACCGTACTGGATGAGATTATCAACAAACAGGAGATGGCACTGGAGGTGATACTCAATCGCCATTTTAGTCCCGGTTATCGGCAGCGCACTGATAACGAGTGGGAGGGCTTAGATAGCTTTGCCCGCCATGCACGTAAACTTCGGGAAATCCTTGCTTCCGGTAAAATTGAGGTGCACGACGAACTACGTGATGGGAATCTCTATGCAACCCGCCATCGTGTTCTGTTAAATAAGCGTAATGGTGAAAAAGTAGATATGGAGGTTTACATGTTTGCTGAAACAGATGATTCAGGACGATTTATTCGTATCGAAGAAGCAACACTTATGCTTAAAGGTCTGGTAAGTGACCGTGACTTAGGTAGCGCCAAGTAATAAAGATTTTAATGTCCGCTTTTCGCTCAAAGCGGACCCTGCCCTTCAGAGCAGCACATTTTCTCTAAACATGTATTAAACCTGTAAAACTTCCCCTACCCGCCTTGGGACCCATTGCTTAGATGCTTTTTGTCGCTGATTTCTCAGGGAGCGGCCAGTTATAAGTAGCGGCGGAAGTGCCGCATCGGTAGCTGCCGGTATGTGAGCATTTTCGCACGGGAAGTTATTCAGCCGGGGTATTGTTCCTGTATCCCTCACCAAAGATACCCCTGGATTTGTTGCCCCACAGTCAGCAATTTGTCGCTACCCGACGCCGCAGTGATGGGTGAACCCGCTGTTATCCCTCGTCTGACTGCATGATCAGGGTTGCCGGCTGAGTCTATCTGACACCGTGGTGTGAAGTGCCACGAATCGGTAATGCCGGTCAACCTGATATTTTCAATAAACGCATTCGTAACACCGACATTGCGAGCAGCACAGGTGTGTCCAGCATAACAATGCCGGTTGCTGACCGGGGAAATTTGTCTCTTGGATTATAGTCAGATGGGTTGCCGAAAGAAGATCGTCAGTTAATTAGCCATGCCCTGGCTATAGAGGCTATCCTTCAGCGCTAAATTTTCTGCTCAGGAACTCCTATGTCTGATATTGCAGTTTCAAGGCGTTCTCCTTCGGTATTTTGGGGAGCGACCATCATTTGCGGCACCGTGGTGGGTGCTGGCATGTTCGTTCTGCCGGTCGTGATGGCCGGGGCATGGTTTGTATGGGCATTACTGATACTGACTTTTAGCTGGGTCTGTATGTTAATCAGTGGTCTGATGTTTCACCGTGTGAGCCAGCACTATCCTCTGGATACCGGATATGACAAAATTGTCCGTGATGTGTTAGGCCGTAACTGGGCTGAAGTAAATGGCCTGAGCCTGGTTTTCGTGCTGGGCATTCTGACATACGCCTATATTTCAGCTGTCGGGCCTGTTTATGATCACTCGCTGAGCAGACTGACCGGCAAAATGGTTTCATCATCCGAAGCCAAAGTTATGTTAAGCCTGACCGTGGCTGCCATCGTCTGGTTAGGCACCAGCAGCATTGGCCGGATAATGTCTGTTCTGCTCATCACCAAAATTGTTCTGTTACTTATCCTGTTTGGTGGATTATTTACTACCGTGAATGCTGACTACCTCCTGGACAGTCAGAATCCGGCGGCATCGTACTGGCCCTACATGCTCGGCATCGTGCCATTCTGCCTTGCCTCATTCGGCTATCATGGAAACATTTCTGGTCTGATTAGCTATTACAATGGCGATCATCGACGTGTGAAAAGATGCCTGTGCACAGGCACCGCCGTGGCGCTGGTTATCTATCTTTTCTGGATAATCTGCACGATGGGTAACCTTCCCCGATCAGCCTTTCCTGAAATTGCCAGTCAGGGCGGCGACATTGCGGCACTGATGCACGCGTTTAGTCTGCGCGGTTATACCGCCGGGATGTCGCTGTTGTTCTCAATATTTTCACATTTTGCCGTTATCTGTTCGTTCGTGGGGGTGACAGCGGGTCTTGTGGATTACATCAGTGATCGCTTAACTCTCCCACCGACCAGAACGGGACGCCTTAAAGCCACAGCGATCACGTTCCTGCCACCACTGAGTTTATCTCTGCTTTTTCCGGATGGGTTTGTTACGGCGATTGGTTATGCCGGGTTAATCGCGACAATATGGGCAGTGATTGTTCCGGGGTTACTTCATCTGAAAATGCGATCCCGTCATGACTCAGGCTATCAGCGCGGCCAGAGGGACAGGCTGCAGTTGTGCATGATTATGGTATTCGCCGCCCTGAACATCCTTTCATGGGCACTGAGTGAATTTAATCTGTTGCCAGTATTTTAACGTCATCAATAAGGTTTGCCGGCATCCTCATTATCTGCAAAACAGCCTGCAATCAGATGAATAAGCCGGTCAGGAAGCGTGCCACGTTCTTACTGACCGGTTGGTTAACAGCACACTGTACGACCGTGAACATCGCAGTCAAAATCCCGTACTTAACTATCTACCCCGCCACCAGCTTTGTATTAGCTAATAAAGGTCAAATTAGCAGTTCTGATTGATGCCCCTTATCCTCAAATCACAATGACTTCTGTAAAATAACCTCCTGCATAAACAGGCAGATATGGCATAACATCATGTACTGGCTTTACTATGTTGCATGAATTGTTATAAACGAGTTAAAAAGGCCTAACTCAAAAAAACAGGATATACAATGCGCCTCTATCACGGCACATCATTCAGTGCATCACAGAGCATTATCAGCTCAGAGAAAATCCTGCATCAGATAGAACGTACCTATGATGAATCATCACTTTTTCCCACGACAAATGGTCTCGTCTATCTGACGAATAATATCGGTTATGCGATATACGTGGCTAACAAAGAAGCCATATTTCGCAGAGAGAATTTCTTCTCTGTTTTCGAAGTGGAAGTGGATGAAGGCGAACTGCTTTCTGACTTAGACCAGCTCGATTATGTATGCAGAATAAAACGTGAAGACGCTGCCCACTTCACCTGGTCAGACTCACTTGAAAAAGCACAATCCTGTTGCGTCGCCCGGAGCCTTCACCTGATAGCAGACATCAGAAAACAGTTAGTTTTGCCTTCTAACATCAACCTGGAACATCAGTTCAGGCCACTGACGCGGGAACTCATAATGCTCAGAAAAATTGGTGACCATCGTAAAGCATCTGACATGCTTCGTGGGCAAATCTGGCACACCTTCTCAGGTGCAGACGAGCAGAGTAAGTAAATGAGGTAACACTAAACCCGCACGGCAAAGGCCTTTCTTGTCTGACTGGCTGAGAACGCTGGACGTAAGGACTGAATCCGCCAAAGGGTATTTTAATCACTCCGGGTGATTCATCCTTTACACACGCGCAGTGTACAAGACACAAACCGTCTATTTACAGTAAACGCGCGAAGCAACAGCTTTGTATCTGTCCGCAAAAAAACTTCGCGTGATTTATTTCAATCGCTCTTCTGGCGTTCGCCATTTCAGAAGGCGTTGCAGTGCAGTTTCACCCTGCATAAATTCTCTGGCAGCTCTTAGGCGTTCTCTCAGTTGCTCCTGAAGTGCAGCCTCACAACTCTCAATGTCTTTTTCAGCATCCCTGAAAAATTGCCCGATACGGATATCTTCTGCCCATTTAGCCATGATGACCTGCAGTTCATTCACACTGGATTTATATGCCTCTTCCTGCTTACGGATAGCCTCACGTTTTTTATACTCGACTATCTGCTGCTCCATCCGCAGACGATTGGCTTCAGTGCGTTCCTTTATTGTCTGCATTTCCTTTTTCAGAACAGGCAGAGCGGCTAGAGCCGCTTTAATGATTTTCGGTATCTGACTTATCAGGCTGCAGGTTTTAGTTTGAGAGAAAATTTGATGCCAGCCTTCAGACTCATAAGGTGAGTAGAGCTGCAGCCTGAATCGGCCACTCGGTATATGCCGCCGACTGTAATAGCCCAAATGAGCTGAATTTTTACCACGGGACCAGTTGATCATCTTTTTATCCCGTACATAACGACCCTTAACCTGTTTGGTCGGTACCTCTTCCGTCATCTCTACCAGCGAGAACCCAACACTTACTCCTTCTGCGCTAATGATGCTGGGACTTGCGGGCCTCCACAGCGCCGGGTAAAGATAATTGCATGTCCCGTGTTCAGCGAAAGTGATATCTCTTCGCCGGAAGCAGTCTCCCCGTTCAGCCAGCCTTACCATGAATCCACGACTCTCAGCTGCTGCAAAAAATTTCAGCATGAAAGCTTCAGCAATATTCAGGCCCGTATCTGACGTATTCATGTCCAGAAGCTTGCGTTTAGTGGGTTTGTAATACCCCAGCTCAGTGACAGATGATTTCAGCAAAATCTCTTTGCTGGCAAAAAATAGCTTCGTGCCCTGAGCAGGATGGGATGATGACTTCGCCCTGCGCTTTAGAGCGGGTTTATAACTACCGGATGCCGGCTGCTGGTTCACAACAGGTAATTGCGGCGTCATTTCTTCCTGAACGTCAATATTGTCACGTATGTGTGCTTTTAGAGGAGGCAAAGGGGGAATGGCTGGTGGATTGCCTTTCTCTACCGCACGCCAGTAACCGTCTAAGGGACGCGGGATCTGGAGCTGGACACATCTGGCAATAAGCGCCTGCTCGCTGACCCTCAGGTCAGCCGCTAAGACTTCTGCTGGCTTTGTCCAGACCAGCAGATAGAGAGATTGCCTGTCATTTAAAAACTGAATAGCTATTCCCATGATCTATGATACCCATTGAAGAGTTAGTTGTAATTGAGCTGGCATTAAAAACCATCAAATTCTCAATAAACATTATAAAATGCCGTTTACAGATGTTACGGAAGCGGATTTTATTGTATTTATCATGGGGGTAGGGGGTTCCAAGAAATTATCTTCTTTAATCAGTTAAGCTTATGATTTAATAGTTCCAAAATATGAAAATCCAGCTCTAAAGCTTTGTAGAGTTATGCTATTACCGAAAAGGAAATAAATGGCAATTTCAGATAAATCAATAAAAATTTTATGGTCAAATGCAGCAGGAATATGTTCATTTCCTCAATGCAATCAAAAACTTACAGTGAAAGAAGCGGCAGAGTTTGCACCCTATACTATAGGGGAAATGGCTCACATAAAGGGTAACAAGCTTGGGTCTAATCGCTATGACTTTGATCAATCAGCTATTGAACGAGATAGTTATGAAAATCTAATTTTACTTTGCCCTACACATCATACATTGATTGATAAATTAGAAAATGTTGATAGATTTACTGTTGAAAATCTTCATGAAATGAAAAGAGTACATGAGCACTCTATTTCATCAAGACTATCTATTGGCAACCTTGACTCAATTGATAAACTAAAGGATGTAATATCTATCTATTTAGCTGAAAATCATCAAAGCTGGGAACAATTCGGGCCTTTATCGAATAACGCCAAGAAAAACCCCAATAACGATCAAATTTATGCATTATGGACATCTGCGCGTTTATCAACAATAATACCAAACAATAGAGAGATAACTAAGATCTTAAAAGAAAATAGAGGGCTTTTTTCTAGAGCTGAACAAAGATTAGTAAGTGAATTTATGCAGCATTCGGAAAGCTACGAAAAATGGGTTAAAGATGAGATACCGTATAATGCTATAAAAAGATTTCCATTAGCTTTTGAGAATTTAATTTTTGGAGAATCATAAATGGCAGCACACAATGATAAATTTCCTTGGCTCAGTTATTATGGGGGTTATGATTTCTTTGAGCAACGAATGTATGAGCATAGCAAAGTTTCATCTATTACGAAAATAGGAATTGGCCTTTATAGCATAAAACTTTTTAACAAAAAACAATTAAAAGTATTCATATGTGAATGCTATTCATTTGGTTGTGCTGAATACCTTGAGTGCGTTAAAAACTATGGCCCTCTCGACGCGGTCATAATAAGCTCAAACTGGTGCGGGTACTCTTTAGATGTAAAGCATGAGTGCATGAAAAATGAAGTTGGAGTTTTCGATATAAAAGGATTCATGGCAGCAGTTAATAAAGATAAATATTGGAACCACCTTAACGAAGAAGAAAAAAAACAATTTAAAGAATATGGCTGGTTATAAAAATTGATCATCACCATCTACGGATTCGGATCTTTCTTTAATGGATCCAGAAGTTTTAATGACATTGACATTTTGATTATTCATGCTTCAATTAGTTATGATTCATGCCTTGAAGCAATTGAAATTAAATCAGAAATACTCTCTAGAATAAAGCATGCAGATGTAACTATTTTATCTGATTCTGAAGAAAGACATGTCAATTTTATTGAAAAATCAGCTGCATTTTTATTAGGCTCATACTCTGGTTTGCCAAAAAAAATTATTACACGTGACTTAATCATCAAGATTGATACTTTTATAATCGGTTAGAAAATTTATTTCATATCAAACACCTAGTCAGCTAACTTCGCCTGTACTGTGTCGTTGCTGCGCACCCACAATATAAGATAGCTACAAGTTAAACGACCACAAAAACACTATCTAAAAACCTTATGCCTTAAGTATCAATAATATAGAAACCAACCATTAAACAGTTACTGCAGGAAGAGATAAATGATTTACGACATTGAAGTAAAAAAATTCGCAAGAGAAAAGGAAATGATGCTGATGCACACGCTCTCTACAAACAGAGAGCATTCAACGGCAGAAACTGATACAAGAGGCCGGGACCAATTTGAACGAGACTATGCACGCGTTCTTTACTCATCCTCATTCCGTCGTTTACAGGGAAAGATGCAGTTGTTTGAGGTTAACCCCGAAAAATTTAACCGTAACAGGCTTACGCACAGTTTGGAAGTAGCACAGATAGCTCGAAGCATTGCATCCGAGCTGGAACTTAAACATCCAGTGGTAGCAGAGTTGGCTGCACTGGCGCACGATATAGGCAACCCTCCTTTTGGCCACTCTGGAGAGAAAAAACTAAACGTCTTAGCAAAGGATTTTGGCGGTTATGAAGGGAATGCACAGGCGTTGAGAATACTCAGGAATCTTGAGATAAAGCACCCCTATTGTAGTGGCTTAAATCTTACACATCGCAGCATTCTTTCTATCATAAAATACCCTTTTAAAAATCAAGATAACAAAAAGAAATTTCTCTATGATGAGGATTACAAATACTATGAATCATTAATAAACAATGCCGGTTTAGATTTAACATTAGGTGAAAAAAGCATTGATGCACAGATAATGGATTTATCTGACGAAATTGCATATGCAGCACATGACCTTGAAGATGCGTTAAGTCGGAACATGGTCAATATTGAAGATATTGTTTATGAATTCAAAATATCTAACTTCAGTAGCGCTCTTACATTACTCAACGAAATAATTGAACGATCTAAGCTTACTGCATCAAAAGCTTATAGGCTTAAATCATCTGAAGAGTTCGCTATAATATTTAGGAAAGAGTTGACATCCAATATTGTTAACACTCTAATTGGTGATATAGAAGTGGTTGAAGATAAAAATGGCCTAAAGCAACTTGGCTTTGGTTCTAAAGGAAAACTATCTTCTGGGCTTAAAGCTATTGTATTTAATGTCATCATGCGTAAAAGAGACATCAAAACTTATGAGCATATGGGCAATAAAATAATTACAGACCTTTTTGATTTTTATAGACGCGATGACAATATAGAATTCATTTCGCCACAGCTTTTCAGAATGCTCCCGGAGAAAGAAGTTGACGAAAAGATAAATCCTTTTTACCTGGAGTGTAAAGAAAGAGCAGTTATTGACTACATCTCCGGCATGATGGACACCTTTGCTATTCGAGAATGGGAAACACATTGTAGCAAATGACCTAATAAGCTCACATGGTACCGATAAAAGTATATCCCCAAAATGGACAGAACAGTAACCCTGTCCATCTAACTGATTCTCAATTAATTAAAACATTGCAATATTAATATCGCATCTTTGGTAATCATCACCTATATACATCTTTTTTCGCTCGTGGCGAAGATTTATCCAAGTGTTTTGCGCTATTTCCTTTGAGCAAAGCCTTTAACTTCCTAATATGTGCCACTACCCTTTCGGTGCTGGCTGGCACTTATAGCTTATCAACCTGAGGACGAGGTGGCGGAACCAAATCACCAGCCTGGATATGTGCAGTCATCCTATGCAATTCACTGCGACATTTCAGGCGCAATTCCAGTTCAGAAAGTCTTTGCGCAAGCATCACGCTCTACAGGCTGGTAACCATCCAGAAGCAGGCGCTGCTCTTCCGCGGGTAGGCTTCAGGTGATTTGCACAGTCCACGGCGTGTATAGAAAGTCATCACCATGCCATAAAACTCATCTTCCTCGGGTAAGCCGACAGCACTTTAATCGTCTCGCTTACATACAGGATAAACTCACCCGGTAATGGCCAGAAGGGTGAGCAGCCGGCGCGCGAATGACAGCTGCTGCTTTGTTGATACTTCATTTCCCGGTTGTATCGCATTTCATTAAGTAATTCATATAGATAATAATTAGCATCACAATCAACAGTTATTGCTTAATAAGTTTTAAATCTGGGCTACGACGAACGGTGCTGGTTCCTCCACCTTCGATTACAGAAACTTTAAACAGAAGATTAGCCAACTCATCAATCGGAATAGAGAGGATGTTACTCAACTTATTAAAATCAATATTATCTGATTTCAGAACAGATAAAAGTTTATCGATAATTAGCGAACGCTCCCGGGCGATACCATTAATTTCTGATTTACGCAATCCTTTCTTCGTGGCTTCTACCATAAGAATCCGGTATTGCCATTCAGTTAACATACCAATGTTTTTCATTCTTACGATTAGTGCAACAGCGGATACACGCCAATTTTCCTTAATTGATATAATCCCATCAAGTGTCGGAAACGGCATCTTAATAGCAAGGACTGTCCGTCTTGGCATAAGAAAGGCTGATGCAAAACTATCCGCTTCATCCTCCAAATTTTTACCCTGTGGGGAACCATGGCGATGTAACACCAAATGTCCAAGTTCATGAGCCGCATCAAAACGACTACGCTCACCACTTTTTTGAGTATTAAGGAAAATATAAGGAGTATCATTTTTCCAAAATGAGAAAGCATCAACATCAAGCGTATTTTCCGATAGTGAGAATACTCGAACACCATTTGCTTCAAGTAGATGGATTAGATTGTCTATACTTTTAACCCCTAAGCCCCATCTTTCACGTACAGTTTCTGCGGCAGCCTCTGACTCATAACCTCTTAAATTGGGAAGATTACATTCTGGTAGGTTAAATGACTCTTCAAAAAACGTGTTAACCATTACCCCCAAGCTACCAGCTGCTTCTGCCGCATGCTGATCAGCTGCCTTCATGCTTTTTAATGAACGAAAGGATACCGTTGATGGATCGACGAACTCAACATCGCTTCCACACAAAAAACCAATCGGATAACCTAAAGTATCTGCCAGTAACTCAATGGTCTGCTGCGTAGGAGTAAACAACCCATCAGCCTTTTCGTACTCGGCAACTGACTTAGATGACAACCCTGATGCCGAAGCTAAAGAGCTATATGTCATCTTTCTTCTTAACCTGGCGACTTTAAGTCTGTCCGGATTCAGTTGCATGTTTTGCATAACAATCATTTCCGCGAAACGACAATGTCGATCTCTTCATTGAATTCTTTCTCTGGCATATCAATGGCAGCGCTGAATGGTACTGCGGGCAAAATGATCCTTTCGCTCCAGGAGGAAATTTTATTATGCCCGTTAAAACCGCTCATAGCGCTTGGTTTAGAAAGTTCACAACGAACTTCTTGAACACCAAAATCGAAATAATAAAGGAAAACAAATGTTTTTGTTGAATCTATTGAAATACGAGTAGAACATTCCGGTTCTTCACTTTCTTGATCTTCATCATCGTCAAATAAGCCAAGATTGCGAGAAATGACATTCTCAGTCGCGCTTCCTTTTGCATTCTTGGTCTTAGGAAAACCTTCAATAATACCGGTATCCTTATTACCACTTGTAGCGATGATACTGAGTCCTAACTCAGAGTTAATGGTATATTCCAAGCCACTGTCAAAAGTGTAGTTCCACCCTTTTAATCCTGAAAGCACGCTTTCACGGAAAGCAGCAACCACTTCTTCCCAAGCTCGCGTCATCGCACATGTTCGAGGATGTAAAGGCGAGCTGCGGCGACTTTCATAAATGGCGCGCGAGATAGCGAAAGTGAAATCTTCAACCGATAATCCCATCGATTTCAGCTTAGCTACCGAATTTTGATCTTCATAAATTTCTTGCGATAACATATCACCTCCTTATTCACTTCCGATAATTACACCTCAAATGAGGGGGTAAAACAAGAAGTAGAAAACAAAAATTTTACTATCACATGTCATAAGTGCAATTAGTATCAAAAAATCAATGAGTAACTTGCAAGTGCAGAGAGCAACTGCAATGTTCACTTAGCCATGCTTCAAACAAGCGGCAGGAAGACTGCATTGGCAACCAGTACGGCGAAAGGGTTTTCCTGTTCCTACAAAGCGACGGCTTCTGGCGTTATTAGAACCCCATAAAGGCAAAAGGTAGTCATTTCCGCCATGAGCTGGGTGATGGGGAACATGGAGTGGGTGTTGTGTTTGAGGAACTCTAGGGACGTTTACTAAGACAAACAAAATCAAAGCTCTAAAGGTCACGTTGCTAATACATATTCGGCCCCAATGCTAGGTCCGCTTTTCGGTCAGAAGACTAAGTGCAATATGATGCCTGTTGCTATCACCCGCTTCGAAATCCCTCTGGAATCTCATAACCAGTATCACATATCGCGTTTACATCGATATGTCTGGCTCACCCTGTACTGGTGTCCCTTCACCAGCCTCTGAGTCAGTTTCAGCTCCCACTGTGGTTGTCTGAACTGTTTGCCTTCCTATAAACTAAAAGCGCGTTATTCAGCAATCACATTTGCAGCTTGTTGTCAGTTGATTTGAGGCACATGTTTAACATGGCTCCTGTAGCTCTCCCAGTCGAAATTTACCCAGATGCCACTGACCATTTTCAGGCGATCCATAATTCTTTCACCCAGCGCCTTGCTGGCCTGCAGATGGTTCAGATTCGTCAGAACCTCCACAGGACTAAGCTCAGATAACCGGCAGTCGGTGAACTGGTCTAATTTGTTACCCCCTGAATCCCTGCGGAATCGTGTAATCCATGCCTGAAGAACCCATGAAGTCCCGGCCCGGACGATGGCGTTTAGGAGCTATCTGTCGCTGATTTTTCAGGGAGCGGGCAAGTTTCATTTCCCACTGAACCTGGTTGTAAGCCGCCCCATCGGCCTCCCAGTAGGTGACAAAATCTGCAAGTGCGGCCTGGTCTGGAGGGACTGAAAGTTCAATACCGATTTTTCGCGCAGTGCGGCTCAGTTCTGGCGAGGGCTGCCAGCCTTCGAACATGACGAACTTTTCAGATCTGTGCTCTGCCGCCTGATTGTTCCGGCAAGCCGGTGGGGTTACACGCAACTGCACATCCCCGCTCTTCAGGGCGATCTGAGTTTTGACGCGCTCAATGGCATCTGGCAGATCCGGATTCTTGTGAAGCGCCTGAATGGACCTGGTTGTACGCTCAGGCGCAGGAGGCCCTGAGGATGAGCACGGCCCTGCTTTCCCACCCTCCCCGGTCTGCATCTGCGTGTTACTGCACTCAGGAGGCGGAGCCGTTGCAAAGTTATCCACAGATTCAAAATTGCTGATCGCTGTGTGTGTGTTGTTTTTAGGTTCAATGACTGGTTCAAAAGAGTGACTGGTTATGGGGGCAGCTCCTGACCCACCCCCCCGGTCAGCTCCTGACCCACCCCCGGTCAGCTCCTGCCCGACCCCGGTCAAATCCTGCCCTACCCCCTCATCATGTTTACGCCCACCCATTTTTGCCGATTCCTTGCTTGCTGCTAAATGTTCTGGGATGCCTGTTACTGGCTTATTCAGGGTCAGATAAAACAGATTCGACTGATTAAGAACTCCGTTTTTACGAAACTCCCTGCGCACCAGGCCCATATCCTCAAGTGCTTTAATATGGCTCTTCACAGTTGAACGGCCAATTTCACACTGATCAGCAATATGCTGATAAGAAGGCCAGCATTCGCCTTTGTCGTTAGCATTGTCTGCAAGTTTTAACAGTACTAACTTCCGGATGGGGTTACCTACCCGTATGCTCATAGCCTGAGCCATAAGTGACATACTCATAAAACAGCCCTGTAGATTTCGGTTTGAATCAGATGCTGTTTTCAACACCATCTGACTGGTTCGTCCTCGTGCGTTCTAATTCACACTCGGCATATCCAATGGCTACCGTCATTAGCCATCGATACTGATCCAGAGAAACCTTCATCTCCCCTTTCATCACGAAATCCTCAATACCACTGGCGGCCAGTGTTTCCATGAGTTCGGGATATTTTTCGGTTCGCCTCAGAACAGTTGAGTCTGCAACATTAAGACGACGGGCAACTTCTGCCTGACGCGTCTTGAAGAGAGCCTGCAAGGCCAGAGCGTGAAGACGTCGTCCCTTGACTGATGCTACCTGTTTGCGTGTTTTTGCAATTTCCAAGATGTAATTTCCTCAACTGAGTTAACGCTGTGAATAGTCGTCAACCTTTTCTAACGTTCCAGCAGAGAAATTCGGCTTTCATCAAGTAACTTCTCCGCGCCGTACTGACCCTGAGATAGCCTCTCAATGGTCAATGCATATTGAGTTCGTCCATAAAACTCAGTTTGGGGGAGTGCCCCCTTTTTGAGCCACTTGTAGACAGCTCGTGGACTGATACCACAAGCATGCGCAACTTCAGTGACTCCCAAAGACTTAATTGCAAGGTTAACGAGTGACATGAACCCCCCTCTTAAAAGTACTTTTGGTTCAACTTTAACTTGAAACTGATAGTTTCTTCAAGTCAGTTCATATTGAACCCATGGTACATACTGAAACTATTCGTCATGAGTTTGCATCACGACTAATCGATGCGCTCAACAAAGCCAATTACCCGCCACATGGTCGGGGGGTAATGCTTGCAAAGCGTATAGGGGTGACGTCTAAGGCTGTCAGCAAATGGCTAGCGGGGGAATCTCTTCCACGTCCTGCTACAATGAGAAACATAGCTAAAGTTTTAGGTGTGGACCCTCTCTGGCTTCAGCATGGAGATGAGGCAACAAAAAGTGGCGAGATGTTTATTAGAACACTGTTTAGAAACAGTTTTCCACTCTTAGAATGGGGGGAACTTGATAATCTTGAAAGTTTTTTAAATAGAGAATACGGGCGGCTTAGGTATTTTTATTCAGGATCTGTGATAAGTTCTGAAGTTGCTTTCTGGTTAATAGTTCAGGACGATTCAATGACGTCCCCTGCCGGACCCAGCATTCCAGAAAGGAGCATGATTCTGGTCGATACGGGCCGCACTCCCGAGCACGGACAGTTAGTCGTTGCCAAGCTTGAAACTGCTAAACAAGCGACCTTTAAACAGTTTTATGTGGATGAGGGTACCAATAGGAATTACCTTAAACCCTTAAACTCAAACTATAAACCCATTGAAATCAATGATAACTGCACCTTTGTTGGAGTGGTGGTTGAAAGCAGAATGAACTTTATAGATCCCGATCCAGCAGAAGCTCACTTTCAAAAGCAGTAGCTATCCTACTAGAATCTAAGTGAAATCAATAAAATGAACTGAGCTACATAAAAAAAATCAATTTTATGTACTGACAGTATTGACCATAATCGTACTTTTAGTTCATCATCCAAGCCGTAGCTGAACGGCGCAGCATATCGTCGGGCGGGAGGAGTGCAACAGCGCAAGATCCCGAAGTGGAAAAACCCACCTTCTTCTCAACAAACGAGATGGCACTCTTCAGTGCTATTTCTTTTGTTGAAGGAGGTTACATGAAGAAGAAAAGAGTGAAATGTCCGGTCTGCGGCGTTTACTTCGATCCCCGCATACCTTACCAGCATATTAACGCACACCATGCCCATGCCAGTGACCACGAGCTCTCCCTTATCCGGGATGCCCGTCGCCAGTGCTATGGCAATGCAAAACCGGTCAAACAAAAAGCTATCTTTCTTCTGGTCCCGTCGTCCGGTACCGTCCGGCATTCGTGCACCAGGGTAACTGCAGGAAAATAGCGAAGGTGCCTGTCCCGAGCATCGTTTGTTTAATCAGAAAAATGAACCAGGACATGTCTAAGATACGATTTCAGTGTCTGGCACGACACTACTCCTTATCAACCATTAGGCCTCGTTCGGGCCAATTTACTGGTCTACTGAGTCTGTTGTCCGCTCCAGTTTTCCCGCCTCGTGCGGGATTTTTTTTGCAAAAAATATCATCGCTGTTCCTACCAAAACCTGAGTCATCCCGAATCATTCATGTCCATGAAAACTTAATTGAAAAGCAAATCTGCAAAAGGAGAAACCATGTTATATCGCGAAGCTGCACTGCGTATCAGCCAGACTGCTTTAATGCTATCCCGTGAACTCAGTACGTCTGTTGGTCAGATGTTTGATTATCAGCGTGATGGAAAAGTTACAGAAGAACAGGCTGCAGAATACATGAAGAAAGCTGAGGCCGTACTGGATAACATCTACAACGAACTACTGCTTCCTGTTGTTGCTGATTATCCTGATTTACAGCCACGGTGCTGCTGTTGTGAAACGGCTGATGAAAATGAAACGGAGACCACAGAGCCTGAAAACTAATTAAGGCCAGAGATACTTTCAGAAAAATAGAGAACTTTCACCAAGGCCGCTTATTGCGGCCTTTCTGTTTAATGAATCAAAGGAACCTGCAATGAGTAATAAAATCCCACCTCCGCTACTCACCCGTAAAGAAATGCAGCGCCTGGCGCTTATCCATATTCATTCATATTTAAATGCCTGTCACTGCCGGAGCCGTAGCGATGTGCTTCAGGCTGTGGATAACTGGAAAAACACTGGTGACGAACTGACTGAATTCATCAGAAATAATCGTATCGTCATTATCAGTGAATCCGGCACAAAAGACCTCTGATATGCAGTTGCTTTAACTCCGCTCTAAAGGGCATTAATGCAAACGGGAGATTATTTATGCAAAACCGCGAAGCCGCAGAGCACGTCACTGACTCTATGCTGGCACTGGCAAAGGATGTCATGGCGTCATTGAACAAAATTGATGCCATGAACAGGGAGGGCAAAGTCAGCCGGGAGGAGGCCGCGTTATATCGTCAGAGCGTCCTGGGTGGTCTGGACAAAATGCTTACTGAAAATCTGACAGGCATCTTTGAGCGATATCCTGAGTTAAGGCCCGTATGCGCCTGCTCTGAACCTCCTCAGGAAAATAAGCAGCATGACTGAACCCCGGTTTTTCATCACATGATGCCGCCCGCTGGGGCGGTTTTTTATGCCTGCAGGAGACATCCTATGAGCAACCACAAACGACATCGCTGTTTCATCTTTAGCCTGAGTTCGTTAAGGCAAAGTCTGAAGGTCATCAGTTCACCGTGCGTGATCAACCGGAACTTTGTGAAGAGACTGGCCGCAGCCTGCGTGAACGGAATGAGGCCTCACTGATGGCTAAACCGTTCGCACCAGACCGGATAAGAAAACGTGCCAGGCGCACAGAAGATAACTGGCGGGCCGGATTAATTCATGCCCGGAGAACCTATCGGGATGGTTATCTGACGCTGCGGGTTACTCCACAGTGGCGCCTGTTATCCAGGGACAATGGCCAGAGCTGGGAACTGCTCAGCCACGCAGATTATGACAATCAGATATAGACCGCACTTTCCGCTGGACACTGGCAGCACGAATTCAGAAGAGACGCACCGGCAATAGTAAGTCATCGCAGCATCACCCCGGTTTACAGAGTGTCACCGCCCCCCGTAAGCGGCCAGTCCGGATTGTTTTCAACTACAGGAGATTCAGAGATGAAAATTCAGAATACCGCGTCACGAACAAAGGCAACGCTTCATATCAGAACCTGTGTACTCCGGGCATTCCTTCATGACCGTGTGATTCGGGCGGCCGTCAGGGCGGCACCGGATGCCCGGCTTATCCACACCGGTGCGTTCATCATTCCTTTACGTATATCAGGTGATCCGGCACAAATCCTGTCAGCACCCCGCGAGGCTCATCGCGAAAAAGAAGAGTAACACTGAGCTTCTTACCGGCAGCGTCAAATCGGCTGTGTGCTCAGCAGTTCGCTATCCCAGCTCCGCAATACTGCCAGCCGTTCCGGCCTGGACACCCTTAATTCTGACTATTCAGAGGTACATTTCCCATGATGCATTCACACATCAGGGGCGATGCCGCTTTTGCTCGCCCTTTTAACGCCATCCGCGATGTTGAATTTGCACCCCAGAACATACTGACCGGGGCCAGCTTTTCATCATCCTCATCCCCCGCTCTTCCACCTCAGCCTCCACTGCCATTAGTTCAGGAGGCTTTTGACCGGCTCATAACTATTCTGCTTCAGGAGGGCCAGCCATGACGATGCCATTTGCTTTGTCAGAAATACATAAAGACATTCTTGATACACAGGAACAGGCAGAAATCGATAAAGAGAGATGGATTGATGATGAGGCTCAGCGGCTTCTCAGCTATTTTCCAGACCATCTGCATTATTTTCGCCACTGGAATCTTCATCCGGAAGTCAGAAAATGCTGCGCGCATCCGGAAGCTGGTGAGGAGTATGTCAGCTTTATCAGCACTCTGGCATACCTCCAGGCTGCCCGGAATTATAATCTCCAGGTCGAGCTGGGCTGGGAGGCAACCGCAGAATGAAACCGGGTATTTATAATGGCCTCAGTAATGAGGCCTATCATGCCGGTCCGGGCGTGAGTAAATCTCAGCTTGACGAAATTGCTGTTAACCCTGCTCTTTACCTCTGGCGTAAACATGCCCCTGTTGATACTGAAAAAACAGCAGCACTGGATATGGGGACTGCACTTCACTGTCTCCTTCTTGAACCTGAACAGTTCGACAGGCGCTTTATTGTGGCTCCTTCCTTTAACCGGCGCACATCTCAGGGTAAAGCAGATGAACAGGCATTTATCAATGAGACGCGGGTCCAGTGCTTAAAAATTATGGATGCCGAACAGGGACGGAAACTCAGGCTTATGAGAGAGAGCGTCCTGGCACATCACGCTGCACGCTATTTGCTTGAGGCAGATGGTGCCTGCGAGTCATCAATCTACTGGTCTGACAGCGAGACTGAGGAATTATGCCGGATTCGGCCGGATAAATATCTTACAGACAGGCCGGTTGTTATCGACGTGAAAAAGACCAGTGATATGTCCCGCTTTGCCCGCCACATTGAAGAGTTCCGCTACCACGTTCAGGCCGCTATGTATCGGGAAGGCTTTTATCGCTGGTTTGGAGAGTATCCGCAGTTCGTATTTATCGCGGTAAGCGAATCGATTGAATGTGGACGTTATCCGGTTCGTTTATTTGAGCTGGATGATGAATATCTCAGCGCCGGAGAAACCCTTTTCCGACGGGACCTGAATACATTTCATCACTGCCGCCTCACGGGTGAATGGGGTGGTATCGAAACCATCCGCCGCCCAGCGTGGGCTCGTAAAGAGGAGAATTAACGATGCAAAATCAATTGATGAACGCTGTATCTGATAACCCTGACACAACCACAACTATCTTCAGCCCCGACGCCCTGGATAAACTGATTCGCTTCGCAGATATCATGGCCAGCAGCAGAGTAACCGTCCCTGCTCATCTGGCAGGAAAACCGGCAGACTGTCTTGCTGTGACCATGCAGGCAATGCAGTGGCGTATGAACCCGTTTGCTGTCGCGCAAAAAACCTTCATGGTGAATGGTGTTCTGGGGTATGAAGCACAGCTGGTGAATGCCGTGATCACCACTATGGCCCCAACTCAGGATAGGCTTCGCTATGAATGGTTTGGTCCCTGGGAAAATGTCATCGGGAAGTTTGTCGAAAAAACTTCATCTAAAGGCAATAAATACATCTCGCCCGACTGGACACTTAAGGATGAAGCGGGGTGCGGCGTCCGCATCAAGGCCACCATGAAAAATGAGCAGGAACCCCGCGTGCTGGAACTGATGCTGTCACAGGCACAGGTTCGTAACTCGACACTCTGGGCAAGCGATCCGCGTCAGCAGCTCGCCTATCTTGCAGTTAAACGCTGGGCCCGCCTGCACTGCCCTGATGTGATTCTGGGTGTCTATACGCCAGACGAAATTGAAATCTCTTCTCCGGCAGAACGTGATGTCACTCCTAACGCACGGAACGAGCTCAATGCGATTATCAATAGGTCCATCAGTCCGGATAGCAGCATTGCACTCCAGGCCAATCCGGCTCATGAAATTGACCCCGTGAAAGAAAACCCAGAGGATGCGACCGGACCTGCAGCATCACCTGCCAGCCAGACAAACTCACCAGCCCAGTCTGATGTTCAGCCTGATACAAAGCCGACACAGTCTTTGGGTAAAGAACAGACCTGCGCAGAAAATGGAAAACGGTCGTCATAAGAACTCCTCGCCGACTTCTGCGATGCCGCCCTGCGAAGTCATTCGGTCAGTGCACTTGCCCGATGCTATGCCTATGCATCTAAGGTTCTGGCTCCTGTTCCTGTGCTGCTCGATAAGGCCACAGATGTATTTCTGGTCAGAAAAGCTGAACTTGAGGAAGAAGCTGAAAAGCGAAAATGAAATGATCTATCTTAATCATGGAGCTGCCTATGAGTCAGGTTAAATCCGCATGCAGTAAATCATCAGAACATCGTTATTACATCCTGGCGGCAGAAGCCGCATTTGCAGAAAATAGTGGGAAACACGATAAGGCCGTTAAATTGTGGCTTCGGTCAGTCAAACTGGCTAAAAACAGGATTAATGCTGAGTGGGCAGAAAACCGTAGCCAGTATTGTCTGAGTGCATTACGTAATGGATGGTCTCATATAAAAAATGAAGTTATCCCGAGCTGAACTTTTTACGCTAATCACCCTGCAAAATTCAATATTCGTTTTTCTGACTTCACTGTGAGTAACAGGAGTGATACCGTCTTTTCCACGAACATTACAAATCTATATATTTAAGAAGAAAAATGAAGAAAACCCAGACTCGTTCTTAAAACCTTTTTATTACAGGTACCATTAATGAATAAGCGGCTGTCAACACACATCGATACTTTTTTATACCAGTCATCTGCCGACCCACTGCAGCAACTGGTTTATATGATTGCACGGTTATCTCTTATTGCCACACCGGTAGCATGGGTAGTCAGATTTCATGACGGCAAAGAGGACAGATTCTTTACTTCTCAGGAAGAAGCCATTACGCACCTGGACGCAAAGGGTAATAAAGATGATTATCTCGTGCCCCTATTTGCCACTGTAAAAGTAGACGCTACAGAAAGGAAAATGTGTCATCTTCTCCTGACGCCATCACCCTATGAAGAAGATTAATCAGCAATAGAATTATAATCCCACTCTCTGATTAATACATACCTGTACCGTACAGGGTTTATGCCGCTGTCGAATTGCAACACCAGGGTATTCAGGAACACTCAATGACCAGAATAATTAATACCATAATTATAATGACGGCAACTCTGTGCTCACTTCAGCTAGCCAGAGGTGAAAATATTACTTTAGATAATGAACTGCAGTCATTTTCGGTGAAAACCGGAGCATCACGGATTATTTACTTTGCGGATTCGAATGGGGCCTCTCTGACAGTAATGAACCCGCAGTCCTACCCCATGCTGGTTCAGTCGGAAGTCGTTGCCGGTGACAAAAAAAACCGGGCACCGTTTATTGTTACGCCGCCCCTTTTCCGCCTGGACGGGTATCAGCAAAGCCGGATTAAAATCATTGCTACCAGCAATCATGATAGTGATACGACTGAATCACTTTTCTGGCTCTGCCTGAAGGGGATCCCCCCTGAACCGGATGCTGAGTGGACTGATGAGGCATATAAAAAGAAGCAGGCACGACAGCATGCGACACTCCTTACGCAGCTTCGCATTAAAAACTGCCTGAAGTTACTGGTGCGACCCTCCTCACTCCATGGCACTCCAGAAGACGTTGCCTCCAGCCTGACATGGGTAAAAAATGGTAAGACGCTTACCGTTAATAACCCTACACCCTTTTTCATTAATCTCAGAAGTGTTCAGCTCGGAAACACAAAAGTGAACAACACTGAGTATGTTCCTCCCATGGGTAAGCGCGAGCTCGGCATACCTGCAGACGCCCATGGACCAGTGCACTGGCAGCTGATCACCGATTATGGCGGAGACAGTAGAGTCTTTACGTCTGAACTTAACTCTGTTCCGCCTTCTCACTGAAAATTATCCCTTTCAGGACTTAACCGATGATCACCTGCAGACCACTTCTCGTGGCCGGTCTTGTGCTGGCTGCTATTCAGGCACAGGGAAAGGTTTATACCTTCAACCCTGCACTGATTAGCGGAGGCGGAAAAGAAACCGACCTAATGCTTTTCAGTCAGGGCCGTCAGCTGCCGGGAACCTACCCGACTGACATATACCTGAATGGCACGCATGTCGACTCACAACCGGTGATGTTCATCCCAGGGCCAGGCACCTATGCCCAGCAGGGACTGGTACCGTGTCTCACCCGTGAAATGCTCTCAGGTTATGGTATTCGTATGAATCTGTTCAAAGCCTCCGCAGAAGAAATTCGCGGAGGGTATTTCAGTCTTTCTCTGATACCAGGCGCTCAGGTGGATTTTCGATTTAACGAGCAGTCGCTTCACCTGAATGTTCCACAGATATACCTGAAGCCCAGGTTAAAGGGCATTGCGCCCAGAGAATTGTGGGATGATGGTATTCCTGCTTTCCTGATGAATTATCGGGTCGGTGTGGATCAGAGTTTCATGCACGGCCATTCAGGAAATAAAAACCAGTATTCATGGCTGCAGCTTAGCCCCGGTGTGAATGTCGGTGCATGGCGTCTGAGAAACTTTACCAGCTGGCAGAAATCGGAAGGAAAACCAGGGCACTGGCAGGTCATAAATACTTATCTGGAGCGGGGTATCAGTGACATGAACAGTCGCCTGACGCTGGGTGAGCGTTTTACCTCATCGGAGATCTTCGAAAGCGTCCCTTTTCGTGGGGTCAT
>Ga0256409_1000283_pt1 | contig 43915 bp, 47 predicted proteins | sample PhySR1_FD_185981 | JGI IMG/M metagenome (GOLD analysis project Ga0256409, IMG submission 185981) | Leaf surface microbial communities from sunflower plants in UC Gill Tract Community Farm, Albany, California, United States - DLSL S.R1 | ecosystem: Host-associated > Plants > Phyllosphere >...
GTCCAGCGCCTTGTTGCCAGTTGGTTTAACGGCAGCAGGAGCGGGCTTGTCTTTGTCCTCGGCGCTTGCAGGTACAGCCGGCACGTCGGCGGGCTTATCCGCTGGCTTGTCTGCTGGTGTCTCGGTGTTACGAGCCTGCACTGCTTTCAGAATGTCATCCAGGGTAGGTTCCTTCGTCTGGACGGGAACATCGGGCACGCCGGATACTTTCGTTTCCTGGAATGCGCCGGTACCTGGTTCTACTGGAGGCAGTTGGCCTGGTGCTAAATCACTCATTGCATTTGTCCTTGAATTGCGTCGGATACGTCCGCCAGGGAAGCATCGACTGGGTTAGGTTGTTGTTCTTGCGCTTGCTGCTTCTGCTGCAACTCTTCTTCGGTGTAGTAGAAGTCGTCCGGGTTCAGCCCAACGCCCAGCAGCACCTTGTCCACAATCCTCTCCGGGTCGAACCGACCGCTCGATTGCGTGAGCGCAGGCATAACCACAGCCAGGACTTGAGCAGCCTGTACCAGCTTATCGACATCAGCAGCGCGCCCCAGTGCCGCAGCACCAGTGAGTACGCTCAGCGTCAGACCGCCGGCCAGTAACTCCTCAATGAATTCAGGTGTATCTTCCCAGCACAGAATGTGTGCCAGTGGGATGTGCAGAGAATCTGCCAAGCTGGAGTACACGCCACCCAATGCGGATTCCGCCTCAGCTGCGTTCTGCCGAATCTCTTCTGCAGTAACACGCTCGGCATCGCGCTGGTTAGCGACGTACAGGAACGAAGGGGAGATGCGATTGGTGATTGTCTCAAGTTCGGCAGCCAGGGCCAGAATCTTGTTGTAGTCGCCAGCCTCATACGCTTGCACCGCGTTCGGGTCACCACTCACCCAGGCACCGGATTCCTCCTGCGCCATGCTATCCACGTCAGCACCACTACCAGGTTTCGCCATGTGCAGGACGCGGCACGCCTCAATCTCATACAGCGCCAAGGCCTCAGAGAGGCTGGACAGCTTAGCGAAGTCGCCGGCGAAGTCTTCAATCAGACCGCGGCCGTAGGTTTCGCCTGTGATGAGGTTCCAGGTAACTGGGATGTACGGGCAGATAGCCTCGGGGTATTCAGCAGTGCCACCCAGCATGATACCCTCAACCTGCTGCGTCACAACGAACACGTCGGTTACGGCTCGGGTCTGGCGGTGTATGCGGGTGTACAAGCAGACGTTATCCGACAGGTCGCGCCCTTTGAAGTGCACGCCCAACTCTGCCGGCAGGCTACCGATGCTGATACGTTCCTTGAGAATCATATCGAGCACTTTACCGGAGCCATCACGTAGCAGAGTGTACTGTCGGGTGCTGTAAGCGTGCAGGTTCCCTGTGTCGGAATCCCTGTACAGCAGCACGTTACCAGTTACAATCAGGAGTTTCATCGCTTGGACAAGCTGGTGATACGAGGACTTCAAGAAGATACGCTTATAGGCTCGGTTCTCCATTGCGGCCAGTGCGGAACCGACCTCTTTGGCTGTGACCGACAGGGCTGATGCCATGCCGTCAGTACCGATTGCGCTGTCAATGCGGAAGAAGGATTGCGTAGACGGGAACAGGATTCCCGCCAGCTTTGAAGCAAGATGATTTGAAAGTACAGCCCCAACGCTTTGGTAGTCTCGGGCTACGGTCTGACGCCTGCCATCAGTTCGCCAATCCTGGTCGGCGAAGAGAGCCGGTAAGCTCCACTTCGCGAACTCTTCGGTCTTGATGATATGCGTTTCGTCCTTGTACTTATCATAGAGACTTTCGTACGACCGGGCCCCGTTCATTACAGGCCTAAGGAGGTTGAGATGCTACCGGCTCTGCGTTTCTTAACGGAGGTACCTGCAGCGTCCAATGCAGCAGCGGAGCCACCAGCATCGGTCTGTACGATGTTCTCTGCCTGGGAATTCACGTCCAGGATGTTTGCGTTATTCTGTTGCGTCAGCTTGCGCTGGTTCGCATCACGGGCTGCTGCAGCGTCGCGCTCAGCGGCTGCTTTGTTGCCCAGGGTATCGGTACCCAGGTACTGGTCAAGGATACCGCCCGCGGTCTTACCCACGACTGGTACGTTCTTGACGACCTTACCGATGATTTTACCTAATCCACCACCACCGCCCATATTAAATACTCCTGTATTCGATTTTAACTTCGCTGGGAGAGAGCCGCCGGGGAGTACTCACCCATGAACCACCCTCAGCACGTATTAGCTCCTCGAGCGTTTTGGTTAGCTCTCGGAAAGCACCTGCCCTGCCTGGCACAACTGACATGGAGATTACGCTCCTGCCAGTGCCGGCATGATGCACGTCTCTCCGGGGAGGAGTGAACGTGATTGCCCCACAGTAAGTCTCTTCTTGGAAACAGGCGAGCAGAGGAATCTCTCCCTCATTCTCCAGGGTAGTCTCCAGGAACTCACGCTTGGTTAGCCCACAGCGGAGTTCCGGCCTGTAGTCCCATGCGATGCTTGCACCGAGCAATAAGCTGTGCAGGTCACCCTCTGGGTAGTGAATTACCTTGAATTTCGACAATCTGAACTCCTATGTTACTCAACGTTTTAAGATGAGCTAACACGCTACGTTGTCCAGTATTGTACTGTAACTCACCATAACTCATACCCATAGAGGTTATCTCAGGGAACATCCTCTCTAAGTATGCTACTTGTTCAGCAGTGAATCTTACTCTCTTACTCATAGTTACCTCTGAGTCTGCGCTGACTCGTTCGCCCTTCATCTCAATAGATACATCACACTTGGAAGAGGGAAGCCGCATCAAGTACAGTCACTTCCCATCTCCCCTTAGAGTGATACACTAAATATTTTAGCACATAAAGAACTCAGAATCCAGTACCTTGCGAATGTCCAAAGTACCCTTGACCGGACGCTGAATCTCTTCACCGGACATTGCTTCTACCGACTTCGACAAGTCCTCGATTGGGTCATGCTCCTGGTACATCCGAACGAACGTACTACGCAGCACAACGTGCATTGCATCGACGTCACAGGCATGAGTAGCGAATGAGTCGTGAACAGGAATCAAGTCGGTGTCTTCGTCCACGAACTCATCTACCGTAAACACCAGGTGAGAGGAGTCCAAGCCGTGGGTGAAGTTCGGCGAGATACCGTTAATGCACTTGGCCCGGTTCAGCAGGCTGTCGTTGAAGCGGGTCATAACCAGCTGAGTGTTCGTACCGTGCAGGTGCACACGTACCGATTCCTCCTGGGCGTAGTGCTGCACCATCGGGAACCCGGCTGGAGAAATATGACGAATCGCTTCATTTGCCGGCATCTTCCCAGCAAGTTCACGCAAGTAACGCATCACTTCCGCTACTGCAGGAACCGCCTGCTCGATACCACTACGCAGGTTCCGGGACAGGTATGCGGCCAACTTGAACGGGCTGAACAGTTCCTCGGTCGGCAGCTCGCGCTCCACCATATCCAGGTACACGTACTCGGTGCAGCTCTGCAGCGTGCCACCGTATACGTACGTCATCACAGGGCGCTTAGCCATGCTACGCGGCACGCCGTTGTGTACCCAGTACTGGGCCTGGACTGCGTTATCCTTGTCCTTCTGGATGCGGCTCACAGCGATTGCTGCTACGCCGGCGTAAATGTCCTCTTTCTCGTCGCCATTGTTCGGCAGCAAGTTCGTGAACATACCACCAACCGTATCGCGCAGCGCGGCACTCAGGTGCTGCATACCGGAACAGGTTGCATCCATCGCCACCGGTACATCCGACATGTGGTCTTCCGGGTTCCCGCTGTCCAGGGCTTCCAGCAAGTCCTTAGCGGCCACGTAGAAACACCACGGGGAGTCTGCACCCTTGAAGAAGTCCGAGTCGATGTGGTTCGCTACAGCATCTCGCAGCTGCTCGATGTGCTCGTCAGTCCAAGCGGCACGCAGTACGTTCAGCTTCTTGTCGAAACCGTACGTCGTTGCTACGTGAACCTTCAACCAGAATAGGCCACGCTTACCCAGGCGCTTCTTACGAGCGAAACGCAGAGCTGCTTTCACGCAGTCAGAACTCTGTGGGTTGATACGTGAACGGAAGTACAGGCGGCCGCGCCAGTCGAAGTACGTCGGGAAATACAGAGTGTCGTCGCTGTACTCACGCATGTACTTGATTGTCTGGCTAAAAGCAATGACGTGTGCTTTACGCTCACGCTCATCATTGTACGCCTGTCGGGCCAACGCCTTCCACATGTTGTGCTGCTCGTTCAGCTCCTCATCTTCCCTGTCCCAGTCTTTCGGCAGCGGATACTCCGGCGCTTTGATAGGAGTCATGGACGGGATGCCCACTACAGCCTTTGTACGAGGCACAGCGAAGAGGTCACGCAGTAAGCTGACCAGCCCTACGTCTACCTTGTATGGCACCTGTGCGGCCTTGTTAGCGGCTCTCAGGGCCAGGTCAGAGATGTTCTCCCGGATGTACCGGCGGTGGTCGGCACGGCGGGTACGCAGACGGATGGTGCCGGATAGGTTTGCCATCTCTGGATGAACGTACGATGCGCCATTGAACAACGTCTCACGGGTGTGCTCACGCGGCCTAATCAGCATTGGCGGGAACTTCGTGAACGCTTTCAGTGAACCGGACAGCGAGTTGATTTGGTCAGCAATCAGGTCAGATGGGGTGACCACAACCCAGTGCTGGCCGCCGCCTTTCGGCACGTGCTCAAGCACCACCACGCCGGCGTTAACCATCTGCTCCAGGATGAGCTTACCAACCGCATCGCGCTCGGCCGGTGACCACAGCACGTCTGTGCTTTCCAGGCCGACGTTGTTCGCTGACGCGGAGAACGTACGCTTACGGTGGTTCGCGGAGCGGGTGTTCGCATCCCGCAGTGACTCTGCCACACGGCGCATGTACCCAGGGGCGGCCAGCGACAGCTTAGAGAACATGTGCTCCAGCTCAGCGTCTGCACCAGCCTTGCTGATGAACGCCTGGGCCAGCTCCGGCAGCGCCTGGGAGTTCGCTGTGCGAATCTTCCCGAACATACCCAGCGCAGTACGGATGCCGATTACTGCAACCTTCTCCACGCCAATCTCCCGCAGGAGTTGGTTGTACTTCCCACCAATCCCGCGGGTTTTCTGTGCGAGGCGTTGCTCAACTGTACCCTTGACCAGCGTAAACAATTTCGCTGCAAGTACACGCCCCACGCCGGTATCGGCCATGCGGCCTGCTGCTTGCTCTTTCTCCCAGTGTGCCAGGGCATCTGCGATACCCTGCGTTGTGTACTCTTGCTCAATCTCGAACTGACGCTGCTCTAAAGTCATTACTACCTCACAGGAACAATGAACGACGGGCCAGCACGGCCCGGTGCACTCTCACGTAATCTTTCGTCTTAGACGCCCGCATCAGCATACGGGCGGTGGTCAGGTCGCCCTGGTCAACCAGGGCTAACACTTTATCTAGTAACTCATCAGTGCCTTTCTCGTCATCAAACTTTAACACGCCGCGCCTCCAGTTCCAGAATGAATAGGGCATTACAGGCAACGTGCGCCAGGTGGCTCATACCACTTTCCGGGTCAGTAGCTTCCCCTTTACCAATTGCGGTCAGATGACGCAGCAGTGCGGCCAGGTACCGGTCATCACCATTAGGTACAGTCTGCCAGCTATGGGCAGCGTACTTCTTGGCTCCGAAGGTTAGGACGCTGGCTACCTGCTCTAGGGCGTTAGGGCAGCCCTGCACCAGCAGCTCCATACGTGGTTTGTCGCCATCGTACTTCATACCCGTGCCAGTGAAGTTGTCGCCTTTGAGGTTATAAGGTGCTGTCATTTGTCTACTCCATGTGATTTAAGGTCGTTACGCTGCTCAGTGTACTCGGTAACCAGGTGGCATGTCAAGCCCAGGCTACGCATGTGACTGGCTACCTGTGGTAGGTCGTCGAAGCAGCATAGGATACGGTCGAGGCCTAGCTTGCGCAGGTATTCTTCCTTGATTACTGTGTCCTTGCGGTTGTCGGTTGCCTCACGCATCTTCATGTGGTCGTACTGGATACCGTGTTTGTCCAGCCAATCCTCGGTCATGTCGCGGGCAATATCGCTCCGGCCTGTCAGGATTACCGTGATGTACCCGGCCTTGTGCAGTTCCTGCATTAGCCGGATGTTATCCTGGATTGGGTTGTCGGCCCAACTGGCTAAGTTGAACTCTTCCCAACTTTCGGTCAGGTGTAAGTCCTCAGTAGGCAACAGGTGCAGGCGGTGTTTACCACAAGCCAGGGTACCGTCCAAATCCCAAATGATAATGTCTTTCATAAACCGCGTTCCTTCCACATAGTATACAGGGTGATGTAGTCAGGGTTGAGTGTGGCGTCGTACTGCGCACGGCACCACTCAGAAGGCAGGATGTACTCAGGCACCAATCCAGCGCCCCTCAGAATCTAAAACCATAGGGATGTTCACTGGTACGCCGTCGATAATCATGAGCACGCCCAGGATAGGCTTGCGTGGGAACACTCGGCCATAAGCGAACGCCAGGCTGTCCTTGTCAATCAAGCAGCCGGTGTACGCCCCGAAGAACAGACGCATGGATGTAGCGCCGTATGAGCTGCCAAATTTCCCATGCTCGTGCCCGACCACAAGGTTGCAGCCCTCCGCAGCCGCAGCAGTGAGGGCATCACCACCACCGGTCTGGTGACGGAACAAGACTGGGCCAGCAGGAGTATTGATTTTCCAGTTGAATGACCACGACCAATCGCGAGCCGAATGCTCAGGGAATAGGATTTCCCGATACGATTTGATGAACTGTACAGGTAGCCCCGAGAACTTAGCACGTCGATATACAAGCGAGCCATGATTGGAGTGACATACCAGCATTTGCGGAAATTCATCATGGAGCTCCTTGAGTTGTGCCTTGGCTTTCTCCAGCTCTACGCCGGCACTGTCAAGGTTCGGGTCAGATTCGTGGAAGCTGATTGCGTGGCCGTCGGTTTCATCACCAACCTGCACGAAGCAATCCGGGTTGTACTCATGCTTGATGTGACGCAGAAACGCCATCGTGTCTGGGTGCCAGTACGGGCAGTGCAGGTCACCGATAACCATCAGGCGGCGCGCTGTATCCGGTACCCAGGCAGTGTTGCCAACATCATCACCCGGCGACGGGGTACGCAGCTCACGGTTGCTCATGATTGCTGCATCAGCCTTCGCCTTCGTACCGACATCCAGGAAGATTTTACGCCAGTATGTGCAGTTTTGGCGGGTGACGGGTTGCTGCATTGCAGCAGAGTAAATCTCAGCAGCGTCCGCGTCGTTAGGGTAGCGAGTCAGGATGTCAACGTGTTGCTCTTTAGTTACCATTTTGATTAAGCGCATATTATTTCCATACTTGATTTAATATGATTGCCGACACCAGTTGTGGCGACACATTGAAACGACGGGCCATAGCGGCGCGGCCGAACTCTCTACTCCGAGAAACGCAGTGCTCTCGGATGTACTGAACCTCTTCTGCAGTAAGCGTTGCACGGTAGTGCTGCTCACCACGAGGCCCTGCCCAGGTGGCTCCGTGCGGATGGCGGCCTTTCTGTACCTTGTCGGCCACGTTGTCCGCGTGGGTGCCCAAGGACAGGTGCAGCGGGTTTACGCATAGCTTGTTGTCGCAGCTGTGCATAACCACACCACCCATAGAGAACACATCCAGACCGTTTGCCTGGGCATAGGCTAATCTATGCGCCAGGACTTGCTTGTTCTGATGTTGGGTGTAGCAGTAGCCGTGTGTGCCTGGTTTCCCCGGCCCGTTTATACAAGGCTCAATCAATCGCATGGATACCCTCGTTACGTAGAATTGCTTTCGCGTATTTAATTGCTTGTTGTTTGTTCAAGTACACATCGTGCGTGCCGACTCCCCCAAGGGACACGCCTGGCCTATCCGTCTGATGCAGGCTGTAATCTCCGTCGGAGTACCCATGCAGCCGGGTGGCGTACAATTCGCTTCCTGTGACGTATTCGTCATCAATTCGTACTGTCATGCGGATTTCCTTACCACCTGCCGAGCCTTGCGCTCTGCACGCCGGCGACGCTCTGTAGCGTTCCGGGCGACACGCTGCTCATCGGCGGTCTTGTGGGTTGGGTAAATGTAAGGGTGCTCTGGGAGTTTGTAGTAGGCTACAGCGCGCTCTATCCAAGGCACCATAGCCTCATAGGTCATAGACTTACAACCCCAACGCCCTACAGCGTGCTCCATCTTACCGAGGGCCGCATTGCAGGAGCGGTGTAAGACACCCCGCACTCTGCCTGTGATGTGGTTGTGGTCGCAGACTGCCTCGCCCTTTATACTCATATCAATGGGCAGGGCACAGACGGGGCAGTTCCCGCCCTGCTCTTTCAGTAGCCGCATTACCAGCGGCCTCAGTTGGCTACGGGTTAACTTGCGTGCGTTGTTGTCCATGTACAATCCTGAATACTTGTGAAGTGCTCAAGCCGTAACAGCGTGCCAGTGACGGCAAACCATGCTCACGACTACCCTTTACATAGCGCTGGCGGATACGCTGTACTATATCGTCCTCTACCACTGTACGCCCGTTAGCTGCGCCAAAGTTCCGGTTATCACCCTGCCGGCCTCGCTCCCGGCAATCCCTCATGTTGTCTATTTGAGTACCGCCAACTAGGTGCTCTGGGTTGATACAACGTGGGTTATCGCAGGTGTGGCGAACCACCTCAGGCAGCTCACCGGTGTGCTGGTAGTAGACTGCGCGGTGCTTGGTAGTGGTGAACTTCCGCCCATTTACTGTAAGCCAGGCGGTTGCATAACCCATACCGTACCCCTTGCAGCCGTGGTCTTTACACTCGGTCATGAATATCCTCAGCTAACTGGTTCTTGATTTCACGGTAGTGATAAGGGGATTCCCGGCGCAGCACTAATAGCGCGTCCTCTACCGCCACGAAATCGTTGTTGTAGTAAGCCGCCCACACACTATCGATAGCATTCTGGCGTGCACGTGTGATTCCACGGTGGACAGTCGCGCCCGGCAGTCCCTGGTGTTTCAGTTCCCGTGCTTGTGCTCGACTCAGACGTTTGACCATTCTCAAAATCCCTCATTGCTGCGTTGTACGCCAGCACCTCAATGTGGTACTGGTTCAGTGCATCCAACCATTGCTGGATGTTGTCGGGCAAGCCCAACTCGGACAGATACTTATAAGCGGAGTCATCTGGCGTACGGCGTAACCACAAGCACTCGGCTTCAGCCAATGGGTTCTGCCCACCCTCCATATAACCGCGTAGAACGAACTCTGCTGCGTCGTACTCCGAAGTAATACCATTAAGTGCCTGGTACGCGCCAACAGCGCCACAGGCCCTCCCATGCAGCTTAACGATACCCTTCACGTTATCTGCAGCGTCGCCCATCAGCATCTGCGCCCAGAAGAACTTGGTACCGTGCCCGACTGTCTTGGTCTGGCTGGTCAGTTCTTTCTGCGCTATCCAGCCGAATCGGCCATCAATCACATCGATGCGCCCCTCCTCTGCAATCCAGAGTGGGCCAGGCGTAATGTTCAAGTCCTTATCGCCGGACACCATGACAGCCTTGTCGCCGAAGTACAGAGCGTCCTGCATCAGCCCGTCGTCCGCTTCCCGGTCAATCCAGTTGAATACCGACCAGTGCCCTGGCCAGTCGTGGGACGGGATGGCGAGACGCAGAGGTGCAAGCAGAGGTGGCTTAGGCTTGTTCTTTCGGTTCCCTTGGTACGGCAGCACCGTGGGGTAGTCATCACGCCGGCACTTCAAACAACCAGAGTCCGTGATGTGCACCCTCACTAACTCGGAGTCGGTGAGGAAGCGCTCAGTCTCTACCAGTGTTTGGTACCGGGTGATAGCCGTGGGCAGTTTCTTCACAGTGGCAGCTGCTTGATACGCGGGGAAGTCCCCGTCCAGCAGCATGATGCGACCCTCAACCTGTGAAGTGAACTGCGTAGGTAAATCACCAAAGTCAATCATCAATCTCTCCTGAGCTACCCCGCTCAGTTGAACGGGTAGTCGGTAAAGTCATTTCAGGATGGCATTACAGGCGCCGCAGGCATCGCTGGCATTACCGGAGCCGCCGGTGCGGCCGGCATAACAGGTGCTGCTGGAGCTACTGCTGCAGGTACCTCCGGGGCGGCAGGTGCGGCCGGTGCCGGGCTTGCAGGAACCTCCGGTGCAGCTGGGGCTGCTACCGCGGCTGCCGGGTCAGGCAACACCACACCGGAAAGCAGCTGCTCCAACGGGGAGCCAGGGAAGTTGTTCGCGGTCATGATTTGTTCCTGGATACGGTTCTTGCTGTTGCCGTCGTCATAGCTACCTTCAACGAACAGGCTATCCCAGGTTTCCTTGGTCGGCTTATCGAAGAAGAAGTATTTCAGGTCAGCTGCAGTTACCTCCGGCACCGGGTACGGCGCTTTAGAAATAGTATCCATCGGCGGCAGGATACCGTCCAGGTTGATACGGTTGCTCTCCTTGCCTGTATTCTTGCTCTTGGCGATGGTGATTGGAATCAGGTACGCACGGCCCAGCGCCTGAGCGAAGTGCTTAATGTCACCAGCCCAGTTCAGACGGTTGAACAGCTTCTTCGCGTTCGCCTTGGTGTTGTTGCTAATACCCAGGTCGAAAGTGCTGATGAAGCGCCCATCGTAGCAGTTGTCCTGGCCACCGAACAGCTTGAAGCCAATCTTCACCATATCGGTAGGTGCTTTGGTTTCGCCATTCACCACGGGGGTGTGGTTGCCCAGCTCGATGTACGACACACAGCGCGCCATCGCATAACCCTCTGGCATCAGACCACCGCCACCGCCGGTGTTCTCTTCGGTCATGTCAACAGTTTGGGTTGCCAGCACGTCGTTAATCAGGCTGCTCAGGATGTTCATATCGGACATAGTATTCTCGCTCTGTAATGAAAGGATTTAATGCGTTGCAAGTACAGACCGCGGGCTTACGCCAGCAGGTCGATGGTTTGGGTTACTACTCTGGTGCCGGTATCTGCATCAATGTTCCGGTGTCTAAGCGCACGCATAGCGACGTCAGCGCTTAAATGCTTCTTCTTGTGCCGGGCGAAAGCTTCCCGTGCCGCCGGTGTGTCGGGGGCCTCAGCAGCGTACAGAGCATCCGCAATGTATAACAGTTCTTCGTCGGTCAACGCACTGTTCGCTAATGCCAGGCTTGCCTGGCGTGGTGGGACTTGTACTTCGCTCATAATTACTCCACGTGTGATTTGTCGTACATGCTGCTGCCCATCTCGGCCGCAGCTGGGAAAGGCACATCCGCCATGTTGTACTCCGGCCAGATGTTCGTCATGTACCGCGGCGCGTCTTCCATGATTGCCTTCGCACCCAGGGCTGCCTCACGGCCTACCTCAGGGTTTGCTGCATCCATGTACGCTGCGTCGTGTACGTTGTTGATTAAGCATACCTGGTCGTCGAACCAATCTTTACTGATTAGCCAGCGGCAGATACGCCCCATGCTCACGCTCATCATGAACCCGGCCTCACCCTGGAATGGATAGTTCGCCATCTGGGTAGGTTTATAATCCATGACTTGCTTGCCGTCACGCCATTGGTCATGCTGGCGGAAGCTGTAACAGGTGGTGCTCGGCCCACGATAATAACCGCGACGATACACCCGCCACGTGCCATTATCGGCCATCTCACGGTGGATGCTGCCCGGCAGTGCACCGGTGCGCTCTACCTCGTCAATAATGACTTGGCGGAACCCACGGGACGTTGGGAACATCTTCGCTTCGTTCGCCTGGAATTCCTCAGCGAACTCAATGGAACAACCGGTGTTGAACGCTAGCCCGGCGGCGGTAGCCCCGTACTGGTCAGCGAATGATAACGGCTTAATGTCCGTTCGCATCTGCTTGTACTTCTTGTGCTCCGGGTGTGTCTCGTCGTGGCACTTCTTGAACACTTCCTCGTACGGCTCACCCAGGCGGTATGCCAGACGATAACAGTGCATGTCCGTATCAGCCTGCAGCAGCGCCAACAAGTCCATATCACGCGTCATCGCACACAGCATTACAACTTCCAGTGCCGAGTAGTCCACTTCAATGATGCGCCCACTCTCGCCGAATCGGCTGGTGAACATCTGCTTAACCTTGGACGTTCCATCACGCGGCAGGTTCTGCAGGTTCGGGTTGCTCGAGCTGAGTCGCGTCGTGACCGTTGCCGTAACGTTCAGACTGTGGTGCACGATGCTCTGGTCGTCGATGAACTGCATCATGCCCTTCTGCTCTTTCACTGTACCATCGGCGTTCAGGACTTGTCGGAGGTAGTACGTTCCGGTGTCCTTCTCGAGAGAGGCGAGCTTAACCATAAGCCCAACCTCAGGCACAAAGTTCTTGAGGCCTTTGAGTGCTTCTGTACTTGTTGAATACACTGGTGTAGTACCGTCACAAAGCGTGCGCGCTCCGACGTACTCCGCCCTGCGACCAACATATTTCTCACGGATGCCTGGCGGCAGTCCATCGACCTTGACCAGTCCCGGTAGGACAACCGACGTGTCCGCCCACTTGAGTTTCTCTTCACTGGTATCCTCCCGGAATACCTTGATTGCGCCCTTGTTCTTACCCGAGGCATACCGCAGCGCCGGGCCGTACTCAACCTCGAGTGCCGCTACCTTGGTGAAGTCAAGCGCATCGTCTGTACTCACCTCCCGTACCGGCACCAGCTTCCCACTGGTGAACTTAACGAAGTCGTCCTTCACGTACTGCACCGGGTCGTACGGCACCTTGTGCTTGTACTTCACCGGGCCACCGTACACCAGAGCTGACATGTGGTAGTCACTGCCCCAGTTGAACTCCAGCTCCTCTGGTAAGTCCTTCGGCAGTAGCTCCTGCAGCTGCTCACGCAGCTCAGCAATCTCCGCCTCCTGCTCAGCCAGGTTCTTGTTCGCCACGTCCCGGTCTACGTACAGGCCGAAGAACTCGCAGTAAGCGAATGCCAGCAGCGCATCACAGCGCTCCCAGTACATGGCGGACATGCCCTCGGCAGCCAGCTTAGCCTGCTGACCGTAGAAGCACAGCGCGGTGTTCTCAATGTCCCCACTCTGCCCGGTAGTGGCCTTGGTGCCGGCCAGGTAGCGGATGAGCAAGTCCTTGTCAATCTGCGAAGTCAGGTGACCCTGTTCCCACAGAATCTTCACACCGTCAACCTTGTGGTCACCACCGTACAGCACCGCCGTCTCATCCAGGGATGGGTACAACGTCTGCTGGTGCGATACCAGGTACTCGCCCAGGGCGGTACAAGCCACACGACCACCGCGCTTGAGGAAGTCTTCCAGTATCTTCCGGTGGCGGGATAGTAACCACTTCAACTCGAATTGTGCGTTATGACATACCATGACACTGCAATCAGCAAGAACATTAAACCACCCGCTGGAGTTGGCCTCTTCCGCATTGTGGAAATAATCATACTTCACATCACCCTGCTCTACTGTACCATCATCATTCACTGTATCCACTCGCCACCCTGGAGCTACTATGTAGTTAGCTGGGTTGAACGGTGAGGCCACCTGTCCATACCACGGGTGGTTCTCCGTCTCTAAGTCCACGTGGAGTATCTTGTACATTTAGATTACCTGTATTTGGAGGGAGATACTGCATCTCCCCTTTGAGTGATACACTAATTAAGCCTTGATGCCTGGAGCGTACTCTAAGTCCCTGAATCGTACGAAGTTTCCGTGTCTCAGGGAACCATCCTCGGTGTACTCCATGAACTCAATTTCAACGTATCTGTTTTGGTAGGGGTTCTTGCCGCCGGTACAGGAGAGCACTGTCGCTGTAAACTCCGCCATCTGCGCCTGTGTAATGCCGGTCACATTAGTGCGTACTCCGTTCTCTAAGAGAACCTCGAATCCGATAACTTTACCTGCATTGGCTAGTCCTTCGGTACCCCACACCAGACCTACAATGCGCCCGTCGCAGGTGTCCTCCGGCTTGAGCTTCCACCAGCCGGCCACCTTACCGTTCTTCGTACCGTCGTCGGGTGTCTTGATTACCGCGCCCTCCTTCTTCAAGCTGCGGGCGAACTCAAAGAACTCATGGCAGTCAGCGATGCTGCGAAGCTGGCGCGCCTCTACGTACCGAACGAAGATGCTCGGGTACGGAACCTCCTGCATCTTCCGCACCAGAAGCTGCTTGCGGAATGCGTACTCCAATGCGAAAGGCTTTTCGCCGGTCAGTGCCTCAATCGGTGCAGTGTCCCACACGTGGAACATCGTGATGTGGCCACCCTCTACAGGGAGTGCCTCAAAACGCCGCAGGATGCCGCTGGCTTCGCTGAAGGGAATACCCGGTATGGTGACTTCACCATCTACGTAGAAGCCCGCAGGGAGCGTCTCAAGCAGCCCACGGAGGTACCGCTTGCGGTTCTCCAGGGAGCGAATCTCAATACCCTCGCGGGTGATAACACGCACCTCGCCCTCGTGCATGTACGCATGGAAGCGGAAGCCGTCTTCCTTAATCTCACCAAGTACGTACCCGCACCGGGTGATAGCCTTGGTAATCTGTGACTCGTTCCAGTTGCCTGGTTTCTGGCAGCGGGCCGCCAGTACACGGGGTTGCTTAGCCATTGTCTTTTACCTCTTTCTGTTTACGTGGAGCACGTGCCGCTGGGGCTTGTAGCGCTGCGGTCTCCTTGCTCACGATGAGCATAACGCGGGCGGTTCTGAATGCACGCTGAATACGTTCTGCAAGTACAGCGTCCGTATCGTGCGGGGCCACCGGCGGCATCACTGCCGCGGCGAACTGGTTAATCAAAGCCATGTCTTCACTGCTGTACAAATTACTCACGGTGCTCCATCCTCAAAAGTGCATCGCGGTGCATCGAAGAACACCTGCGACTGTACGTTACTTGGTTTGCCCTGCATCTGGCGCTTGTTCTTCGGGGTACTGAATCCGCGAAGCTCAGCCATCTCTGCTGCGTTCAATGCGCCCATCATCAGGATTACATCCACCGCACCCTGTACACCCGTCTTGGAGTCTTTGAGCGCACTGTACGGTGGGAACAGCTGGTCATCACCATCGGCGGAGATTTGAATCGTAGGTATGCCCACAAAGTCGTGGCGCACAGCCATCTCACGCATCTCCTGATACTTCTGCTCCTCTGCATCCGTCTTATTCCCTCCGTTCACACCGTTGATTCGGAAGTTCGCCATCATGTCGAACACCACCACACACGGGTTGAACTCCTCGATTACCTGCTCCAGCTGACCCAGGCTCATGCCGTGGCAGTCCTTGACGATAATCTTCTGACCGTCTACCGCTGCATTGTACCGGTCGGTTAACTCCCCGGCATTGCTCAGGCGCACCAGCTCGGCGAAGTCAATCTTTAACGCTGCTTGGTACACACGCGGTACGATACGCTTACCGGAACCTTCGTTGTTCAGCCACAGCAACGGGCGTCCGTCAAGGCCGAGGTCTTTAAGCTGCGTGGCGAAGTACGCCAAATTCGCAGCCAGGAGGCTCGTCTTGCCCTTATCAGGTCGACCGGCTACCAGCAGGGTATCTCCACCTTGTAAGCCACCTACGGTCGATTGAAGCGCTGTAGTGACCAGCTTCAAGCCACGGTCGTTCTCGTACTCAGCCAGCAGGTCAGCAATCGGGGTGTCGATGTACGCGCTAGGCGCACTCGCATTCACACTCCGAGCGCTGTTGTCGGCCAGGCGCTTCACCTCGTACAAGAAGTCAACCTCGGCCCCGGAGTTGTACTGGTTCACCAGCGCAGCGATACGGCCGGCTGCATCACGTTCATACAACGTCTTGGTGATACCCTCAACTTCCTGCGGGTCTACCGGTTCGTCCAGCTTATTCATGAGCAACCGCATCACGGCCAGCTGCTCAGGTGTACTGGTGCTGCCGGCTCGCAGAGTGAAGAGGCTCCGCAGAGCCTCCGTGTCCACTACCTGGGCATCCGGGAACGCTTTGAAGTATGCATCGAACCACGATAGCATGGCGACAGTCTCCTGCCCCATGAGGTCATCGGGGACAGCGCCACGCAGCTGGCGGAACTTGTTTCTGTCTCGCAATACTGCAAGCACTATCTTGTCCATCAATCCTCCTTATGTGCATCGGGCAGTTTGTACAGCACCCAGGTACCGACGATGTACGCCCACTCACCTATCGTGTGCAATACAGCGAAGGGAGTAACGAGCACGAACCGGAGTATCAGCCAGTGCCAGTGATAACGCTTATACCACGGTATGTTTAACTGTTTCATACAAACTCTCCAGAGTCATATCTTTTGGGTCTCCCGATACTGGTCGGGCCTCAATGAACTTACCGCCGAACACTGCCATACGCCGACGAATACCAGCGGCGCCATCGGCACCTGCTCTGTCACCGTCGTACATGCAGATTATATCACGACCGGCCAGACTAGGTATCAGGCCGGGCACGACCACGGTGCCCAGAGTAGCGAGCACGCTTACTGAACTTTCTGGCGCATAGTGTTCTATCGCCTTCGCCACTTTGTAGGAACTTAACGCATCCTCCACAAGTACCATCGGCCCGGCATCCCGGTATCTCGTCCACCATGCTTTCGGCTGGCCGAACCACTTGCCGTACTCCAACCACTTGGGCGATTGCCTCAAGCTCAACGCTCTGCCTAAGGCTTGATTGCCCTGTCGCAGTAATATCCGGTTCGCACTTGCGCTGAACCATACCGCCTCCTCGGGGATAATGCCCGGCGGGCACCCCTTCTGAACAAGCAATTCCCAAATACGTTGTTGCTCGTACCGGCTTGCTTGGGTTATGTGAATTACGTCTGCAGGTACAGGCTGCACCCGGTCTGGTTCTACCCGTGCCTCCTGAATCCGTTGGTGCTGCTTGGGCATTCGCCCACCGTCATGGCAGCGAAAACACCAACAGCTCCAACCATCATCATTATTATATACATCTAATGATGCGGTACGTCCGCAACCGTGACGTATACGTTTCTTCTGCCCAACATGCAGTCGCTTCGCCTCTGATAACCACTCATCATAAGGTATCATTCTAACCTCGCGAATTCGCCATGTTGGGATAAGGCAGCAGTCGCATACGCCGCATGTGCAGCCTCTTCACTTTCAAAAGTACCGAGATATATACGCTTACCTGCCACACGTATCATTGAGTACCACTGTTTCTTCTGCCGATTATAGAAGGCGCCCTTCTTATTACCAACCTTGCTAGTACCTCTACGATTATACTGGTTCTCCGTGTTGGTAGCCGCCCGCAGGTTGCACCACCTATTGTCAGACCTGTCCCCGTTTATGTGGTCGACTTGTGGCGGCAATGACAAGCCCTGTAGCAGGTAGGCTAACCTATGGGCGCGTTCTACCCGACCGTTGAAGTTCATGCGTACGTACCCGTCTTTCCCTACTGCACCCATAGGGCGACCCCCCTTTATACACTACACCAGTATCCTTATCATAACACCAGTTAACCATCTTTCTTCTCCTGTCGTTTGATTTCCATCGCCATGCGGCGCAGGTCATGGCACAAATTCAGTGCATCATCCGGTTCGAGCACTGCGCATAACCCTGTCATCCCACCGAGGCCGATACGGATGCGCGCCGAGTACTGCTTGTTAGCCGGCAGGCTGCGCACCTCCAGTGTATTACCGTGGCCCTCGTTGTACTTCACTACAGTTGGTGCCGGTGGTAATGCAGGCTCATGTAGCAGCTCAAATTTACTAGCGTCGTGCCCGTTTCCATAGCCCAGGAGGGTCAGTGTTGTATCGTAGTCAAACATACGTACCTCGACAACCACATCCTCAAAACCGCGCATCATACCATTGTGGGAACCGCATACACGACGTACGCGGTCACCGGCTTTGAATTTAACCATTCAGAATCTCCTCTAATTCACACAGGAACTCACGCACATCATCCGGCATGGATGACCAGTGCGCTTCTAACAACTCGGTACAGCGGTCGCCTATAGCAACGTAAGGCGCAGGGGTATCGGGAATGCCGCGGTTCCAACCACTCAACCAATCGTCATCCTCAGCCGCCGGTACCCGCTTGATTGGCAGAAGCGTCCAATCGATTGCAAGTACAGCGTCACGCAGGGCGAGCAGGTGCTCGAGGTCGAGCCGCTCTCGGGTGGTGTGTTCGTCGAAGTAACCCACCGAGATATTCGTGCACTCCGGCACGATGCCGGCGAACTCTTTCGAATCCGTGTACACACCGGTATCGCATGGTTTGTACTGGAATCCGAACCCGGTTTCATTCAGCGCACTGGACAAGGCCCTGGCGAACTCATCACTCGCAGTACGCCCCCACCCTTGATGCGTAATCACATCATTGTAGCCGCGCCGGTCAAATGACACGCACATGCTGGCGGATAAGTTCTGGTTACGGCGGATGAAGTCCGATGAACCTAACCCGCCTACTTCCTCGCCAAGAAAGAATGCGTAGTTACCCGGCTTACCTGCACGAATCATCTCAGTCAGCAGGTACACGCCGGCCGCATCATCAGCGCCCAGCACGCACGGCTTACCGTCGGCATCATCTGCCACCAGCATATCGGAATCCGCCAGCATTACCACAGACTGGCGGGCATCCTGTCGGTGCACGGTATCGAGGTGTGCTGTGAACCACAGCCCATTATCCGCGGCACCAACACGCACAATGATGTTCCCAAAGGAATCAACTGTAGAGGTGCACCATTCGCCGGTCAGGTGCTGCGACACTATCTGTGCTGCTATCCCCTCATTCATCCCGCCGTGGGGACGCTGCAATGACAATAGGCTCAGCAGCAGTGCCGGTACTTTCGGTTGTTTCATCTTCATCAGCATTGTACTCATCATGTAAAATCCACGAACCGTCTTTCTTCTGACGGCAATCAATTTCTCGGTAGGTTCCAGTCGGGGTGTCCACCGAGTCGTATGCATTAGTCCAGTACACACCCTGGCCGTCTACCCACACAGCGCCATTCCCGATGCGTTTATCCAAGCGTTCATTGCCCACGCAGCGCCGCTGGCCGTCCAAGGTAATATATACAACGGACTCCTTGAGGTAGTACTGTCCGCTGAAGTAGCAGTAGCGCAGTTCGGTATAGTGCCGGTCATGCACCCACACATCATCACCACCGGCGTACGTGCAGTCTGAGCGCGGGTAGTACTCATCATCAATGTGGCACAGCTCTCGCTCTTCCAAACGCGATGAGCGGTACACGCCATCAGTATCGCTCAAGTTTACCCCGCCACTGGTGCACAGGTACACACGATTCTCATCTACCTCCACACGGCCCTCATCTACCGCTCCGTCTACGTACGGGGCGATAAATAATTCCCCATCATTAGCGTCAATGATGAGGGCGAGGAAGCTGCCGCTTAGTGCGTGGTCGTTTTGGGAGCAGCCCAGTGCATCCAGCGCCACGCTGTGCCGGTGCTTACCGTACCAGCGTACGTACTCCCAAGTGTGGGTGTTCAGAATACCGCGACTGGTGTAGTCCGCGCTTAGCACCAACACCAGCCCATTATCCCCGGTATTGTACGCCATGCTGGAGTACGCATTCACGGGGTGGTCGCTGCCATCATAACGGTCGCTCGGGCGGGACATACAGGAACCTTCGGTACACACATCAGTATAGACAGGTGCCCAGAGAACGTCGTTAGGGTACACGATGAAGTCCCCGGTGGCGGAGCGTTTCTTGGCCGACTCGACTGCCTCCCGAACATAATCATCATCCCGCCCCAGCGACGACAGGTATGCTCCCAGACGTTGGCGTATGAATTTAATCTTCTTTGGGTCGTCCATATTCAAGACACCCGCTATCATCGGAACGTCTCCCTCGGCGTAGGCAATCAGGAACTGCGCACCGCGCTCGCCCGCTGGTAAATCCCATGTGCGCCCATTGATACAGGCCACCTCGTTAAGCGAATACCCAAGGTACGTGTGCCTGGTTATTTCTTGTACCAGCAATCGGGCCGCTTGGTCAGTAGCTATCGTGGTATCACCTGGCACTTCCCAAACATCAGACCAAGATAAGACGGGATGTACCGGAAGTTTTTGGGTATGCATGATACGCTTGGCTTCTGACACCGCGCACTCAAGTACGTACGTTAGTTGTTCCAGCTTGTCTTGACCTAGTTCAGCTACGGGGTACAGCTCGAAGTCATCATCAGGCGTGAACCACGCAGCGGCGGTACGGATTCGAATTGCGAGGTCGCCCAAGCTAGTGACGGGCTTAGTGAACAGTTCATGGCGCACCTCGTCCTTAAGGGTCTTGATTTCTTCCTTGGAAAGGGAAGGCCGTATTTCCCCATTATCGAGGCGCGCCGCATTCTGTACCAATGTTTGTAAACGTTCACGGGTTTCTGTAGCTACATACTCAGGGTTGCTTGGTTCTATGATAGTAATCATGATGCACCTATTTAATCCACATAAGGCACAGGTCGTGGCCTTGGTTGAATACAAATGAATGACTCGGGGATGTTAAGCGCTTCCAATCCTCAGGGGACATAAGCCGCTCATCTCCGAACGATGGGGTTTTGTACTTGTTCGTTGGAACGTACGCCACTACAGCATGGGTGGCTTCGTGCTGCTGGCGCTGGACAATCTGACGAATGTCCGCATCACAGAAGTGCTCGAGCACTCCGTGAGAATGAATCACATCGACCTTAGAGTGACACTCTAAGATGTTCCCCACATCACAGAACAGCCCTGTGTTGTGGCGGGCAAGCGTCGCCTGCTCATAATCGCGGTCGAACATGTACAGGTCGGCACGGTAGTTTAAATCAGCGTGCAGGATAGCGGTAATAGTGCCGATACCTGCACCCTCTTCACGCAGTACTGGTCGATGCCCTCTACGGTGCACAGCAAGGCCGGAGTACGCAATCCCTTGGATAAACGGGGCGTACTTCTGGCGCGCGTACTCCTTGTACCGGGCATTACAGCGACCAGCGTAGAACTCAGACCACTGGGACATTACTTCACTCCCATAATCAGGTTGCACACGAGGCCACACATACCCACGCCGAAGTACGGCTCATTACCGGACTCGGCCGCAGCCTTGAACAAGGCCACACCAAGCGGCTCGCCTTCGTCACACGCCGTCTCAGCTGCATCATACGATACCCCGGATGTTGAAGCGCCGGCAATACTCCGCCAGTGTCAAACCCACCAATGAAGCCTTAGCAATGTAATGCTCCTTCATGATGGCTCGTTTATTGCTGTTGTGTTCCGCAATGACATTCGCTGCCACGTCGACACAAAAGGCCAAGCCGTTGCAGCCCCGCTCTAAGGTGCGCACTGCGCGGCTTACAGGAATATGCGGGACGGGTGGTGTTAAAGCCATGGGATTCGGCCTCCATTTTAGCTGTGAGATACGACCGACGTAATGCGGTCAGGTAGAAGTCCCAGTCGTCGGCAGTGCCGAGCATGTACCGGGAGTACTTTATAGCCTTTAGGCTGGTTGGTGTCATCGTTCTGTCCTCAGTGATAACGAACAAGGGCAGCACGCTACCCTTGGGCAAATCACTAATCGGCGGTCGCGGCTTGCTTGCTCACTTAAAGAAACCCTCCAATTGTTGCGCTTTGTTCACGAGAGACACGCTCTCTGCCAGTGTTTCCTCGCTGTTTTCCAGCGCGGCATCTGCGGCCGCCAGCATGGTATGTGCCGCGGCAGTGGTGTCCTCTGAGAAGCGCTTCAACTCAGCGGTCTTATCGGCCTTGCGCTGCCTTATCCATTAGTGCTGGACGTGTTGGCTGGCTTCTGGCTGGGTGCTCGGCAGTACGCCCTTGAACACATCAGCCGCAGTCACGCCGCCATTGGCCGCTTTAAACTTGGTGAACAGCACTTCCAACTCGTGCATTGACAGGCCAGCGGCGAGTGCTTTCTCAAGCGAGCGCTGCACCGACTTGCTAGCATTCTGGCGCTTGGTCTGCGCATCCATTTCTTCGCCCTGAGCCGCTTGATGACCGTGCAACCACACGGCCAGCAACTTCTCAGCGAACTGCTCCCACTCAGTGGTCTGGAATTCGATACCCAGTTCACCGCGCACCTTCTCGGCTTTCTGTTTATCGAACACATAACCGCCTTGCTTCTGCTTGAACTGCACAGGCAGCATCTGGCGGAGAGTGGTGTCGAACATCGCTGCATCGGCCTTAGACATCCCAGCCATGTATGTTACATCGGCGTGAACCAATGCAGCGAACAGTGCGGAGATTGTCAGGTCGCGGCGGGCAGTGTGCTGAGTGCGCAGAGCTTTAGCGATGTTCTTAGCGGCGGTTTGTTTAACGATTGTTGCCATGGTATGTACCTTCTCGGTTTGGTTAGGGTTAGGTGGGTAAGGCACTCGTTGAATGCCCTACCCTAACCCTTATGGATGGTAGTACTCCCCGTGTAACCGCACAGCTAGTGCGCAGCGTTCGGTGTAGGCATCTTCGGCGTTGTCGTGCCGTCCGGTGTAATACCATACACCGTCCAACTTAACCGCGCCGTAGTACCTACCGGCCTTGCACCTCACACCTTTATAACCAGTGCTGTTGTTGCGTTGCACTGGTCTATTGCGGAGGTTCTCAGCCTGCGAGCATTCCCTTAGATTGACTAGGCGGTTATCATCACGCTGCCTGTTAAGATGGTCAATAACACCCGGCCAATGGCCATGCGTTAAGAACCACGCTACGCGGTGACAGTAGAATCGCTTACCTTGTAGCACAAATGTTAGATAACCCTCCTTGTCAACCGTACCCATGAGAGCGCCTTGCTTTCTGTTACCTAGCCGTTGCTTAGCGGTTATAACACCGGTATGTGCATCGTAGGCAACATAGTTTGAGACGTTTATAATGTTCTCTCATTCCTCACACAGTACTCGTGAGGTAGTCCCTCTTCCTTGAGGAATTTCGCCTGTTTCCAAATTGTGTCCGTTCAATGCCAGCCGGAGCCGGAAAGAAGCAAGCTGCACACTCGTCATGGAACCCAGAAGGTTCTCGGAGCCACCAGAAGGCGTTAAGTGCTTGCTTCACACTGAATCGGATTTTTAAAGAGCGGTTGGCGTTGTTGCTGCCAGTGGTTGTATCCTACGTTATTGCTGTGAGGGTGTCAACCAGTTTGTTCATGCTATCCGGTTTAGTGTCCGGTCACCTCAGCTAAGCGGCTGGTGGAGAGTGTCCTATTTAATGACCTGTGCACTCACTATCCTGTCATACTGCTTGTGTTGCTTGAACTACATACTACGTTACTGCGCACTGCTTGTCAACTCTGGTATCTTCATACGCCACCAGATAGCTACTTAACTCTAACCGAACCACTCAGAGTAACTCGAAGTATTGCTCTGTGTACTGCTGTCCCGTTCAAGTGATTACAGTATGCCTACAGAATCCCAAGAAAGCAAGCATCAAAAGCAAGTATTTTCAGTACCCGAATACAGTACTTATAAACTCCTTATGAATCAGCTAGTTATTTAGTGTATCACTATAAGGAGGAACGACGTGATGAAAGAACGTTGAACCGACTGGGCGAGTGGTGTAATCCCGAGCAGAGAGCGAAGCGAGGCCCGAAGGGTGAGAGCCGGTGCTGAGCGTAACAGAGTGACCGGAGGTCGAGTGTCCCAGGAGGTGGTGAGAGTGAAGAAGGCAGGTACCCCTCCCGCAGCGAAGAAGGCAAGCGCGCACGAGAGCACACGCCAGCCAAGAGAGCGAGGAGAGCGGAGATGAGGCCCACGCAGCACGAGCGAGCGCAGCGAGTGAGGCCAAAGAGGAGAGGAGGAGAGGAACGGGCGCACGCGCGAGCAATCCATAGCACGCGCACGCACGCGGTAGAGAGGAGGGTGCACCCCACCCGCTGAGAAAGCCCCAGCAGGACACCCCACGGGGGACACGCGCGCTGCGTTGAGTGGAGGGACACCCTCGCATGAGCATAATAAAATTCCAGTGTGCGTAGAACGAGCACCCCAGAGCACCCACCCTACACCTGCAGCACAGCTCCTGAGTACTCCGGGTGCTGCAGCACTGCCTGGTAAGCCTGCTCCATGAACGCGGTACCATCCCGGTAATAGAACGGAACCTCATTCACTCGGTAGAACGTACCGCCCAGGGTGGTTACCACTGTGGCTACTGCTGCACCGGTACCGGCTGTTACGCTAATACCAGTGACCTCGTGCAGGAACTGTACCTGCTCTTCCTGCTCACGCAGGAGGATACTGCCCAGTGTTACCTGGGCTTGTACCTTAGCTACTTCTGTCAGCTTCATTCAGTCTCCTATGAAACGGTGATGGTTGGTTTAGCTACCAGGCGCCAGTTTGCACCATCGCTGTAGCATACCTGGGTCTGCGGGGACTCTGTGGCGATGCCAGAGATGAGGCACACTACCCCGCGGTTATCGCTGGCAGGCGGTACACTACCCGATGCGAAGATTCGCAGGGAAGCGCCAGCTGTACCCTCAACGCGGGAGATGACACCCCAGCCTACGTTCGTCCGTACCTGCTCTACGATACTGCCCAGGCCGGCCAGATTCGTGTTCCGCCAGCGGGAGCCGGCAGGGAAGGCACTGTCGTTAGTACCCGCGGGGACGGTGTTCCCAGCCTGCACATCCTTGAACTTCGCACCACGTGGAGAGTAATCCACGCCGTTCTGGGTGTTCACCGTAGCGGTACCCAGGATGTCGATGTTCAGCCGGCAGGTAGGCGAGCCATCAAAGGTGACGTTCCCAGTTACCTGGCCGCCATCGAACCGCAGACCAGAGGAGCGTGCAGTTGTCAGAGAGGCGAAGGAACACTCTGTGAAGTTCACCAGGCAGTTCGCACCGGCATCGGAGATGCTCAGGGCACCGAACTCACACCCGCTGAAATCAGAGCGGTTACTCGGGAATGTCCAGGTTACGTCACCGAACCGGCACATGCTTGCGTAGATACGGTTCGTGGTGCGTGGAGCAGCCTTCGTGAACGCACACTGCGTCAGACGCCAGGTGTAGTTACCCAGCACAGGCATATCCCGGATACCACCTTGACGGCCCCAGCCATGCACAGTCAGGCCACCATAACCCTCAGTCTCGATACCCCACTCGAACTGAGTAGCTTGCATGTCGATAATCTGCACGTCGCAGTTACGTACGCGGATACTCGCACCGACAGGGGCAGCTGCAGCCAGGATACCGGAACGGTGCTCCATGTGCATACGCTCAACCCAGTACCCGATACCACCATTGAACTTGATGTACGGGGTGACGTTGTTGTTCTCTACCTGGCCGCCGTAGAAGCGAATCATGTTCGGGGAGTTTCCGGTCACGCCGGCGGCATCAACATAGATAGGAGTGTGCGTCACCAGGTCACCGGTACAGTCAGCCACAGAGGTGTAGCTGCCCGAGGTACGCCCACAGCGCTGCACTTCGATGTCAACGTTCGATACGTCCTGAATCATGCGACCATAGAAGCCGTGACCGCGGAAGCCGATAACCCGCAGGCTGTTCGTGCGCAGGTACCCAGCGAACTCAATCACCACACCGTGGTTCACCGCATCACCACCAGTAACGGTGAAGTTGTTCAGGGTGATACCAGAGTACGTGAAGTCTGCTTGGGAACCGGTTAGTCGGATACAAGCATCATCCGGGCCAACACCAGGGCCAGGTTGCCATACGATGTTGGACTGTGTACCCTTCGCGGCATTACTGAACAGGGAAATACCCTTGTTCGGCTGCCACACGATTGGAGTCTTAACGACGAACCAACGGCGAGGGAACTCTACCGGGTGGTTAATCTTGTCGATGTTCTGGAACACCGGGCCATTGTCGTAATCGCCGGAACGGGCACCGCCGTCCCACAGACTTACGTGAGCACCAATGCTGCGTCGCCAAACAAGGCTCGGGCTAACGCGGACGTTCACATACCCACCGTCATCCACCGACGTGGTGTCAGCAACAGCTGTGAAGTGCCCACCACCCAGACCAACCTGCTCCGGCCAGTACTGACCCAGGGTAACTTCGATGCCGGCCGCTGCAGGGACGTACGCACGCAGCTCCGCCATAGAGTTCAGGGTCGTGATTAGATGCGATGAAACTCGAGTGCTACCAGCCATGTGTGCTCCTATTATGGAAGTGCCGCGATTGCTTCGGGCACAGATTTGAATTCATTATTTAACGCCTTGGACTCCCATAGGCGTCGCTTCCACAGCCCATAGCACACTTTGTTGCCAGGGGTGGAGCAGTCGTACTTCTTACCTTTGTACGTGATGTACCGGTACTTCAAGACGTTCTGTGCAGCCTGCCGGCCGCTACCCATCTTCAAGGCCGAGTACACGCTGCCGTTCCTGAACTGGGGCACACCCACGTTGTACGCGAAGTCTGTCATACCCAGTATCTGGACGTCAGAGAAGCTCTCAGGAAGGCCGTCAAACGCTTTAGCGTGCTCGGCAATGCTATCCCTCAGCTGAGCGTTGCACTCGGCTCTGGTGGCCGTCTGGCCCTTCCTGACGCCATTCGTTTCGCCATAGCAGATAGTCCACTTCCCGTCACCAAGCCAGTACGCTTTCTCGGAGTATCCTTCATTGTGCTTCACCACAGAGATGATGCCGCCACCGAGGATGCCGGCAGCGGATACAGCAGCTATTACTTTATTCCTTAGGCTCACGTAGAATGTACCCCCGTTTCGCTGCCTCTTTGCTAGCCTGCTCAAACACCTTTGAGTTCTTGTGCTTGTAGTACCAGTTAATCAATAGAGTCGCAAGGCCCATCAGGAAGCCGGCGACCATGAAAATCATATTCCAGTTCAAACTCCCCATGTACGTGACCAGACCAGACGTGCCCAGGGCGAGTCTGGTCGTGCCGTCCTGCACCAACTCACAGAGGTATGCCCAGATTTTACTCAGCATCATTCTTCCTCCGTCCCAGTGGCGAAGGAACGAACCAGAATACCAGGCCCAGGACACTTGCCATTCCAATACCGAAAGCCACCAGCATGGGCACAGGGGCGCCGTTGGTGACCTTAACCGTCTCAGCCTGTACATGCCCAGCCTGAACCTGCTGCCCCTGCTTAGAGGCGTTCACAGAGCCTTGGACGTCCTTGATGGTGGTAGTCTCCTCCACCTTCGAGTGCACGCCCAGGCCTTGCTTGACATTCTCCTTACCAACCTGCGCCGTCACATCAGGCTTGCCGCCGGTGACAGCAGAGACTGCGTTCAACGCAGACGTGGCACTACAGCCGCACAGGCTCAGCGCCAAGGCAGCGCTTACTAGCAGTCGTTTCATGTTAGCCCCTTATGACAGGACAATCGCCGTAATCTTACCACCGGCCACGGTAAACGTAGCGGTAGTACCCTCACCAGTTACCGTGACTCCGGTAACCGCATCACCACTCGCCACTACCACAGAGGTAGGTGGCAGCGGCTCAGCACCGCCGATACCGACCGCCAGCAGGGCAGCACTCGCCGCCTCCAGGGCCGGAGTAATCTTCGCCAGCTCAGCCGTGGTAGGCGCGCGCTGGGTCTGGGCAAACGGCTGAGTAGCCGCGTAGGACTGCAGGGCAGTATCACGCACCTTCAAGCGTTGCGCTGGGGTTGCTGTACCAAAGCTCATTCAGTGCCTCCTTATGCGCCGGCCGCGGTCAGTGCTGCCTCGAGTGCATCTACCTTCGCCTGCAGAGCGGTCAACTCAGCTGCAGTGAACTGGGATGCGCTCTGGGTGATACGCTGGAAACCCTGGTACACGGCCAGAGAGGTGTCACGCACTTTCACGTTCTCGGTCACTTTAGTTGCTGCAATAGCCATTCTTATCTCCTCATACGGCTACGGGTGCCCCGCGCCTTTCTAACTACGGAATGAGCGTACCCCATTGGGTTCGCCAGGAATTGTTGCATGATGCTACGTTCTAACTTCTCAGCCTCCTTCTCCTCATCCACACTCAGGAATCCCTTCAACTCATTAACCAGGTGCCCGATAGCATCAGCTCGGTCATCCTTAGCCAGTGAGCCGCGGTCGTACGTGATACCAGCCAACTGGAAGAAGGCGGAGTACACGCGGAACTTATCACGGGAGTACCGGGCGCAGTACTCGGCATCCATCTCGAGGGCACGCTCGTGAATCACGAACTTGTGCCGGCGGAACACCGGGCTGATGGAGTCGATGATACGGCGCTCCTTCTGGCCCTTGGCGTAAATATCCCGTACCCCGATGTTCGTGATACGTCGCTTAGCCAGGGCGTTCATCAGCAGCATACTCGCTGTGCCGTGGCCCATGTTGGACTCCATCACAATATCCTGGATACCGAACTCTTCAGCCAAGTCGATGAGCGTGTTCAAGTTCTCCTCCACCAAACCTCCCTGTAGACCACCAACACCGAACAGGTGGATGTACGAGTTCAGTGCACCACCGCACGCGAAGGCCACCTCATCACCGCCGCAACCAGCAGGGTCAATTACCATGACCTTGTGCTGGTACGGTAGCAAGATATTCCCTGCGCCGGCCAGGTTGTACATGACCTCTTGCTCAATCACCTTAGGGAGGCTCTGTACGCGGTTCTGTGGCGTTGCTGCGTAGAACAGCATGTCTGGTGCAGCATCCGTACCCATAGCCGCCACGATGGCGTCTGAGAGCTTAATACGGGTGCGCTGTGCGTCGGCTAATGACGTATCCAGCATGTACTGCAGCTGGAACCCCTCAGGGCCGAAGTCAAGTTCCTTGCCGATTAAATCTTCTTCCGTGTACCGCATAGGGTCGGTTACCTCGCCACGGTTCCCGTCCAGGCCATAGCCGGTACGAGCCGCGCCGTTCCGAATCATCTCCTGAATCATCGGAGCCAGTGTTCCGGCGTAACGCTCTTCCTCTTCTACGGTAGGAACACGCCCAGGCCACACGCGAAGCTCAAACCCACGCGCTGCCAGAGTCTTGTAGATACTGTCCTTGGTCTGCGGCGTCCCCAGGTACAGGGTCTTCCCGTGCGTATTAATCGCGGAGAAGTCCTTGGAGCGCAGTAGTAGCACCTCACGGTTTGTGGCCGTCAGGCCGTTGTTCGTTGTCTCAATGTCATCGGGAATCAGCAGGTCAGCACGTTTACCCTGCAGCGATGCAGTGATACCCACGCAGGCCACGCTGGCCGATTTATCCAGCGGCTTCAAGTCACAGTGTACGTCGTAGTTCGCGTACGATGTACGGTCGCCACGGGTGCTGTCCGGCCGGAGCCAGCACAGCAAACCCCACTGCTCAATCATACGGATGACCAGCAGCGCAACGTCGGAGGCCTGGGCCTCCCCACCGGAGACAAGCAGCACGCGGTACGACTGGTCACGAATCAGGTTCCACACAGCGAACAGCGCAGCCAGGGTGGACTTAGCCTCCCCACGCTGTGCTGCCACCATGCTGTTCCGTGGGCCGTGCTGCATGTACCAAGCAATGTCCCTCTGCATTGGCGTTAGTTCGAAGCCGAGGAAGCGCATCCCCAGCTCCGCGAAGTCGGTGAACTCGGTGAACACGCTGGATACCATCATAGCGAACTCTTCCCGCAGCTCCTTCTCCATTGCCTGGGGACGTTCCTTCCATTGACTAGTTCGCTCAGCGATTAAGCGCAGACGGTACAACGCGCGCTCATCCATGTTACCTCCTTACTGTAGAATGTGGTTGTAGCTGTCGTCACTCAGGGATTGGGTCAGTGCCTTCTCCCGGCGAGCGGCACGGGCAGCCTCTCGTTCCTTAGCGAACTCATCGCGCAGCTGAACCATGTCATCAGCGTCGATGCTCGCGGTAATCTCATTGTCTTTCAGGAACTGTCGGATAACGCCGAGGTTAGCCGCAGGAAGAGGAATCTTCTCCTCCTGCGACTGGCGCAGGTCGTCAATCAAGACCTGCGCCAACATCTCGTGCAGCTCCGCCAGCTTACTTACGCTAGCGCCTTTACTCATTCTATCTCCTTATACAACAGTGCCGTTGGCATTCACCCATACGTTCGGGCCGGTAGACTTCAGCCACAGTGGGATACCTGCGGTGATGTCGAAGAACATCATCCCCACATACCCACTGCTAGGGCGGGAAGTTGATGCCAGTGGGCGTGGAACCACACCCTGATAAGCACGCAGCTCCTGCCAGTCCACACCAACCACGTGGTTAGTACCATCCGTGTTAGGTGCAGTCATTCGCTGCCATCCAATAATGGAGTAGTCAGCCGAAGTCACAACCCCCAGGTTAGCCGGGTTAATCTTGAAGCACAGGTCACCTCTGGTATAGAAGTTGCCCGAGGCGGGCATAACATCGCTCCAGTAGATGTTGTTGTTGCTTGGCAAGAAACTCGCCGACGTTCTGGACTGCACCTCAATGACACAGTCGTGGGACACACTCAACTTGCTCATCCATCGGTAGCCTTCCAGGCCGGTACCAGTAATGCGGGTACCACCGAACAGTGCCAGCATACCCGTGTTGCCGTTATCGAACACACCACGGTTGTTCGCGTTGTTCAGCACGATGTCAGTGCTACCGATACTCACACTGGCATTGGAGCCGGCGATAACCGTCACACCAGCACGCTGTGCACCATCCATGCCAAAACCGTATAGATGACAGTTCAGTATACGGAGGTCAGAGCCGGTACGGATAACATCACTGGAGTAGTTGTTGAACGTGCAACGCTGCAACAGCACACGGGAGCGTGGGCTAGTCTGCGCGAAGCCGTTGAAGCCAGTGTTGGCAGGTTGAACGATACCACTCAGGTTACCGGCGTTCCCTGTGAACTTACCGCCATCCACGGTGAACACACCCATGTAGTTCACAATGTCGAACGGCTGAGCACAGATGTCAAAGTCACAGTCCACCAGGCGGAGGCTGTCAGACGCACCAGTGTAACGCTCAGACCGCACGTACGCACCACGACGGAAGCCGAAACCGAACAGGCGATACAGTGCACCGAAGTCTACGCGACCAAAGTGGAATGCAACGCCATTGTCCTGGATTTCCTGCTTGAGCGTGAGGTGGTACTCGTTCGGCAGGTTCAGGTAGATGTTGTAGTTGAAGTGAATGTCACTGACACGCGGCACGTCCAGTACACGGTCGAGAGACAGACCGCGTCGAATAGGTGCGCCAAAGATATTGTACATCGTAATCTTCGAGGCACTCCCGTACGTGTCACCACCCAGAGCAAAGCCGTAGTAGGCGTTACCGATGTTGATGTCAGCAATCTCGGAGTAGAAGCCGGCACCCAGCATCAATGGGCCATACGCAATCAGAGGTTTCAACGTGAGGTTGTACGTCTGCTGTGGGTACGACACTGCCAAGCCTTTGATGATGTTCTTACCACCCAGGCGGAACTGCGGCAGGGAGGTAATAGCGTGGTCGATGACAATCTTGATAGCACCCAGGCCACCTTGCCCGACGAAGCACACGCCGCTCGGGATGCTGATGTCCGCAGTGGTAAACCGCAGTGTCGCACCGTTCGGGGCAGTGATGTACTTCCCAGTGCTAACCGCATCCAGTACCGCCGCCTTGAAGGCATCATCGGCCGGCTGTGTGCCTACCAGGTCATCCAGGTAGTCTGCCAGGTTGATGTACCCATCAGCGTACCGGCGTAACTGCGCAACCTCGTCAAAGGTTGGGTGGTCATCTGGCGCCGCTGCTGTGCTGCCCATAGCAATAAGCACTTCCTCACCAACCATAAGAGGTTCGGCAAGTACAACAGTGTTATTCACTACGTCGAAGGCACCAGCGAGCTGGTACTGCATCACGCCATTACGCCACACCCAGGCAGACTTGAACAGGAATGGAGGAGAGATTACAGTCTCTCCACCTACACCTACGTGGTACCAAGGTACGGTACGGGAGCTAACGTTGTCCACCATACCAATCTTAATGGCTTCGATTTCGGCATCCTGCCGCTGGTTCCAGGCTGTCTGCTTGTCGTCGTAGAATTTGTCCTGCTTGTCCACGTACTGCTTATTTGCAGCATCCAGCGCATCGCGCGGGTCGCCCAGATTCACTACACGGTTACCGTGCATGTTCAAGTTACGGTACAGACCGGTAATACCAGAGCCTTCCGTGAACTCCTGGGAGAGGTAGATTAGCTGTTTGAAGTTCTCGTCCAGCGTTGTACGGCTGAACGGCGCGCCACCATCATAGATGTTGAACGCGCGTTCCTTGTCAGTGTTACGATACACCAGGATTTGGTTACCTACAGGCTCTGCGCCCTTGAGCAGCACAATAGTACGGTCACCGTCCCACTGCCAATCGACGCCCAGTACTAGCGGCGTCTCGGCTTCGTTACGGTACACAGTAATATCGTCCTTTTCGAAGTACTCAATACCCAGGTTTACACGGGTGAGTGTACCGTCGGAAGTTTCAATCTGTACTGAGTACATTCATTCTCCTTAGTTATCATCAGAAAGGCTTGCGCCCAGCAGACGCATTCCCGGCATGATGCCAAGGAACGGGACGGCTTTAATGAGTGATTCAGGTGATACATCACCCTTCGCGGCCGCAGAGGTTGCGGTGTACATCTTGTCAATAATGCTCAGTGCAGCGATGCTGTTCGTCGGCCCTTGGGTCACGAAGTCCACACCGAAGCCCAGCCAGCTCATCAGAGGCACCTGGGTGATGGCACGGGTTGCTACCTTCTGCGGGGTAACGTCCTGGCCGCCCAGCGTCAGACTTGCTGCAGACGCGATAGTTGCCAGAGGCAGCTGGTACGCGAACGCTAGGGCAATCCCGGTAGTCCCGTCGAGCTTAGCGGTACGGCGGAGAATCTTGTTCCAGGCACCGGCCACAAACGTCATGTACGGAAGCACCACCTTACCCACGGAGCTGAACTGCATCCAGGCAGGAATCTCGCCGAGGCGGTTCTCCAGCACGATACTGTCAGCCATGTTGTGCGCGATAGTCTCCATGTCCAGGCGGACGCTGGAGGGCCACTCACGCATGTCCGGGGTCTTAGCGGTAGCAGCACGCACCTGCTCAAGCACATCATCGGTCAGACCGAAGCGGCGCATGGCAGTGACGGCAGCAGCGTTACCCTTGATTGCATCATCCACAGTATCAGCGATTAGACCGGCCACCATCTTGCTCTGAGCACGGCGTACGAACTCCATGCCGTTAGCGAAGCGGGTGCCTTGGCCCATCTGCTGGATGTACTGGTGTGCTACTCCTAGGTTCCCAATATCATGGTTGTCTTCGAGGTGAGTCAGGATGCTCCGGTACTTGCCGGACATTACGTTCCGTGCCTCAATGACATCCCGCAGGCGGGCGCCGTACTCGGCAGACTTAGCAATGTCCATAGCATCGCGACCGAACTTGGTACGGGCGAGAGCCTGCATAGACTTGGTGATGCCGAACTGCTGCACCATCAGGCCCATGTCCGATAACTGGTAGATACCGGAGTTAGCCAGGTTCACCGCAGAACCGACGATGCTCAGACTACGCAGGACGTCAGGTACGTTCTCCCCGGTAGGGTAGCCCAGTAGCTGGTTCACTGTGTTGTCCAGAGTACGCAGCGCCTCAGCAGGGTTCGCGCCCTGGGCAGCTGCCTCGTCAATCTGCTTGACCATATCCTTAATGTCAGCGAAGCCGGCACGTGCCAGACCGATACGACCGGACATACGCCGGCTGTAGCCTTCCATCAGACCCAGGGTGTCCGAGTTCACGAACATCTGTGGGTTAATGCTTCGGCCAGAGCTGGTGACATACTCTGCAGTCATGTCGAACTCTGCACGGCGGCGCAGGTTCCGCACGCGGTTAGCGTCGGTACCGGCAACCTTCACCTCACCCATGAACTGGGCAATCTTGTTCTCTTCCACACCAGCATTCACCAGCGCTTCCTGAATGTCGTCGTAGCTCATCCCAGCCACGGACTGGCGGTAACCCTGGACGTGCGCAGCGCGCTGTTCCATGTTACGTACCATCTGAGTACCCAGCTTCTTAGCGGTAGCATCTTCAATTCCACTGTCAGCGAACATATGCTTGAACTGGGAGGTGTACATGCCAATCACATCGTCACGGGAAACGTCAGCGTTCTCACGCAGGAACCGGGACATTTTGTCACCGGAGTGCTGCCGCGGCAGGTAATACGGGGAAGCCTCAATGTTCTCGGCACCCTCTACGCCTGCAGCCTTGATACGAGCCAGGGAATCCTCAGCCCACTTACTATCGGCGAAGGACTTGACCACGGACTCAACACGCGGGTCGGCGTTCGGGATAATGGTATCCCCAGCACGGAACCGGGTATGGTTCTCGGCTAGCTGGTTGTACACCTTCTCGCTTAACTCACGCTGAGCCTGTTTGTACAGCACAGGATGGCGCATACGCTGGGCCAGGGGCCAGTCAGCACGCAGAGCCTGTGCCATAGCAGCATCAACCTGTACGATAGCCGTGTTGGCCGCCAGGTGGGCTGTACGGGCGTAGTGCGCAGCGGAGTTAGCCTCAGTACCGGTAGCGTCCACCACCAGCTTGGAAGCCAGTTCGGAAGCCTTAGGCCCGATGCTCGCGATACGGTCGTGAAGAGAGAAGTTCCGGTTGATAGCATCCTGGGCGCGGTTCGAGTACTCCTGGGCGTTCTTCACACCCTTGAATACCGGAGACTGCAGCTCAGGCACCTCTGCCGGCGCACGCAGACGCACAGAGCGGTCTACCTGCGGGACTTGCATTAGGTTGTCGAATTCCTGCACCAGCGCATCAAATGCAGTACCCTCCGGTGCTTTACCGGTGAATGCCTGCACTACCTTGCGCACCAGCTCAGACCACACGGAACCTTCCGCACCGGGCATCTTGATGCTCTGCAGGTGCTTACGGAATTCGTCGGAGTTGAACATCTGGGCAATGAACTCGTCATCGTTCTGCAGACCGTACTTGACGTTGTACGCGCCTTTCTCGCCGTACAGGCCTTTCAGGTCTTGGGTAATGCTCTTGTCTTGGACATACTGCCGAATCTCACCAATCCGCTTGGCTGCGTCGAACTGGGCACCCTCTGTGATGGTTCCGGCTCGGACTGCCTGCAGGGTACGCATAGTCTTGGCGTGGGCTGCTTCGTGCAGGAGGATGGTCTTGTCATAGGTACTCATAGCCTTAACGTGAGAGGACAGGTCGACACCCAGGTCTGGATTAACCACAGAGGACTGCAGGTCACCATTCTGGGACAGGCGTACGGAGGAGCGCTCGCTCTGGGCACCCTTACGGAATACCACAGGGACAGCGTCATCAGCTCCCAGGGAGTCGGCCAGTGCACGGCCCAGGATACGCTGGCCCTCCGGCAAGTCGTCACCCAGGTTCACCACAGCACGCACAGCATTACCCATGTCAGTGTTAATCACATCACCACGGACGCCTCGAGAGGCACCCACTTCGATATGCTGCTTGGTTGTCGCTGTATCCATGCGTGGCGGCACGTAGTCCTCATCCGGGACGTACTTACTAGCTGCAGCAGCGGGGCGCGCCTCGGCCTCTACAGAGTCTTCTACGAGCTTCTCAGCACGGCGTACCTTCGGGATTGCGCCCATCACTACACCCACGCTGGTACCGATAACATCCAGTGGGGTAATCTCACCGCCTTGGCTGGCTACTCCCAGGACTGCAGTGTTACTTGCCAGACCGATAGCCACACGGGCGGAGCGGGCCACCTTAGGCAGAGCACCTACGCCCATGCCCAGCACGGTGTCAATGTCCAGCATACTCGCTGCTACGGACACCGCCATGTTCTGGCCCATTGCTTTGTAGTTGTCACGGTCTACCTGCACCTGTGCCTGACGCTGTTTCAGCTCGGCAGCGCTGCGGGCGTCGGCCAGGAACTCCAGCTCATCGCCGGTGTACTGCGACGCACCATCGCCCAGGGCAGTGGTAACGTTGAACCCAGCCTCATCCGGCATCGACATGTACTCGATACCGCGAATGGCCTTGGCTGCAATGCTCTCGTCGAGCGTTGCCTTAATTGAATCGGAAACAGACGCTTGATTCTGTTTGAGAGAATCAACCACGGCACTGGCTTGTGTAGCCTCCAGTACCGTGCCGGTTGCAGTGATACGTTCGCCTGCGCTATCTGGGATTACCGCGTCTGGTTTAGCATATGCTGTGCTCTCAGGGCGCAGACGAATCATACTTCCTCCTAACCGTTGTTGATTCTGTAATTGTTCAGGGCAGCCAACAGGCTCATGCGGTCGCGGTTGCGACGAGAGCCGGCCCCTGCATCCTTGAACAGTGGTGAGTCTTTGAACTTGCTAACATCCAGCGTGCCGTCCAGCGCCGCGTCCATGAAGGCTGCGAATGCTGCAGGGTTGCCGGAGTGATACGTGGTCTCCACCAGTGCGTTGAACATCTCGGACTTGAGGTAGCTCGGCAGCTTGCTGTATTTCGGCATGGTAGCCATGACGCCAGGTAGTACCTTGTCGTTCATGTACATGCCCAGCTTCTGCGCAGCGACCTGAGTAGAGTCGCCCGGCTGCTTCACGTACTTCTCCTCGTTCAGCTTGGCTCCAGTCGTCGGGTGCGTAGCAAGGATGCTAAAGCCCTTCGTGCTGGTGTAACCCTCGTACCCCACGAGACGGCCGACGGCAGTCATCATGGTGTTCGGCGGGATACCGTACTTGTTCTCGGTGTCGTACTTAACGAAGCCTGCACCTGGAACGGAGAGGTTGCCGGTAGCCTGACCAGTGCCGCTGTTAGTGATACCCGCCTGCACTCCCTGCACCTTCTGGCGCATCTCAGAGGCTGGAATGCTCTCAGAGGACGTACCAATCTGGTTCTCGCCGTTCGCACCGCGGTACACGAACTCCTGGGTCAGTGGGTCATAGTCCAGCTGCACAGTCGTAGCGGATGGGTACTTCTTCTTGAACTCCTTCACGTCGTCCTGCACAGCCTTGGCAATGAGGGTATTATCCCCTGTGCCGAAGATGGCGGCTTTGTTCCCGACGTCCGGCAGAATCATCATAGCGTGCGCATCTGAGCCGTCATCGACCTGCACAGCGCGCTCACCAATCTTACCCACCAGCCAGTTCTTGAGGTCATCCCCAGACAGCGCCGGCAATGTGCCGTCCTGCTGCCGCTTCGTGTACTCTGCGTTCAGGGCACCGTTCAACTGGTTCATACGCACCTGGGCCGCTTTCTCATCCGCAGATGAGGTGAACACCCAGGACTGGATACCCAGCAGGTTCCTGTTACGGGCACCCTGCGTAATACCGAAGTCCAGCATACCGGCCAGCACGTCGTCCTGCGTCAGCAGCATAGCATTAGGCATGGTTGGTGGCAGGGCCACTACCTTACCCGCAGCAATGTCCTGGGCGCGGTTCGACACAACGTTCACCAGCTCACGCTCATCAACGTTCTGCCGGATACCATACGCCACTGCGTCGGGCAGACCCGAGAGCAAGGCATTAGCCTGTACCTGGTTACCAGCAGCAATAGCGGAGTTGTACGCGGTGCGGATGTTCCCCAGGGAGGACACGACCGTAGCCGGGTACTCAGGGTTGCCATTCTGGTCTTTCTTCAAGTTCCGCCAGTCTACCGCAGCCAGGCTCTGTGCGTCCTGCTGGAGCATACCCACGCCGATGCTTGCAATATCCTGTGCACCGCTGCTCAGACCACGCTGCATCAAGGATAGACCGCCGGCTGAGTAACCACCGCCTTGTTGGGCGTACATCTTCTCCAGGTTGCTCTTAACCTTGTCCAGGCTCTCGCCGGTCTTGGAAGCAATGTCGGAGGAGGTAACACCATTGGCGTACGCCATCTCTGCGGTGGCCGCCTTCTGCAGCTTAGCACGCCGCTGTGCCTCTGCATCAATCATGTTGTACCCAGTGCTCGGAGCGATGTTCTTGGCCTGCACAGCGCCCATGACAGTGCTGATGTAGTCACCCATTGGGTAATCCTTCACGAGCTGGTCGTAGTCTGCCACAGAGCCAACCTTGGAGTTGTACTCGTACAGCTTAACGCTCTCGTCGGATGCGCGCTTCTCGTACTGATTCTGGGCCATGTTACGGAGCTGCGTCTGCAAATCCGTAGGCATGTGCTGGAACTCGCTCAGGGATTCCATGTAGCTGGACAAGCCGCTCACACCGCCGGTGCTGCTGGCTGCAGTGTACGTGTCCACCAGGAACTGTGAGGTGTACTGTGCTTTCTGCTGAACAGATAGCGTGTCGTCGTTGTTGATACGGGAGATGTGGGCGTTCACGTTCTGGAGAGCCTGCTGTGGGTCACCAGAGGCGTCTGCAGTGGCGTACGCCGCTACTGCTGCGTTACCCTCAGCTGCGATACTCTGCTCACGCATGAAGTCTGCGCGCTTGAGGTTCTGGGCCTGGTAGTACTCGGCGGCGGTATCCCGCGCACCCTGTACCGTGCCCAGCCACGCCTGCCAGTCTTTATCATTCAGGTTCAGACCGGAGGAGCCGGCGGTAGCCAGCAGCTTGTTCGTCTCATCCTGAACGTACTGGTTGAACTCGTCCGGGGATTTACCGGCGTTCACATACTCCGTTGCCTTGGTCTGCAGGCCCAGCTGGAACTTCGCCAGGTCGGTGCTCACCGTAGCCTTGTTGTAACCTTGCTCATACTGCTCACGGGTTAACCACCCGCGTTCCTGCTTAGCGCGGCCTTCTAAGCTGTCTTGCTCACCCTCGAGGTACCCTCGGGCCGCCGCTTGCTGCATCTCCTCAATACCCTGCTTAACCGCAGAGCCGAGTAAACCATTCCAGAAAGCACTCCCGCTTGGTCGTTCTTGAGGCTGCCGGAACGTCGGTGCAGCCACACCGGCGCTCTGATACCCGGCCAGTTGTGGGGTCTGTACCCCGCCTTGCGTTGGTTGACGTACCGGCATTATGCCTCCTTATAAACCAAAGAAGTTAGCCCAGCCCTGTTGGGATGGGGTTCGTGTACCTTTAGCGGCAGAGATGGGAGCGCCTTTCTTCTCGCCCATAGCTGTCTTCCCGCTGAGTTTATTCGCAATCATGCTTGTGCCAATCATACCGATAGCTGAGCCGAGGAATGCCGCCTGGGCATCATCACCAGCACCGTACTTCAAATCCTGCAGCTGCCCCATAGCGGTATCCGCCTGGCGCTGCACCGCAGAGTTAAAGGACAGTTCCTGTAGCTCCTGGTTCTGCATCAAAGTACCCGTGGCCTGCTGCAGCTGCACATCGATTTCCTGGAGACCAGCATCAACGCTGGAACCCATTGTATCAGCAGCCGCAGCCTGTAGGCCACGGTCGGACTTAGTCTGCATTGCCTGGCGTTTGCTGGCATCCAGCGCCTGGGCGGTCTGGGCACGGGAAGCAGTGCGCTGAATGTTAATCTCATTCATCGCCTTGGCATTCGAAGCAATCACAGACTTATTGAAAGCCTTGATGGATTCATTCTGAATGTCCTGCTGTCGCCGTGCCGCCGATGAGTCCATCCCAGTCTTGAGTGCCTGCGCAGCCAAGCTGGCGAACATCCAAATCATGCTCGTCTCCTTAACGCTCTGAACTGCGTAACATATTCAATATCGAGAATGCGCATATCAGTCTCCCGGTCACATCGGAATGTGGTCACGGTGTTCTGAGCCAGCGCGCGGACTGGGACAATAATCTTGCCCATGCTGGTTTCCAGCGCCTTGTCAGGCACCAGGTCAATGCTACTGTACAACAGACCAGAGAACTCACCGTCCTGAATCTCACGGGATGTATCCAACACCTCAATGTCGAAGGCGCCAGTATCCTGCACCGTAAGCTCGTACCGGACAAGCAACGACTTACTGGTGCCGATAACCACGCCATTCTGGTCACGCATCAATGGCGGGGTGGGTGTGAGTACGCTAGCAAAGCGGAAACCTACCAGATACGTTCCATCCGGCACGTTCCTGACCATCTGCACTACCCAGGTGGTAGTATTGATACTCTCAATACCATTCCATTTATGCCCGTTGCCGCTTTGTACCACCAGCTGGTAGCCAGTCATGTACAAAGAGCGGAGGTACGGTGGTAGAATGAATTGTCCGTTAGAGACGGTCACCTGCTGGTACATATCCGAGAAGGGTCGTTGTAGCCCACCGACCGTTTCACCCGCCTGTGGCTCAATGGTTACCACCATAATGGTATTATCCACACGTAGGCCGATGTAGATACGGTCACGTACGAACCAAGTAGTAGCAATAGGCGCAGGGAGTGTCCACTGGTGCCAGGCACTCTGTACTTTCTCATCACCAGACCACAAGTAGTTCTGCACGAACAGACTCTGATTATCCCCCGTGCAGAGGAACAGTGCAGAGTTTGATGTGGTACTGGCTGTGATACTACGCACACGCCCTGGTAGGTACCTGGGAATGTGGGATGTAATATCATTCGAGGTGTACTGAGAGTCCGTGGTGTTGCTCGGAATCATCTCCAGGATACCGGCGTACGCCTCAGTGCGGGGAATTCCGTACAGGACACTACGGCCGACTACGCCTGGTTGAGCAAGCACGTCGGTGCTGTACTGGCTAGTAATCACAATCTGCGCAGTCGCCGGGGTGATAGCAGCGTTGCCGCTCGGCACCACGGCCTGGCACGAGCGACTGAATAGCAGCAAGTCCTTGTTGAACTGCACACATGCTCGAAAGTCGGTGCTGGTAGCCGCGCCGGAGTAGATGCCGATAGGGTCGTCATTTACCAGCGAAGTTACCGTGCTACGCCACCAACGCAGCGGATGCCCAGCACCGGACATGGCAACCTCTGGGCCAGCCAGGATTACCAGGCGGCCTTGGAAGGCACCGAAGCCTGTAATGCCGTTCGTCAGGAAAGCGGGGTTCTCGTTTGTTGTGTCGGAACCTGCAAGGCGGCCCTCATACGTGGGGGTTTCTACAGTGAAGTTTCCATCAAGGGAGAACCGTATAGGCATATTCGCTAATCCGCTCGGGCTGTTGTACGCACCTACTTCCACCCACACGCTGGTGCTGTAATTGTATGCGTACCAGACAAAGTTGCGCTCTACCGTGCCTACCGCACACATCATACCATCACTATCGGAGGGGAGGCGGGCAGGTAAGTCTGTGGTTAGGGCTACTCGGCTGTCGTTGCTCCAACCCACATAAGTGCTGCCGGAGTTGGATGTGGCGTTAACAGTAGCTACTGAGCTATGCAGACTCACGTATGAGTTGCGCACAACAACCAGCAGGTTAGCACCAGCCTTAGCTTCCAGGTCATTAGCAAGCTGCTGGGCGATATAAGCCGGCGTAGTCTTCTCGGCATCTCCCTCGGTTTGCCCATTAGGGGTTTGGTAAGTACCCGTCCAAGTACCCGCCGAGGTACTCACAGTAATATCATACGCCTTATCGAACACACCCGTCTTTACGAAAAAGAAGCCAGTCATAGCAGGATTCTGCCTACCAGCGTTGTCGTAGGTTGCCGTAGGAACCTTGGAGGTGTTTGCAATGTACAGGTGCCCCCGTAGAGAGGCCGTCTGGATATTGCTGGCAGCAGGGGCCACCAGATAAGGGTTCGTGATATTCACGGGAACTACGCTGAAGTCCTCATTAAGAATAATCAAGCGCCCTGATGCTGTATTAATAATGACATGATAAACGGTATCTTCAACGTCCACATAGGTGCTGAAGACTTTATTCACGTCGGATACGTCATCCATCAGTAGTTGGGAAACGAAGCGTGCGCCTGGTCGGCGCCGCATACCGTTCACCACATCGGATAACATGTTAACTTGGGTGGACACTTGGCCGTCCAGACGTTCACGCGGAACCTGCTGGGACACGCCCTGCATCAGGGATTTAATCGCGCCGTCTAAGGCAGCCATAGTATCTCCTTAACCTAATAGTGCGTTACGGTACTTACGGTAACCACGGCGGCTGCGGGTGTTGTACTGCATGTTCCGCATGTGCAGGGTTTCCATAGTCAGGTAAGCTGTTTGCTCGTTCTGGATGTGGTCGGATACGCTGGAGTCATTCCCGAAGTCACCCACGTACATAGCACGGACAGCGCGGTACGTTACCACGGTTGCCACGCACTCCGGCAGGTCTTCGAAGTCCACATCATACATTACGATGAGGTCTACGGGGCCGGGAAACAGCTGGGTGTTATCGGTGACGTTGAACAGCATACGCCCACGCATTGTGTAAACTTTCATACCGCACGCGTCTTGTACGGTCAGTGCATCCACCGGATACTCCACACGCCCCTCGTCATTCGGGTACATACGGACGCGGGTGGTATTGAACCACTTACCGGATTCAAGCAGAGCACGCTGCTTGATAGCGATAGTGCTCAGAGCCAGGTCAACGGTAGGGTGTCGAATGTCTGTGCTCGATACACGGGTTTCCCCGAGTGCATGGAGGCACAGGTTAACGCTCTCTAGTAAAGTCATAGTGCCTCCTGTAGTGTATAATCAAGCCCTCCCGCAGGAGAGCTTTGTTATACCTTACGACTGAGGAACCAGCTTAACAGCGAAGCTGGTGTCTGGGCGGCGCTGGCCAATGGTGTACAGCGTGAAGGTGTCCAGAATGTCCGAGAAGTTCGGGTTGTCTGGGTACTTGTTGTGGGTCATTGGCTTGGCCTCAACAGTAACCAGGGTCATGCGCGGGTGGTACACTACCATCTCACATGCCACGTCGTCGGCGTCCACGTTGAAGGATGCGCCCAGTGGGTGGTTAGAGATAGCTGCTTTCGGGAAGCGAGCGGATTCGATGATACGAATGCCATTCAGCATACCAACACGACGTGCAGCGAAGTCGCCGTTACCTGCGGAGTAGTCCACGTTGATGAGCTTCTTGGAGTGCATCAGCACGCCGAACACACGCGGGGACACCACGGTGATGAACTCAGTCAGGGAACCGCCCAGGTCGCGGTTAATCATCTCCTCTACGCCAGCAGCGTGAGCAGCAATCAGGTTAGAAGCGAACTTCTCCTTGTCTGCATCAGCATCCGCGGTGGCGGTAGGGATGATTGCGGTGTACTCTTTACCGTCGTAGAACGCCGGTTTCAGGTGTTCAGGGGCAATCCACTTACGGGCCTTCTGCAGCTGAATCAGGTGCGCCTGGTCGAACAGCTTCGCGTGCTCGGTACCGTGGTTGGTACCAATCTCAGACCAGCGGTCTGGCGAAGTCCAGTCATCCTGCCAGTCCATGACAGTACTTGCGTACGTCACGGTATCAACAGTGATAACCAGCTTGTCGTTCTTCACAGACTCACGTTCCAGCTTCTCACCGACACCACGGCCCTTAACGGACACGGTGTTCATACGGTCGAGGCGAGCGGTGTTAGACGCGTCCTGCACCGAGATGAAACCGGAGTTGGAGCGGAAGAACGAGTTGTACACGAACGCCGTGTCAACGTCGCCCTGGAATACCTCTAAGTGAATATCAGCGTCTGAATCCGGGCCAGCCCAGTGGGTACGAGTCAGGTCTGCTGCATATGGGGTTTGTGCCATGTTTTAAATCTCCTTATTTACCAAGTTGTTTGCCGATACGGCGTAAATCCATCAGGCGAGCCAGGTCTTGCTTGTGCGTGCGGGACATAGGGTTCAGCTTGCGACGGGCCTCAGTGAACTGCTCATAGCTCAGTCCTTGAGAATCCGCGATGCCTGCATCACCGATACGACGCTGCGCGCCCTGTACCAGACCACCAGATGACTTGCCGTACTCCACAATCAACGAGGCTGCTTCTTTCACAGTATCTGCGTCGTTGGAGTCCAGCATCTGACGAATGACATTCTGCATACCCTGAGGAGCGTGCTCCTTGAATAATGCGACCGCCTTGGAGAATTGCTCCTCCCCACCACCAAGAGCATGTACCTCGGCCAGGAGCTTCTGCCCAGCTTCAATCTCATACTCCATTACTGCCTCGGCCAGGGCAATAGCCTGGTCAGAGTTCTCTCCGAAGCGTTCCTTCAGGAACGCACGGTCAATCAGTCGAGCATCACCAGAGGCGTATGCTTGCTCCAGAGCACGGCTAATGTCGTCCTCAGTAGCGCCTGCCACCTTAACGAAGGACTGCACAGCAATGTCCAGCGCCTTGTTGCCAGTTGGTTTAACGGCAGCAGGAGCGGGCTTGTCTTTGTCCTCGGCGCTTGCAGGTACAGCCGGCACGTCGGCGGGCTTATCCGCTGGCTTGTCTGCTGGTGTCTCGGTG
>Ga0256409_1000285_pt1 | contig 43782 bp, 40 predicted proteins | sample PhySR1_FD_185981 | JGI IMG/M metagenome (GOLD analysis project Ga0256409, IMG submission 185981) | Leaf surface microbial communities from sunflower plants in UC Gill Tract Community Farm, Albany, California, United States - DLSL S.R1 | ecosystem: Host-associated > Plants > Phyllosphere >...
TCGGGTCGATTTCGGCCAGTAACTGGCCTTTGGTGACCCGGTCGCCCGCACGGACATACAGTTTTTTCAACTGACCGTTGACCTGCGCACCGACGTTGACCTGCGCGGAAGGTTTGAGGATACCGGTCGCCAGTACGGTTTTTTCGATATCCCCGCGACCGATGGCCTGTGAGACCAGCGGCGCGGCGGTGCCGGACATCATGCTGTGTACGCCGTACGCAGCAGCGACCAGCAGGATCAACACCACAAGGATCAGCGTATAAAATGCCTTGCGGTGTCCGGCGGCGATGTGTCTGATTGAGAAACTCACACCGGTTCTCCTTGCGGGGTGATAGCGGAAATCACAGCGCCCGTTGTCGCGGCTACGCGGCCATTTCTCATCACACAGACCCGGTCAAACAAGGCCAGCGCGGTTTCGCTGTGCGTTACGGTGATCAGGGTTTTTCCGTATTCACGGCAATGGCTGATCAGGGCTTGCATCACCTGCTGCGCCGTCTCTTCATCGAGATTGGCCGTCGGCTCATCCAGCACCATCACCGGACAATCGCTGTACATCGCACGCGCCAGCATCAGACGCTGACGCTGCCCCAGCGACAGCGCGGGATGGCTTTCGCGGATCAGCGCGTTTTGTTTGCCTGGCAGACGGTCGATCACCTCCGTCAGGTTCAGTCCGCGCAGCGACTTATCGATACGCAACTGCTTCTGCGCGTCGTGTTCACGATCAAACAGCGTGATGTTTTGCAGAACGCTGGTATTGAACAGGATGTCCTCCTGGCTTTGCAGGAAGAACAGCTTCTGTGCCTGACGGCTGCTGACCGGCTGTCCGTCGGCCAGGATTTCTCCGCCCTGAGGTTCGATAAGTCCGGTAATGACTTTCAGCAGCGTACTTTTCCCCGCGCCCGACTCACCGACAATCGCCAGCGTTTCGCCATGACGCACCGTCACCGACACGTGATCCAGCACCGGTTTACCGGGATCGTAAGCAAACTGAAGTTCCCGGTAGCTGAGCTCCTGGCTGAAACGGACAGGCGGCAGTAAGTCACCGGCGGCCTCATCCCTGACCGGCGGGAACAGATCGGCGGCACGGGTATCAATCACGTGCAGCTGATTCTTTTGCAGCACAGAGAAGAAAATCTGCGTGATGTAAGCGGTAAAAATCTGACGCACAAAGCTGTAGGCAAAGAATTCACCCAGTGAAATCCGGTTATCTTTCAGCAACGGCAGCGCCAGCAGCATAAAGAACACCATCTCGAGGCTGCCAATCAGCTGATACAGGCTACTTTTCACCTGCTCGTACACTTTCTGTTTCTGGCGGCAGTCAAACAGCGACAGTGCATATCCGGCGAATGCCGCCTGACGCTGGCTGTTCAGTCCGGCGGATTTGAGCGTGGCGAAACCCTGAATAGTTTCCAGCAGGAAGTCGCTTTGTTCCGCACTCTTTACCTGAACCTGCTGGGTGTAATAGCGGTCGCGGAAAATCGCCCAGACACTGACCAGCCCCATCAGCGTGACGCCGATGGCGGAAATGCCGGCCAGCAGCGGGCTGATATAGCACATCACTGCCAGCGCAATCACGCCGACGACCCAGTCCACGCGCAGGCCGTTGTCCAGCTCGATTTTTTGCGCCGCCGCCATCTGCCAGTTGGAGAAACGGCTGTAGATTTCACCGGGGCTGCGTTTCTCAAAGAAAGAAAGCGTGTTGCTCAGCAACCGGGCAAAACCGCTGACGCTTTGCATCACGACAAAACGTTTGATAAACCGCTCGGTTACGCTGCGCACAATAAATGCCAGCAGCGTCGAGACCACGAAGGCCAGCAGGTAATAGAAATACGGGAATTCGGTTTTGCCGCCGGAAGAGAAAACATTGTTGATTGCCGAGCTGACCATCACCGGCATGATGAACAAGGTCAGTGACACCAGAAATGCCAGCAACATCAGCTTGTAAATGCCGGGGATCGCTGCCGTTTGTTTCAGGCTCATGCATTCGAGTGCACGGAAACGACGCGTGCGCGGTTGTTTTTCTGCCGGTTGCGCAGTGCGCGGCGCCTCCTTATCGAGCACCACCGCGTAACCACTGATTTCAGATCTGAGCGCGGCAATCGGCAGAAGCTGTTCGCCAATCGCCGGATTCATCACGCAGACATAGCTCCCCTGACGATAGGCAAGCAGGACATAGTGACTGGCACCGTAGTGCAAAATGGCGGGTAAAGGCAGTTCTGCCAGCTCATCGAAATCAAACGCCACCGGATACGCCGGGATCGCCAGCTCAGATAAGATGTCGCACAGGGTCGACAGCGCGGTGCCGTGGGACGATGTCGGGAAACGTTCGCGTAACACGTCCAGCGGCGCGCTGATGCCCTGAGTTTCCGCCAGCATAGAAACACAGGCCAGCGCGCATTCGTTCGTTTCTGCCTGATAAACCAGCTTAGGAATAATATTATCCATAATCGATACCTTAAAACGCCCTGTTCTTTTCAGTAATATCGCTGCGCTGTTGCGGATGGGTTTTCACTCATTAATAAAAAATAACGAATGTGAATGCCACAGCATCCAGTCGGTTGAGTGTTCACGAATACTTTGTTCAATAATACGCGGCATTTTTTCTTTTAATTCTTTTGCACTGACCGGGTCATGAATAACGATATTCAGCCCCTTGTCATAATAAAGATGATAAAAAATCACCTTCGCAGACATCATTCGTGCCAGCCGGATAATACCGCTGTGTAAACTGGCGGGACGACCAAATATCCGGCAGGATAATTTTTCTGCTTTGTCTTTACTGGCGAACTGCGTGAAATCAGGCGTGATATCCGGGAATAAAATAATATTCCGCTGGTTATCGGCGGCCTCCATGACCGACGTCATCAGATTCCCGGCAATATTTTTATTATCTTCATGTATCGAACAATAGGTCAGATCGACGCCACCCAGTTGCCGTTCTGCTGCGGAATGCGCATCCGCGCTGCGCGAGGTAATGACCGTTGCTTTACCCGGAAACGCCGCAGCACCGACCATGGTACTGAGTACGTCCGACACCATGTGTAATGGCGCGAGGATCACCGGCTGACCGGCGCGTTGCAGCGGCTCGACCACCGCATTGAGCCGGGCCGAACAGTCGGCCAGCTCACGTAATGCACGGCGATTCTGTCCGTAGGTCACCGCCTGAATCAGCAGCTGTCGCCGCTGGGTCAGCCAGATATAATCAAATTTCTTATTGTCATTCATCAGACACTGACGGTTAGACTGCGCGACCGCCGCCCGTAATTTCACATCGCGGCCTGTCAGCCCTAAAAAGCGGCTGACGTGGGACAAAGCAAAAATAACGCGATAATGCATGTGCCGGAATAATAAACAATGCGCCCTGTAGCCAGTAAGCCGGAGTTTATACAAAAACCACTGACATCTGACGGTGAGGTTTTTCCAAAACAGCGCGCACCACAGGGCAACGAATTTCATTATTTCTCCGGCGCCTGATCATTCTTCAAAATAGAGAGTAATTTGTCAGAGAATGACGGGAAATCACGATCCTGAATCGCTACCCATTTTTTGCCCACAATAAAGGTCGGCGTAGCATTAATGTCGTAATACTGTGAAACGCGGGTCATATAATCGAGCAGGTCTTTGACTTCTGCCGACTGACTGACTTTATGGTATTCGTCTACATCAATCTTATTCTCTGCCAGCCACGCATCTCGTTTTGCAGGATCACCCAAATCGATGTGATTTTTCATGACCGCGTCATAGGCGCTCTCACGGTGGGCTTCTTCAATGCCCATCACCTGCAATGTGGCAAATACCGGTGCAAAGCGCGCCAGTCCGCCCTGATTATCCAGGCTGAAATGCAGGCGAACCAGTTTCTTACCCGCTGGCATACGTTTTTCCAGCGCCTCAACATTCTTTTCGTTTAATGCACAGTAATGACAACCGTATGAGAAGATTTCAATAATATCTTCACCATCCGTAATCGGACTTTTGGCTAATTTATCCGCCGACAGCGACGTCAGAACCTGTTGTCCGTCATCGCTGGTTTGGTTGCGCACAAGGTAATGGATCCAGGCTGTCGTAATCAGCGCTGAAATAACCGCGACAAAAACGGTATACGCCAGAATGGGCAGAATTCTTTTTTTCATGGGAGGCTTTTCATCCTGAAATAATAATACGCGACGCTCACCGGGGAAATATCAGGCGGGCGTTGTATATGAAATACAACGCCCTGTCAGAAAAACAGTAAAACTATTTATTCTGATTTAATAAGAAACGGATGTTTCTCAGCCTACGTTACCGCAGTTGATGATTGCTGCAGCGGTGAAGGTTTTAGTCACAACGCCATTTTTGTCAGTACAGGTTTTCACTGCGTTACAAACAGTTGCATCACCCACCAGGTTTAATTCAAAGCTGTTTACGCAAGTCGTGGTACCGCCAACAATTGCGCTTGCTTCATTCATGTTGATCTTTTTCATCTGTGATATCCTTATTTAGTTAGAATTAATATAACAATAGTCTGGAGATATTATTCACTGACCTGTTTCCAGTGACTCCCCGCACAGAGAAAACATGATAAAAACATGTCCCCCTGCACTCCGAAATAATCCCCTTGAATATAAACATTCAGGCTTTCATTATCGGATGCGGCGCATTGTAGCGGCGGTTTTTTAATTGGGCAATACACCTGAAATGACATGAAGCGAGCAAAATCAACCGTTCGGTTACACAGGTCACAGGAGTTTTCTGATATAAAAATAAGATAAAGCGCACCGGATAAATTCAGCCGTGCCCGATGCCAGATCTGCCTGATTTATGATGCAGGATATTTCTCAGATAATATTAAGAATAAAGGATCCTGAGACGGCAAAAAATTTTAAAAATAATTTGAGGGAAACGTTATGCAAAGGGTTTGCGGGGACACAGGGAGGAAAAACGCAGGAAATGAAGCCAACATCCCATCCGCTCCCTGTCACAGAAAACGGATGGGCACAACACGTTCTTCATCAGAAACCTAATGAATCCAGCAGATCATCAACCTGTTCTTGCGAGGCCACCACGCCGACACCGTTAGCGTCGAGTTGCGGGCCGTTCAGCAGGCTGTCAGTTTCGCGTTTCTGCTTAACCTGTTGTTCTGGAATATTTTCCATCAGCACCATCAACAGCTGATTTTCAATTTCCTGAACCACGGTCATCATGCGTTTGATTACCTGGCCGGTAAGATCCTGGAAGTCCTGCGCCATCATGATTTCCATCAGCTGAGCATTGGTAAAGCTGGTGTGCTCAGGGATCTCTTTCAGGTAGCTGCGGGTGTCTGTCACCAGCTCGCGTGCATCCGATAATTCAATCGGATTCTCAAACCATTCATCCCAGCGCTTATCAAGTTTCTTCGCGGCAGATTCAAGTTTGTTCTGACGAGGTTGCGCGGCTTCCACACAGTTCAGGGCGCGTTCGGCGGCCTGCGCTGTCATGGTGACCACATAATCGAGACGATCGCGTGCATCCGGGATCGCTTCAGCTGCCTGAGCAATGGCCTGATCCAGGCCAAGTTCACGCATACTGTCACGCAACATACGGGTCAGTTGCCCAATGCGGGCGATGATATCGCCCGCGGTTGCTGCATCATTTGCAGGCATTGGTATCTCTGCCATAGGTGTGCTCCTACATGCCCAGTTTTTCGAATATTTTGCCCAGCTTTTCTTCCAGCGTGGCGGCGGTAAATGGTTTCACGACATAACCACTGGCACCGGCCTGCGCGGCGGCAACGATGTTTTCTTTCTTCGCTTCTGCCGTCACCATCAGCACCGGCAATTTAGCCAGCGCGCCATCTGCACGGATGGTTTTGAGCAGATCCAGACCGTCCATGTTTGGCATGTTCCAGTCGGATACCACGAAGTCAAAACCGCCAGCACGCAGTTTGTTAAGCGCATCAACGCCGTCTTCCGCTTCTTCAACGTTGTTGAAGCCCAGCTCTTTCAGCAGGTTACGCACGATACGACGCATGGTAGAGAAGTCGTCTACTACCAGGAATCTCAGATTTGGATCGGCCATGTTTTATCTACTCCTAAGGTTTGCTACCCAGCACAAGGCTGAAAAATTAAATACGTAATGCCTGACCGGCTGATATTTGTGCCAGCATCCGCTGACTGATTTGGCTGAGATCCACCACTTCGTTTACGCCGCCGGTGGCGATAGCCTCGCGAGGCATACCGAAAACCACACAGCTGGCTTCGTTTTGTGCAAGGGTGTAAGCCCCTGCGCGGTGCATCTCGAGCATGCCGGCAGCGCCGTCATTGCCCATTCCCGTCAGGATCACCCCGACGGCATTGCGTCCGGCGAACTGCGCCACCGAACGGAATAACACGTCAACCGACGGCCGATGGCGGTTCACTGCCGGACCGTCGTTCAACTTAACCTGATAGTTGGCGCCACTGCGCGCCAGTTCCATATGCCGGTCGCCCGGCGCGATATACGCGTGACCCGGCAAAACGCGTTCGCCGTCCTCGGCCTCTTTCACGGTGATCTGACACAGCTTGTTCAGACGTTCCGCAAACGAGCGGGTAAAACCCGGTGGCATATGTTGTGTAATCATCAGCGCCGGACAGGTCGGCGGCAGCGGTTGCAGCACGTGGCGGATAGCCTCGGTGCCACCGGTCGATGACCCAATCGCAATCAGCTTTTCACTGCTCAGCAACGGCGTATGGCTGAGAATGCGCGGCTGTTCGGTATTGACGCTTTTATTCAGACGCGCTTTTGACGCGGTACGAATTTTATCGGCAATCATTTCGCTGTAAGCCAGCATGCCTTCGCGGATCCCCAGCTGCGGTTTGGTGACGAAATCAATCGCCCCCAGCTCCAGCGCACGCAGGGTGATTTCCGAACCTTTACCGGTCAGCGACGACACCATGACCACCGGCATCGGGCGCAGGCGCATCAGCTTTTCCAGAAAATCCAGTCCGTCCATACGCGGCATTTCAACATCCAGCGTCAGTACGTCAGGGTTGAATTTTTTGATGAGATCACGCGCCACCAGCGGATCCGGCGCAGTCGCCACCATTTCCATATCCGGATGGCTGTTAATGATTTCAGTCATCAGCTGACGCATTAACGCCGAATCATCGACGCTCAACACTCTGATTTTATTCATTACCTCTCCTTGGCGAGGCCGTAGACGGTCTGACCGCGCAAATAAAATTCCCGGCTGATTTGGCTGAAGTTCTCGGAGTGTCCGGCAAACATCAGACCGCCCGGTTTAAGTAACGGAACAAACCGGCGTAAAATTTTCTCCTGTGTTTCTTTATCGAAATAAATCATCACATTACGGCAGAAAATCGCATCAAAAGGACCGTTAAGCTGCCACTGGTTCGCCAGCAAATTCAGTTGCTGGAAAGCCACCATCTGCGCCAGCTCGGGACGCACACGCACCAGGCCGCTGTGAGGGCCGGTGCCTTTGAGGAAAAATTTCTGTAACTGCTGCGGGCTGAGCGTGCGCAGCTCTTCCAGCCGGTAAACACCCGCCGTAGCTTTTTCCAGCACCTGCGTATCAATGTCACTGGCCTGAATACGACAGCTCGCCATGCGCGGCCCCAGCGCTTCACTGAGCGTCATGGCGATGGAATACGGCTCTTCACCTGTCGACGCCGCCGTGCTCCACACACTGTAATTATTCGGGCGTGAACGGGCATGCTCCGCCAGGATCGGGAAGTGGTGTGCTTCACGGAAAAACGCCGTCAGGTTGGTGGTCAGTGCGTTAATAAACGCCTGCCATTCCGGGCTGTTGCTGTCGTTTTCCAGCAACGCCATATAACTGCCAAAGTCGTTCAGCCCGAGGATACGCAACCGCCGGACCAGGCGGTTGTAGACCATTTCGCGTTTATGGTCTGCCAGTACAATTCCTGCACGTTGATAGATAAGTTCACTTATCCGGCGAAAATGGGTATCTGACAGCGGTAAACGCTGGATCATCTGTGCCATGATCGAAGTGTTATCAGCACTCATTGGCGAGCCTGGTTGATTCATGGTGCAGCTCCATTAAAGGGACAGGTGGTGTAACGGGTACCCAATTCACTCTTCATCCGCTGACTGTTCATCCGCGACTTTTCATCAGATGGCCTTATCAGAAGGTTTCCCAGTTATCCGCAGAACCTGCTCGCGCGGGCGCCGCAATTAACGCGGGTTGAGCCACCTGGCGTGGTGTAAAGCCCTGCGCCGGACCGTTGTGGCGCGGCTGAGCACTCCCGGCGGAGGCAAGACGGAACACCGAGACCGCGCGGGTCAGGTTTTCAGACTCCGCTTCCAGCGTATGCGTGGAAGAAGCGGCCTGCTGAACCAGCGTGGCGTTCTGCTGCGTCACCTGATCCATCTGCGTGACGGCTATAGAAACCTGTTCGATGCCGCGACTTTGCTCGTCAGAGGCTGAGGCGATTTCGCCCATGATGTCGGTCACGCGGGTCACGGCGCGAACGATGTCATCCATGGTGTTACCGGCGGATTCCACCAGCACGGAACCCTGGCTGACGCGGCTGACAGATTCATCAATCAGCGCTTTGATTTCTTTCGCGGCCTGTGCGCTGCGCTGCGCGAGGCTGCGCACTTCACCGGCTACCACCGCAAATCCGCGACCCTGCTCACCGGCACGGGCGGCTTCTACTGCGGCGTTCAGCGCCAGAATGTTGGTCTGGAACGCAATGCCATCAATCACGCTGGTAATGGCACTGATTTTTTTCGAGCTGCCCGCGATGTCATTCATGGTTTTCACCACATTGCCGGTCAGTTCACCGCCTTTTTCTGCGGTATTCGAGGCATCACGCGCCAGCTGTGTCGCCTGACGGGCATTCTCGGCGTTCTGCTTCACGGTGGCGGTCAGCTGTTCCATACTGGCGGCCGTTTCTTCCAGCGCAGAGGCTTGTTGTTCGGTACGCGAAGACAAATCGGTATTGCCCGCAGCGATGCCTTTCAGGCCAGCGAACATGGTGTCAGCGCCGTGGCGTACGGTACGCACCGTTTCTGCCAGCGAGGTCTGCATCTGTTGCAGACTTTCGAGCATCACTTTGATTTCGTAGCGCCCTTCCGCCACGATCGGCGCAGAAATATCGCCGGAACCGATACGGTCAAAATGGGCACGCATAGTGGTCAGCGGACGGAACAGGATCCGGCGGGTAACGACCAGCGCCAGTGCGGTCAGCGCCAGCAACAACAGGGTGATCACCGTGGTGTTGATCATCACGCTCTGATAAGACGCCGCAGTCTGGGTCTGTGCCTGCTGGAAACGGCCACTGACATAGGCGACATAATTGCCAACTTCCTGCTGGAACTGATCCTGATATTTTTGCGTCGGACTGGCGAGAAACGCCTCCATGTCACCGCGCGATAACGAATCAATCAGCACCTGCAACATGCCGTGCAGTGCTTCGTAGCTGGCTTTGTTAACGGTGGTCAGCTCGGAAGCCTTTTCGGTTCTGCGTGGCAGAGCCAGGAAAGCAGCGTAAGAATCTTCAGCACTTTTCAGGCTGTTTTTCGCGTCAACCATCAGTTGCGTCACGGTTTCCTGAGGCTGTTTCAGCGCCAGACGCGTGGCCGCGCGGTTCAGTGTGTTGCGGGTTTGCAGCAGATATGACCAGCTCTGGTTCAGCGCGTCACGCTGCTCAGCAGTATTCGATATCTGCTCAAAATTCATTTTATCCGTGTGGGCGGCATAAAGTGATAAGCCACTGCTCACCAGTTGCATCACAAAAAATACTATTAATAACAAAAACATGCAGGTGGACACACGGATGTGCTTAAACATGGATAACCTCGTTAGGTGTCAGCCCTGACCGGCACCTTATTTCTTAATACCCTTGTTATTCAGGTCTGCAGAGTCGTTGGCTGCACTGAGTCCCCGAATCACTTACTGAAGTAAGCTCCTCGGGGTTTCCTCGTTTGCCGCCTTTCTGCAAACCTGACTATTTTGGGTAGCGATGTTGATGTACGTGCTTAGAAGGTTTCCCAGTTCTCAGTTAAATCTGTACTTTGTGCTCCACCTTTTCCGGCTTTAGAACCTGAAAGGTTCGGAGTCAACAGAGGCAGCCTTGCCGAAGAGGCCGGGTTCTGGCGCACGTTGTTATTTGTGGTCTGACTCAGCGTAAACACGGCCACAGATTGCGTCAGCAGGCTGGCCTGCTCTTCCAGTGCCGCCGAAGCGGAAGCGGATTCTTCAACCAGTGAGGCGTTCTGCTGCGTCACCCGATCCATTTCAGTAATAGCTTGTGCGACCTGCTCGATCCCGCGGCTCTGTTCATCAGATGCCGAGGTGATTTCGCCCATAATGTCAGTCACACGTGTGACGGCATTCACCATGTCATTCATGGTTTCGCCGGCACTTTCTGCCAGTACTGAACCGGTATTAATGCGGCTGACAGAATCGTCAATCAGCCCTTTAATTTCTTTTGCTGCCTGCGCGCTGCGTTGCGCCAGGGTACGCACTTCACCTGCCACAACCGCAAATCCACGTCCCTGCTCACCTGCACGGGCGGCCTCAACCGCGGCGTTCAGTGCCAGAATGTTGGTCTGGAAGGCAATTCCGTCGATCACACCGGTGATGTCGGTAATTTTCTTCGAGCTGCTGGCGATGTCATTCATGGTATCAACCACGTTTGCCACCACTTTGCCGCCCTTCTGCGCGGTTTCTGACGCGCTCAGTGCCAGCTGGCTGGCCTGACGGGCGTTTTCGGCGTTCTGTTTCACGGTCGCGGTCAGCTGTTCCATGCTGGCGGCAGTTTCTTCCAGCGCCGATGCCTGTTCTTCGGTACGGGAAGATAAATCACTGTTACCCGCCGAAATTTCGCTCGCGCCGCTGTAAATAGCATCAGCACCGTGACGCACGCCGGTAACCGTGCGGATCAGTTCGTCCTGCATGTACCTGAGACTATCGGCAAGCTGGCCGATTTCATTACGGCTTTTCACGACTATTTCATGCGTGAGATCACCGGTCGCAATTTTGCGGATGGTCTCAACGATATTTTTCAGAGGATGGATCAGGATCCGCTGCACGCCGGTCCAGGCCAGAATGATGAAGACCAGCAAGACAATCAGGACACTGCCGAGCATCCACATTGCGTGTTTGAAGGAGTTTTCACTCACTTTCACCGCGTCGTTGTACAGGTGATCGTTCTGGTCGATATAGGTCACGAACGCTTTTTCGAAGTTGTCCTGATACTGCTGTGTAGGCTGTTCGAAGAAGTCGTTGATGCGGCCAAGACCAATCAGCTCAATCAGTTCAGAAAGCGCATCATGCAGAACCTGATACTGCTTTTTGGCATCGGCGGCGAACTGCGGATTCTGGCTCGCATCCACCGGGATTTTTTGATAGTTGGCGAAATGCTGATCGGCGATTTGCAGATCTTTCGTCGCCGTATCAATCAGCTCTTTCACCGTGGCACCGCTGCCCATCTGGTTAGCATCGAGCATGAAACGGATACCCGCCCGGTTGAGCGTGTTACGGGTCTGCAGCAGATAAATCCAGCTGGCGTTAAATTCTGCCTGCTGTAAGCGGATCTGCTGAGACGTGGTGAAGTTGTCTTTGTCTGTCTTCAACGATTTAAAGAACAGGCCACCGGATACCAACTGTAAAGCACCGAAGACCACCAGTAAGATCACGATCCCCGTGACCACTTTCATACGGTTAAACATGTTGTTCCTTTTTGAATTGGATTTATCTTTAATAGTTATCGGCAGAAAGTGAGGGAACTTTATGTGATGAGGATCGGATTTTTTCGGGGAGACGCGAGGGGTCAGGCAACAGTGGCGACAAAACTCTTCAACAGCGCGATGCGTTGAGCGTCAGGGTTGACCAGCAGATCGTTATGGATGGTCAGCACCACGCCTTTGAGTAATTCGGTGGTGTTGTCGATTTGGGACAGATTTTTAAGTTTTTCGATATCATTGCCGATTTCGCGCCCTTTCAGGGAAAGACGCTTATTCGCCAGACCGGTCGCCAGTTCGGACGTCAGCATAGTCACCAGACGCATTGCGCCTTGCGGACTGGAAGCCAGATGATGGATATAATATTTAAGCAGTAACGGCACGAAATCAGGGGTTGCCCCCAATTCCGCACTCGCCATGTTCAGCAGATCAATCATGTGCGCAGGCACACGGCTTTCCACTGCTTTGCGTTGTATCTGCAACTGCTTTTTGATAGCAGGCACAGACTGATAAGGGATCACCGCGACGTTGTCGCAGGTTTTACACACGCCCGCGATGATATTTTTCACCATACCGCTGCCGTCATCGAACGGTACATCGCGCAGCTGATAACTCACCATGCGGAAAGCCTCACAGACGTTACACACCGCCTTTTTCTCGTCTCCGACTTTATAAATAATCATATTCTTCCTTAATGATGAACGCTGATAAAAACACTGGTAGGCTCTGTAAAGTACCACTTGATGTACCAGGGTACTCCGGCACTACTGACAGTGATGATATGGACATCAATACTGCTGTCAAAATGGTAGGGACGAATCTGATAATTATCTCCAGATGCCCTGCCGATTAGGGCAGCCACTTCATAGGGTGAGATGTCGCCCGTACTCAACAAATTCTTAAGCTGAATCCCGCGTCGTGCCTCAAACTCAATATTTCCATTCTTTAAACATTCGATCACCTTCCATTTGATCTCTCTGAAACTCATGTGGCCTCAATGTACGCCAGTTGTCGTACTTAATCAAATTATCATTTGGCTTCCCGTTTGTTTTCGTTAAGCCCCGTCCCGCAGGGCTATAACGCCATAAGCAGTAAAATGATGCGCAAGAAAAATGATTATTTTTCAGGCAAATGGAAGATGTTACGCAAAACAGCGCGACACATTCTGCAACGCTGATTTTTAAAGTCAGTACGGCTCGCACGTTACCGTTTTACGCCGACCCTTACCGTTAAACAGGAAATAACTCATCAGCGCCAGGATCCACACACCCGCCGCGCCATAGATCAGAATGACGGCAAAGCCATCCGTCAGCGCCTGAGCAATCTGCGCAGTTTGTAATCCTTCAACCACCGATCCGCCTGCGATACGTTCTGCCAGTGAAGACAAATCTCCCGCTGCCGGCATAACTTTTTTCAGGCTGGCGGCAATTCCTGCCACCAGCAGACTTCCCATCAGGGCAATGTTGACAGCCAGCGTGATCAGCCGCGCACTGATATCAATACCCGACGCCATTCCCGCACGGTTCGCTGCGACGGAACCGGTGGTAGTGTTCGTGACCGGCGTATTGGTCAGCCCGAGCGCCATGCCAGCCAGCAGTGCGCCCGGCAATAAACTCAGATGATGAACGACGGCGATTTGCATCAGGATAAAGCCCGCGCCGATAGTGAATAACCCGAACGGAATAAGGCGGGACGCGCCAAAACGTGCGGTCAGTTTTTCACCGACCGGTGGCATCAGCAACGTGGGCAACGTGTAGGCCAGTAATGCCAGACCGGTCGTGACGCTGTCATAACCCAGTCCGCTCTGGTAATACACCGGCAGATAAATCATCAGTGGCCAGAAGCTGAAATTCATGCCCACTGAGCCCATCAGCGCACCGGAAAATGCGCGGACGCGGAATACCGAGAAATCAAACATCGGATGCGGATGACGTTTTTCAATCCAGATAAACATCGCCGCACTGAGGGCGGTCACCAGCAGAACGGTACGCGCGATGACGCTGCCCCAGCCCAGGCTGCTGCCCTGAGTAATGAGAAACGTTGCGCCCATGACCGTGACCGACAGCGTGATCAACCCGCCGAGATCCAATTTTTTAGCCTGTCCGTCACGGGATTCCACCACGTTTTTCAGCGCCAGAACCAGGGTCAATATGGCGATAAAGACATGAACCAGAAACACCCAGCGCCAGTTAAGCCACGCGACCAGCATGCCGCCGATGATCGGGCCAAATCCCAGGCCGAAACCAAACGTAATCCCCCATGCGGCAAATGCCTGACTGCGCGCTTTTCCTTGCGGAAATTGCGAAGACAATATCGCAATCAAACACGTCAGCATTGCGCCACCGCTCAGTCCCTGTGCGAAACGCGCGGCGATAAGCCATTGCGAACTTGTGGCAAGACCACACATCAGCGAAGTCAGCCCGAAGGCGATAATACTGATAATAAAAACCCGTTTCCGTCCATAGCGGTCCGCCAGCGTACCGGTCACCATCAGCACCGTGGTACAGGCCAGCGTATAGGCGTTCATGATCCACTGAAGTTCGCGGAAGCTGGCATGAAGTTCCTGTTCAAGTACCGGTGATAAAACGGGAACGCTGGAAATCTCCAGCCCGGACATCAGTGCAGCGAGGCAGACGGCCATCAGCGCCAGTGTGTTCTTCATGCTAAATCCTGCGATGAGTTAAAGACACACAGCATGAAAGATTGGCGGCACAGTAGAAATCAGCCCGTGTGCCATGTATCGTCAAGATTATGCCAACCTGATGGTTTTCCCTGTATGCAAAAAGCTGCACTTACACTGATGTCTTCCCCGCGCAACCCCGCTCCACGTAACCGGCGGCTGGTGCTGCTGGCCTATGAATGTCTGTGTACCTTCGAATTCGGCACTGCCGTCGAAGCCTTTGGCCGCGCCGATGAAATCACCGGCGAGCCGTTGTACGACTTAGCTGTTGCATCAGTTGAGGAAGGGACGTTCGGCGCACAAGGCGGCGTGCGGCTGGTGGTCGATGGCGGGCTGGAACTGCTGGAAGATGCCGGAACGATTGTGATCCCCGGCTGGCGAAGCATCCACGAACCGGCCTCTGACCGGCTGATTGCGGCGCTGCAAAAAGCGCACAGCAACGGCACGCGGATTGTATCGATCTGCGCGGGCAGTTTCGTGCTCGGCGCTGCCGGTTTACTGGACGGCAAACGCGCCACTGCGCACTGGAACAGCACCGATGTTCTGGCACAAAGATTCCCGAAAGTGCAGGTTGAGCACGGCATGATTTATGTCGATGAAGGCAGCATCATCACCTCTGCCGGTGGTGCGGCGGGCGTCGATTTGTGTCTGCATCTGATCCGCCGCGATTACGGCATTGAAGTAGCGAATCGCACGGCACGCCGGATGGTGACACCGCCATTGCGTGAAGGAAATCAGGCACAGCTGATCCAGCAACCCGTTCCGAGGCATCCGGCAAAAACGCTCGCCCCGCTGCTTGATGATTTGCGCAGCCATCTCAATACGCCCATGGTGATTGATCAGCTTGCTGCACAAGCCGGAATGAGCCGCCGCACCTTCCTGCGTCGTTTCCATGATGCAACCGGCACCACGCCCGGCGAATGGATGCTGAGCGTACGGCTGGAAAAAGCCTGCGCCCTGCTGGAAAACGGCACACTGAGTATTGACCGCGTCGCCGAACAGGCCGGTTTTGGATCGCCGGAAACGTTGCGGCATCATTTCCGCCAGCGGCTGGGGACGACGCCAACACAATGGCGAAAGGGGTTTGTTGAGCGGGATTTGGTGGGGTGAGTTTTGCGTTCAGAGGCTGGCTTTACGGCAGTAAATTGTCAGCCCAACCGTGACCCGCATAAATGCGCAGCGTTTATTATTAATATAACAGCTGAATATTATTGATTATCATTCATATTAGAAATGCAACCGGTTAATAACCTTTACTCTTTTTTAATACAACACAGAAAAACCTCAATTTTCACATAGTTCAACCCAGACTAAACCATTTACTTTAATAACTAATAATAGTGAGTGGTCGAATTTGTTAAAGTATCAACAGGCCAGAATATATGATTTCATTTCTTTATTATCAACATGAGTTATCATGAAAAAATTTATTATTTCGGTTCTTGCTGTTACTGCATTGTCAGGCTGCGCTCAACAGACATTCAAATTAAATGATGGTATTGCAGAGCAACCCGCTCATGTCACCAGACAATCTTTCTTCGTTAATGGCATTGGACAAGAACATACCATAGACGCAGCAAAAATTTGTGGCAGCGCAAATAAAGTTGTTCGTACTGAAGTTCAGGAATCAGGGATGGATGTTTTCCTGCGCATCGTCACTTTAGGAATATACACACCTCGTGAAGCAAGAGTTTATTGCACGAAATAATAACTCCTGATGATTTTTTATAAATGCCTGCTTTAATTAATAATGATGATTAGCAGGCATCTTTAAATCAGATCTTAGTATTAATTAATTTTACAACGCCTGTTCTCAGTCATCAGTACGCGCCCTCCGGCATTGACCTGCGATCTTGAGCTGCCTGAACGGCAGTGAACTTGCAGTCGGGCTCGACGAGCGGCCGCAGGTCTTTCTAAGCTGTCTGTGCGGCAGTGAACCTGCTCAAAGCTCTGCGCGTCATGGAACAATTTTTCTAAGCTGCCTATGCGGCAGTGAACATGCAGGTGTTGCCGCGCTTCGTGAAGCTACATTTCTAAGCTGCCTATGCGGCAGTGAACGCCATGCGTTTGCGCATCCAGTTGGCCAGTGTTTTCTAAGCTGCCTATGCGGCAGTGAACTGAAGCGGAAGGTTGGGAGCGTGCTGCAATGTTTTCTAAGCTGCCGATGCGGCAGTGAACTTTGGCGTTGCCATTGGCTTCCGTGGCCTCCTTTTCTAAGCTGCCTATGCGGCAGTGAACAGTTAGGTCTTCAGGTTTACGCATTGAACTGTAGAAGATTATCTCTGTTTAGGCAGAAACACCCTCTTTTTTTATTGGTGATTCGGAGTTTTAAAATCAATGAGTTAGAGATAGCGTAAAAAAGAGGGTTGCCTACAGGTAACTAAGTTTGCTGGCGTAAATGACGATTATTTACTTATCTGTTCGATGTACTAACTTTCTGAAAAATAATAAGTTGAAGGTTAAAACACAATTATTTTCTATTTAAAAAGCTAGTGTGCTGTTTCACCCAATTGAGGACTAATGAAATGGCGATTCCAGCTTATTTGTGGTTACAAGACGACGGAGGCGCACTTATTAAGGGTTCAGTTGACGTCAATGGTCGTGAACACTCAATCGAAGTCACATCTTTTAGCCACAACGTCAATATTCCTACTGATGGAAATACAGGAAAACTCACAGGCACGCGTATTCATGGTGCGCTCATTTTTGAAAAGGACTTTGATAGTTCTTCACCGTATCTGTTTAAAGCAGTGGCGACAGGACAAACATTACAGTCTGCTGAGTTTAAGTGGTACACCATCAATGACGCAGGTCAGGAAGTTGAATATTACAATATGTCGCTTGAGGGAGTAAAAATTGTCTCAGTGACACCCATGATGCATGACACTAAAACTGCAATCAACGTAGGCCATAAAGAACAAATCCAGATGAGATACGACAAAATTACCTGGCATTTCCTTGATGGAAACATTCAATACAGTGACGCATGGAATGAACGTGTAACAGGATAAGTAAAGTATGGACACGACAGAACAAGCTAATGGCTATTATTTCAGTGGATTGTCAAACTTATCACCAGGTGAATTATTTTTTTGGGTTTTTCTTGATGAAACGGGAAAACAAATCGGGGTGGCAGATTTAGCAAACCTTGCTTTGATCATGCTCGGTCAACCAATGAAGGCAACGCGTGCTAAACCGCTCAACGCGACACCGGGGACGTCTATACTTAGCTATCATCTGCGGCAGTGGCTCAATATTGAAGTCAAACAATGGCGTACCTTGACAAATGGTAGCATCCGACGCTTAAAATTTTCCTATGTTTCAAACCTGGGGGCATTTGTTGGTCGGTGGATACCCTTTGTGGGATGGGTAATATTAGCTGACGATGTGGTTACCATCGCCTATAAAGCGACAAACCGCTACAACACGATTGCCAATGAGAAAGACCGCCTATGGTAAGCAATGAGGACATCATTGACTGGTACAATGAACGCTTTAATCAGCCCGGTTTCTTTTCTAAAAAACGCTGGCCTGTCACTATTAATACAAGTCTTTCTACCGGCGACTATGTGTGGGCGTGTGAAACAGGTGACGACATCATGAAAGAGTATTTTGATAAATTCAAAGTAGATCCCGTTAACTTTGATTTCGAGAAATACTGGCCAGCAGAAGCATCAGGATTTTCAATCTTTGCATTTTGTTCATGTGGCGGTGATTACGAAGAACCTATCCCTTTAACTCTTCAAATGCTTGCTGATTCCGCACGAGCGGGTAAGTGGCTTTTTGACTGACTCAAATCTTTAAACCCGTCTTCGGACGGTTTTAAACGTACGGTTATTTTTAGCTGCCTGTGCGGCAGTGAACCATTCCGTCTTCTCCTTAATTATGATTCCGTGTTTCTAAGCTGCCTATGCGGCAGTGAACCGTGTGATGTAACGTGTACACCAGTTTGCGCTTTTCTAAGCTGCCTATGCGGCAGTGAACAGCTCGCAGTGGTCACATGAAAGGCCGTAGTATTTCTAAGCTGCCTATGCGGCAGTGAACATAACGCCGCGGCTGATGAGCGTAGCGCTCCATTTCTAAGCTGCCTATGCGGCAGTGAACCTCAATACCAAGTTGGCGACTGGCGTTCTTCATTTCTAAGCTGCCTATGCGGCAGTGAACAGTTAGGTTTTCAGGTTTACGCATTGAACTGTAAAAGATTATCTCTGTTTAGGCAGAAATACCCTCTTTTCCCTCAAGCTTTTGCCCACTATTAAAATCAATGAGTTAGAAACAGCCCCAAAAAGAGGGTTATTTCTGAGATGCCATTAATACCCCATCCCGGCCTTCCCCTTCGCAGGGGAAGGGGAAAGACAACACCCTTCCGCATTGGATTTTGCGAAAGAATCAGAACGAAGGTTTTATTCGTTCTGGACTGGTGTGATCAAAAATCTTGCTGAACGGAGCGGCCTGAAGACCGGAGGCTTCAGGACCGAGTGAAGGCACCGCAACGCGGCAAGATTTTGCGCCACACACAGGAGCCGCGAAACATGTCCGTCGTGCCTGCGACAGCGCGCAGTGAAAAGAGCGTGGAGTCCAGAGGCCCGCGCGACTGCGGGTCTCTGGGCCAGTGTGGGCGGCGAGCCCACGACCTTGACCTTAAGAGCTTGCCCTCAAAACCACGGCACGGTCGCCACCGCACTCAACCCGTATGCCCCAAACACCCCTTCAACAGGTTCTGTTAACAACGCCCCACGCCGGATAAACAATCTGAATGCTTCACCGGTCGAGAGACTTTTCACGTGAATAAACGGCAGTGAAGTGATTTGCGATTTGCTGTCGGGGATACGCTCTAGGGCTTCCTCTTCGCTTAACCGGCCTCTTTTCACAGACCGGCGGCGCAGTCTTTCTGCGCTGCTTTTCACCTGCACACGGCTAAAGCAGCAATGTTGTGCATCCGCAGGGACATCGCGGATTTCGCTGATAGCCACATGGTCATTCAGCCCCTTCATCCATAAGGTCTTGCCGAAGACTGTCAGCATCGCGGCCGTACCGTGCAAGCGGATGATGTCGCCCGGTTTCTGCCTGTAATGCGGAAAACTGATGCCAATTTTACCCGCAGCATGTTGCCCCAGCGCGCGATGCAATTTGGCAAACAGCGCCGCCATCAGCAGATCGCTGCCAAATTCCGGATCGGGCAGAACGCGGATTTCCTGATAACTCTCCATGCTCGCCCCTTACTCGCCTTTCTCGCCGAAGACGCCGCCACGGATCAGCGTCGCCATCACGTAATGCTGTTGCTCTGTGTCTGGCTTTTTGTCTTTCGTCACCCAGTTATCCAGCAGGGTGTAAAAATCCATTTTTTGCTTTGGCTGGCGATAGGCTTTGCCTTTGCTGGTTACTGAGCCATAAGGTTCGACGGCAATCGGGCCGAGTTCAAGTTCTGCCGCATCGGGATACCAGTCATCGATTGTACGCAGCGCATTGCCGATTTTCTGTGAATGCAGCGCCGCAATGCCGCCCGCCTGATAGAGGATTTTGCTTTTCTTGCTTTCACGGCTTGAGTCTAAAACCAGTTCCTGTGAAGGGAATACTTCCTGACCTTCCCCTAAACGGACAAAAGCTTCAACGGTCAGTAACACAGATTCTTTGCCACTCAGCCCCTGCTCAATCACTGCCGCCAGTTCAGCCAGACTGCCGGTGGGCTGACTGAACTGGCGCAGATTGTATCCGTCCGCCTCAAATTCCCAGCGCTGATTATTGTGCGTGACATGAACGGCAATGCCTTCCGCGCCGATACGGTTGCGCCAGAGAAAACGCCCGTTCGCCAGGTTTTCCGCATAACGTGCGGCCAGTGTGCCAAAACCCTGTTCAGTGCGATAACCATCAATCACTGCAGTCAGTGCGGCCTGATAATCCTGATCGTTACACACCGACGGCGACGACAGATTGCCCAGCACACGCAGGGTAAAGCGCAGCTTCAGGGTATCGGCATCGAACGGCAGCGCTGCGACATCAACACGTTGCAGGTTAGGTTTCTGGATTTCGGCATCCAGTTTGGTGGGATCAGTGGAAGCGGCATTTTTCATGCGATTGGAAATGGTGCCACGCACGGCTTTTTCCTGAATTTCGATCGGTTGCCATTTTCCAGCGTCGTTTGAATCCTTCCAGTTACCGGCAAACATCTGCGCATCTGAGTTTGCCAGTTTGCGTTCAAAGGCGAGGACTGATGCGGTTTTTACGGTGGTTTTGGTCATTGTGCTTTCCTTGTTTCAATGATTAGAAATCGGAGTGATCTTGTTCAGTTAAGTCGGCTTCCTGCAACGGTTTAGCGTGGCTGCAGATGTAGTGTTCAGTGCCGGCGGGGTAACGCCAGATAAGCTGATGAATATCGGTGACACGGTGCGGACTGCGCCATTCACCGACGCCATAAGCAGCTTCGACAAAGCGGAACGGCGTTGAGGGATCACGGGTTTTTGCCACGTCGCCGGGCGCATATAGCGGCGAAATCGGGGTGAATCCCACCATCAGCGGCACCAGATAACCTTTCGCGGGTTTCGGCTGGTATTGCCATTGCACAGAGTCATCCTCCTGCTGTTCAGCACGGAAAGTAATCGTCGAGAAATCCAGCCACGCGTCGATCCTTTCCGCCTGCGGATCCTGCGTCTGGCGTTCGGTAAAGTGCTGCGCCAGCAGTTCTGAGCGGTCAACCAGCGCGAAACCCGGCAATGAGCGATACATCTCACGACGGGTGATGTTTTGTAATTCATCGCCATTCTGCGGCAGCGCCATTACCCGTACCGGTTTCATGGCGGTCACCGTACCGCCCGCCAGCCGCTGAGCAACACACAACGTGTGCAGATGTTGTTCCAGTTCTCTGGCGCCGCCATCGCCATGCGCAATGCTCCCTTCACACTCTGCAAACAGCGTAACGGTCATGTGCATCCGCCCTTCTTCATTGAAAGGCGCGGTTTTCGCTTCTCTGGTCAGCGGAATTCGCGTCAGCGCAAAGTAATGGTCACCCCGTTCGCTGGCCTGATAGGCCTGAACCTGATGCTTATGACACACCACGCCGCAGCCAGTGAATCGCAGCCCGTGGCTTTGCTGAACCTGCCGCGAAAGTGCATGGGTAAATCCCAGAAAATGCGTGATCGCCGGAAAACCGTAGGTCAGACCAGAAATCGCATTGGCGTTTTCGACCTGAATATTAGGCAGAACAATCAGATAACTCATTGCCAGTTCTCCTGCTGAGCGGCATCAAATTCCCGCAGACGTCTGCGCATTAACACCGACCATTCGCGGAATTCGACTGCACCAACATTCAGCTTTTCGTCCTGTTTCAGACGAGTGTTGAGCCAGTGGGCAAAATCCTCAGCAATCTCACTGATCCACTCGCGGCCTTCACGCCGGAGTTTAAAATCAGTGTCGGTGCGCTGACGTAACGGATCGAGCCAGAGCTGGTGCGCCGCTTTCAGAACGCAGTCTTCCTGCTGGCTCCAGCCCTGAAGATCTGTCAGTGACTGAATCTCAGCGGCATAGCTGAAGATCATGCCGATCAGTTCATCCACGTATTCGGCGCGCTGCTGGCGGATTTCCATTGTGCTGTCACGTTCACAGACGCTGTGCAGATAACGGCGCAGCTCAGAGACGACACGGGTGACTTTGGGGGACACCGCCGTCAGAAAGGTTTTATGTGAGACCGGTGGCTTAAGGGATTGCTGCCACTGCGGCGGCGCACAGCGCAGAAGATGATTTTTGCCGCCACGAGCACTGTTCAGGTAGGAGATATTTTGCGGCTTGGTGCCTCCCATATTTTGCACCGCGAGATCAGGAAAATACTGAACGGCTTCGGAATTCCAGAGCCCTTCACGTCGCGCTTTGCGGGCAGCCACCGAGGCTTCGCTGTAACGTGCATGGCTGATGCGCTGATACAAAGCATGAGCCAGTGAAGAAGAATACAGCGGACTAAGCAGGTGGTATTCGCCCGCGTCGGAAACGGGGAAATAAAGCTGTTTGGCAAGCTGGTGCGTCGAGAGCGTTTTATCCGACAGCGCCTGCATAAAACCGCTGATCCATTGCTGTGCCTGCATCTCATTTTCAGCTAACGCCGTCAGCGCCGAAAAGTCACCGCGTTTGAGGCTGGCAAGCAGAGAATCACCTTCGTGTTCCGCAAGAATAAATTTCGCCACATCAGCATTTGCGGAGCTGTTAAAGACAATGTCTACGTCAGGAGACCCCAGACTCGCAGTAGCTAAATAGTTTGAAACTGTATATTGCTCAATACTGTAGACACTGTTTCCTTTCGCATCACCGTGAAAATATTTTACAGCATGTGTTGCTTGACTAACTTTTTCCGCCCGAAAAGCAACTTCAGTCAGCCAGGTCCGGACTTCATATTTCTTTTCAAGCTCGCGACGTTGTTCAAAAAGCTGTTGTTCAAGCCCGGCTTTCTCTTCCGCGCTGGCTACAGAGAGTTGTTTTTCAGCGGCCTTATTGAAGGTTTCCAGTTTGAGCTGGTAGCGGTCGTTGATGTAACCGGTAATAAACTGACTTAATCCATGTGTTTCCATGTTCTCTCCTTGATTAATCGAGTGCACCAAACACCCCTAACGCTTCGTGCCAGTGCCACCGTTTGTTTTCGTCGTCGGCTAAACAGATTTCTCCAAACGTTTTACTGACGCGGTCAAGTTCCCAGCCGAAACTGTCTGCCAGACCCTGATAGAGCGTTTCGCAGTTCATCTCCATCCACGAACTGACACCTTCGGCATATTCCTGATCAATGGCCTTAAATCCGCTGCTATCCTTCCAGCCTTCAGTTCCCTCATCCGGTTGTCGAAAACGCGGCTCGTCGCCCTCTTCCTCCAGCCACAAATAATATTGCTGATCGGGTGCTGACTGGCGGAAGGGGGTTCGCTGTTGTAATTCGCCGCACCAGTCGGCGTGATCACGCCACCAGCGGGCGGCATAGTTGTCGCCGCAGGGCTTTCTCCCAAGTAACTCCGGCCATAATCGTCCGTGTTCCATATCGGTCATGCTCAGCAGAGGATCCGCTGTTTCCCGCTCTTGTATACGCGGAATGGCGCTGAGAGTTTCGTATTCTTCCGGTCGCAGTAAATCGTGCAGGTCGTGGCTGGCAAAGGCATTACCGCCGCTTTCAAAACCCGGCTTGCAGTAGGCTGGCGTTTTCTTTTCCAGTGCCTTAACGTTTTTATGCAGGATATGAATATTGGGTGTTTGCGGGACTGACTGACGATGGCGCTGAACACGTCCGGCGAGCTGGATAAGCGAACGCATGGAACTGGGCTCAGCGATGGCCCAGTCGTAATCATGATCTCTTCCGATTTCCGCAACAGAAGTCGCGAGCACGACAAAAATATGCTGCTTTTCCGGATGCGCGGCCAAAGCCTTACGCACTTCTTTCACCTGCCAGACAGCGTCTTCGTCATCGCGGGTCAGCATCACATCAAGACGGTTTTCGATATGAGCACGCATCGCCAGCGGATACTGGCTGTGATAGACGCAATAATGCAGTTGTAAATTTGCCGGAGACGGCGTTGTCATCAGACATTTTGCCACCGCGACCAGCGGATCGATGTTAGCCATAAGGACAATACCGACGGTGAGTTTTTTGCCTTTGTGATGCGCATTGTGCAGTTCCAGTAACGACTGATGAACGCGCGTGGACACCGCATTGACTACATCATTCTCACGGGCGCTTTCCGGTGACACCGTGACCAGCGATGCCTGACGCAGCGGGCTGGCCTGTTGCAGTAAAGGCACCCGTTTTGCCACAAATTCGCGGTGCTGTTGTCCGTAAGATTTGCCGGTCATATGCTGACCTTCCGCGACATTAAATTCATCAAACCACACGCAGCACACGTTCACCGGCAAATCAGGCTGCCCGCAGGCTTGCTGATACGCTTTCCGCCCTGCGACATACGCACTGAATAATGCCTGCACCAGCGCCGGTGCCAGCGTCGCCGATGAAAGCAACACCCGTGAACCCAGCATTCCCGCCCAGTTCACTAACCGGCACAATGCAGGCAAATCAGCCATATCAAAATCATCGGGTTCGTCGAGAACCAGATCAGAAGTCAGCAGCCTGAGCATCGGGGCAATCTGATGACCGCCGCGCAGGCTTTCACAGGCAGGCATCAGATGGTCGATCGTCGTCACCAGAACCGGCGCGCTGATGAGTTTCAGGAGAGCGTCTTTACCTTTGAGCCACTGCCCTAACCGGCCGGTATCAAGCGAACCGTCGTAACGCACATACTGATGCTCAGCAAAGAGTTCATCCGCAGACTGGCTGCCGGTATTCTTTATGTCGGCGGTATCGTGATGAAGCTGATGCAACTGCTTTACCGCCTGCGAGCCGATCAGCACTGCCAGATCTTCTTTATCGAGATGCAGTTTCTCGCCCAGTGCGTCACCGGTCTGTAAAGTCAGCGTCCGCAGACCCAGCGCGACAGAGAAACGACAGCCACGTTTTTCATCCGCCAGCCCGTACATGATCCGCGCATTCGTCAGCGTTTTCCCGCAACCGGTCGAGGCCATATTGACGCCGAAAAATCCCTGCTGACGGGCGTTTTCCTGCAGTCCGCAGGTTAAGTCGAATGCTTTATCCTGCCAGCGAAACGTCTCCTGCTGAGCGCGTTTTTTAAATCCTTTATGCCGTGTGATGGCCGGTAACGTATCCCGCAGATACGGCAGACTGCGCGCCAGCAACCATGCGTTCTGGCTGACACCAATATTGTGCTCATCAAGATGTTGTCTGGTGCCGGTGTTGGCAATAGGCAAAAACGCCGGATCCTGCCAGCCCGCTGTCGCATCCAGCGAAGAGTACAAATGGTCAGCCAGCATCAGTACCAGCCGTGCGAGATGGCGGGTAAAACGGTGTTCAGGTGCGATATGAGGCGAAGTAAACAGCGGCAGTTGCAGCGCGCGTGCGGCAAATTTGTGCGCTTTGCTGCGCCATATCGCGCTTTGCATCGGCGTACCGTGCGGGAACTGCCAGACAGCGCGTTGTTCTTTTGCTGTCCACGGCGCATCCATATTGGTGGAGTTCCAGCACGGCGCAAATTGCTTATCCTGCCAGTGCTGAATATCCGAAAGTTGCGGCGGATTGGTGTAGTTGTCGTTTCGACGCGGATACACCGGCAGGCGGTGATGTGAAACAATCAGCCAGGCCACCAGACGCGCAACCGGGGGCTGACCTTCCAGCGGGCTGTTATAACTGTGGCTGACATTATTACGGGCCAGGTTTTGTATCATGGCGTATTCGTCTTCAGCACTGACATGCTGCAAACGTGTCAGCCATTGTTCATCGGTCTGCTGGCCGACATATGCCTGGAATAAACGAACAGACACCCATTCGTGCCTGAACGGTTCAAAGCCTTTCCCCTTCCCGCTGAGTTTGTTCTGGAACAACTGACTGGCTTTGCCAAAATCATGAAAAAGCCCGGCGATAGCAGCAAGTAATCCGATAGTCTGCATACTGTGAAAAGCATTTTCGCTGCCGGACTTTACTATATCCCTCTGCGTAGTGTTAGTGGGTACCGAGCCTTTATCATTGAACTTACGAATATTTCCGACAACCCAAAGTATTTCCGTCTGATTATTTGATTTTATCCAGTGACAGGCCACCGCCGTATTTCTTCGCGCGGTTTTCTTGAGTATTCCCCGTAATGTATTCAGCCCTTCCATGGTTATCGCCGTTTGCCATGTCCGCTCGCCCTTGCGCTCAGCAAACTGATCGATGATCCGCCGCGTTTCGGTCAGCGCTTTTTTATTACATTCGGATACCAGTAATATATTCATGGTTGCTGGCTTATTTCATGTGCAACGTTCTGCACCGTTTCAATCATAATGTCGAGCGCATCCGCACGCTGGAAATTGCTCAGACAACGCTGACGAAATTCCTGCTCATCTTCGCCGTTCATGGCAGCAATAAAAGCCTGTGGCAGGATCAGTGCATCTTTAATTAAGTCGGCGACATCAAATACCAGGCCGCCGCGCCGTGTTTTGCCATGCATGACCGCCAGACCGTGCGGCAGGCCAATAACCCAGACCGCCGTTGCAGCCAGCCCGTACGCCAGATAGTTGCCGTGATCGAGATAACGATTAGCGACGTCAACACCGCCGCCGCGTTTTGCCCGCGTAAAGTCTCCATAGCGCGCTGCCGTCGCGGCCAGCTTATATAAAGCTTTTGTCAGCACGGCTTCCTGCCCCATCAGTTCGCCCGTGTTCTGGCACTGCGACAGGCTTTGCTCAAACCGTTGCAACAGGGATTCTGTACGGGCGGTATCCAGCTGGAAAGCGTCTTCACGTGCCAGCGTTGCGCTTAACCAGTGTTTACGAATTTGCTCACTGCGCACTTTCTGAAACGTCACTGCGGCTGCCAGTCGTTTCTGTTCATCGAACCAAAAGCTAACCCATTGCTGAAGATATTCCGTCGGACGGTATTCACTCTGAAACGTCAGCCAGGAGACATTCACTTCAACTTCATTCGCCGAATAAAGTGGCGTTCCGCCGCCGCCACAGAACCCGACCAGCACACCCGCACGGGCAAACTCACGCATCGCCGCCTGCGTTACCGACGTTCCGGTTCCCAGCATCACGACAGTGGTATTGGCGATGGGGATATTCCAGTACAGCGACTGTTTCCCTTCTTCCGTGACATATTCAACCCGCCCGCCATTAACCAACACACGGCAATATTGCAGGTAATAAATATTCGAACGTTTGGAGTGGAGAATCGTTTTTAGCTCTGCAGGCATCAATGCGTTAGTCATTTTGAATTCCCTTCAATTTTAATAACGGGATTAAAATAAACCTATTTACGGAAACATCAACGCATTAATATATTCATATTTTGTATGTTCTTAGAGGTGATATTTTCAATTAACATCCCGGGCAATGTATTAGTGGATTAATTAACTTGTTCGATTAAATGTATCTATGACGAGAGAATGGGGATTTTTCTGCCTGTGCGGCAGTTAACTGAATAACAGTCAGACTTCTGACCTTCTCGTTTTTCTAAGCTGCCTGTACGGCAGTGAACCAAATAAAAAGGGCGGGTTAAGGCCTAATGCCATTCTAAGTTGCCTGCCCCATCCTGAATGGCGTTGACGCATTTAACTCATGCACTGAGGAAAACGTGATGACTTTCTCCAGTCTATGAAATTTTGTTGGTTATTCAAATCCATGTTTGATAATTTTCTTTGAATAAAAGCATTAATGCTAGGTTTTCCATCCCTTGTTTCAAGTATCTGTGCACAATATATTCGATATGAACATCCAGTAAAACCTAACTCGAAACGAATGACCCGGCGGCGGGTGTCGCCAATAACGAGACTGGCTCCAGCCCCGCCACCAGACCCTCCCATCAAACTCATACTTGGTATATCCCTGATCGGAAGTTCCCACTCAAAGCCGTTACGTGCGATCCAATGTTTTACATCACGTTCATGAGCATTTTTAAGTGTGGCAGGAAACCCCTTCGTATTCCTTGCAAATGCGTAGCGATACTCTTCCCACCAGGTTTTAAATGTTTGCGATTTTGGGTTTGCTTTGTATAAATCTTTATTATTAGGATTAGTTCCTACGTGGATCCATTTGTCTGTATTAGTATCTAACTTGTACCAATCTACTGTTTCAATCCATTGTAAATCTGGACAATCAATACCTTCGCCAGAAAATGCGCCCATAGAGCGTGACTGAACTTTCAACTTTGCGACCAGATCAAAGTTATGTCCTATTTTTCCAGAATCTCGTATTGACTTAATATTGCGTAATTCAAGTTTGTCTACTGTCATTATTGCTTTCATATATCTCCATTATTTAATGCCAGGTGTTTACTCCTGGTGTGTGAGCGGTTGGACAAGTCCGGGGTCACTGCCCGGATGCGTCAGTCTGGTTATAGATAATTTGCGATAGATTCTGTTGCTAAATCACTCTCTTCGGTAAATGATTCCTCTGAGGTCGCGCAAGTGGCTTTGCCTATGCCCGTACTCCCGTAAATTCAAAAGATTAATGAGATTTTCGCTGTATTTCTAAGCTGCCTGTACGGCAGTGAACCATGACGAACTGTGGGAATGTTCCAGTTTATCTTTCTAAGCTGCCTGTACGGCAGTGAACCGGATCATCTCAGCGTGCAATCATCGACAAGTTTTCTAAGCTGCCTGTACGGCAGTGAACGGCTGCGGGTTCGTGGCGCACGCCGGATGAGGTTTCTAAGCTGCCTGTACGGCAGTGAACAGTTGGGTTTTTAGGGTTACGCTTTGAAGTGCAAAAGATTATCCCTGTTTGGGGAGAAATACCCTCTTTTTTTGATGGGTGATTCGGAGATTTAAAATCAATGAGTTAGAGATATCTCAGAAAAGAGGGTTAGCTGAGGATAATTAAGCTAACATTGCCTAAAAAGAGACGAACCGCTACAACACGATTGCCAATGAGAAAGACCGCCTATGGTAAGCAATGAGGACATCATTGACTGGTACAATGAACGCTTTAATCAGCCCCGTTTCTTTTCTAAAAAACGCTGGCCTGTCACTATTAATACAAGTCTTTCTACCGGCGATTATGTGTGGGCGTGTGAAACAGGTGACGACATCATGAAAGAGTATTTTGATAAATTCAAAGTGGATCTCGCTAACTTTGATTTCGAGAAATACTGGCCAGCAGAAGCATCAGGATTTTCAATCTTTGCATTTTGTTCATGTGGCAGTGATTACGAAGAACCTGTCCCTTTAACTCTTCAGATGCTTGCTGATTCCGCACGAGCGGGTAAATGGCTTTTTGACTGACTCAAATCTCTAAAGCCTTCTTCAGACGTTTTTAAATGTTACAGTTATTTTTAGCTCACTAACTGGCAGTGAACAGTGAATTCAGCGTTAGTGCTGATAACGACCTTATCCATAGTTCGTGCTCCTAAATATTCATTTTTAGGCGTAAAATCACATAATGTGCAGGGATTTTAAATAAGAGGGAGTTTATTAAATGGCATCAGTACCATTATCAAATCCGGGTTCTAATATAGTGACAGATCATATGAGGGAGGCCAGGCAGAAAGGAATGTCACGGAATATGGCAACAGCTGGGACATATTATTGGTTTTATCAAAAAGTTCGCAACGGCGGGCCGTGGGATTATAAACAGAAAAAAAGTGAATGGCAGGCGTTTGGAAACTTTCATTATGGCGCAATAGGCACGGCGGCTGGCATTCCTTCAGAAATACTTCTAATGGGAGCTGGATTCGCGCAAGGCCGCGCAGGCACATCAGAACCCAAGTGGGGGAAATGGCATGAAAAACCTCCATATGGTGACGATCCCACAGATCAGCGAAACATTAGGGAGGGCATAGCGTATGCAATTCAAAGCGGCTATTAAGCTGGGTCACTACTTTTTAACGGCTTATTTGTTGGTCATGGTGGGTGGTTATTACCTGCTTAATCAACAGGACGACACGCCAGATGAATTAAGAGCCGTATCGCAACTAAATAGCGATCACTGGCTTTATATGACTGAGCGCAATATCGGCGGCGCAACGGTGCCGATCACTTATCGTTATTACGTTCATGAAAAAATAAATGCCAGCGATCAGGAAATAGCAAAGCAGTTAAGAGAGCTTGATCCATTAATATCAGGAATGGGTGAAATAAAGGATATTCAGATTAATAATGATAACAGGCTGACAGTTTCTTATAGCGGCAGGTTTATCACCATTGATGACGATGTGGATCGGATAACATTTCAGGTTCAAAAATAAAATATCAGATAGTAAGAAGGCCCGCCGCGCGGGCTTATTTCCTTCTGAAACAGAGTGAAATTCACTCAGTGATCCTGCCACAATTACCACAATTTCCTCCGGTATTCCCGTGCGGAACATCTGAGGAAAGAGCTCGCGCAACTCTCTAAGCTGCCTGTCCGGCAGTGAACGCTTCATGGCCGATTATCGATATCAATTGTTTTTCCTAAGCTGCCTGTCCGGCAGTGAACCCGTTGAGTTTTCAGATTTAGGCTTTGAACGGCAAGAGGTTATCCCTGTTTTGGCAGAAATACCCTCTTTTTTGTTAGCTTGCGCGCAATAATTAAATCAATGAGTTAGAGAAGGTGCAAAAAGGGTCAGTTCGGAGTTTTCATTAATACCCCATCCCAGCCTTCCCCTTCGCAGGGGAAGGAGCCGTTCTCAGGTTTATTTTATTTCGGTATATCGGCTCGGCCAGATGGTTTCGGCTTTTACGCCAATCGCTTCAGCGATCAGTCTTTCACCTTTCGGCCATTTACGGGTTAAGGCGTTTGAGAGCGTCGAAGAGCTTAAACCTGCGCGGCGTGAGACAGCCGCCATTGTGGTGCCCTTCTTTTTGATTGCCGCAATGATATCAGCCTGATGCCAGTCTTTGTTCATGCGATCACCTCACCGGAGGCATACAGCGAGCAGCGCAGCATCTCGAACCGTTCCCACAAGATATACGTGATGATCTCTTTTATCTTTCTGTCATGCAGCGTCATCAGGGTGAAATTCAGCGCCATGCACTGATCGCAAAGTTCATCGGGTTCGAGATCGGCGTAGTCAAATAAGCCGTCGTCCATCGGGATCCCCAAATTCTTGCGGTGCTCGGGAATGGGTTGCGATAACGTCGCTTCAAGGTATTCGAGCTCGTTTTGCAGCATGATGCAAAGTCTGTCCTGCGAACCTCTGTTTTGCGGGTTCACCAGCGCATTCGCCAGCAAACGGCAGCGATCGGTGAGCGTCCATGAATCGGGGGATGTTTCAGAATTATTAGTGCTAGTCATTTGTTGATTTCCAGAGAGCCGTATCACGCGCTACCACCCAAATTCCTACATTTGGTGGTAACCCAGACGAGGGTAGGAATCGATGTACTGGAGTTTTCGATCAGCCCGAAAGCTGCCTCGTCTGAGTCACCATTGATAATAACAGAAGTGTTTTAAATCCACTTTTAATGATGAAACAAAACGTAGCGCATGTGAAATGCACTATCTAGCACATCAGGTTCCTACACCCGACTGCGGATTTTGCCGCAGCGAGCAGACAATAACTGGATATCCACACATTAAAAATGGGCAAATCACCGAGATGAGATACTGCTTCCAAGGAGTTTTATCGTTTGCAGTAAGTTGCAAGCGGCTGCCTGTACGGCAGTGAACGTATGGATCACGTTTAACCCTGATTTCGCATGTTTCTAAGCTGCCTGTACGGCAGTGAACAGCCGGGTCGGACTGACCATCAACTCGTAACCTTTCTAAGCTGCCTGTACGGCAGTGAACAACAAGCGATCGCAACAAATGCAACCCGCCCATTTCTAAGCTGCCTGTACGGCAGTGAACATCGGTCAGACAGGTTTCGGTGGTAGCAGGATTTTCTAAGCTGCCTGTACGGCAGTGAACGTTTAAAAACGCGATTGAACTTGCCGCGCTGCTTTCTAAGCTGCCTGTACGGCAGTGAACTTCCCTACAAGGCTTACCGCATGACGGCATTTTTTCTAAGCTGCCTGTACGGCAGTGAACGTGTCCAATATTCGAAGCCAAGATTTAGCAGCTTTCTAAGCTGCCTGTACGGCAGTGAACCGTTGGGTTTTCAGGGTTACGCTTTGAAGTGCAAAAGATTATCCCTGTTTGGGGAGAAATACCCTCTTTTTCTGAGAGGTTTATTGAGTATGTGAAATCAAAGAGTTAGCGGAGGCGCAAAAAAAAGGGTCAGTTCGGAAATGCCATTAATACCCCATCCCGGCCTTCCCCTTCGCAGGGGAAGGAGCAAGACAACACCCTTCCGCATTGGATTTTGCAAAAGAATCAGAACGAAGGTTTTATTCGATCGGGAATAGCGTGATTAAAAATCTTGCTGAACGGAGCGGCCTGAAGACCGTAGGCTTCAGGACCGAGAGAAGGCACCGCAACGCGGCAAGATTTTGCGCCACACGCGGCGGTGACAGAACATGTCCGTCATACCTGCGATAGCGCGCAGTGAAAAGAGCGTGGAGTCCAGAGGCCCGCGCGACTGCGGGTCTCTGGGTCAGTGTGGGCGGCGAGCCCACGACCTTGACTTTAAAAACTTAAATCTTAGTCACGCTATCAACCAGCGCCATTTCCTCACTACTCAACAACTTCTCAATATCCACCAGAATCAACATCCGGTCGCCGAGCGAACCCAGCCCCGTCAGGTATTCCGTCGACATGGTCACCGCGAATTCCGGCGCCGGACGGATCTGATCCTGGCTCAGCGACAGCACGTCGGATACGCCGTCAACCACGATCCCGACGACGCGATTTTCGAAGTTCAGCACGATCACCACGGTGTTTTCATTGTAAATCACATCTTCCTGCGCGAACTTCACACGCAGGTCGAGGATAGGCACGATAACGCCGCGCAGGTTGGTGACACCTTTAATAAACGCAGGCGTGTTAGCAATGCGGGTTACCTGATCGTAACCGCGGATTTCCTGCACTTTCAGGATATCAATGCCGTATTCTTCGTCGCCTAAAGTAAAGATCAGAAATTCCTGACCTACTGTTTCACCCGCAATTTTTGCCACGGTTGCAAGTCCTGCCATGTTGTTCACCTTTGCTTTTATCTTTTAATCGGCCTGAGTTTTTCACACCCGGCGACATTGCGGTCACCGGAAGCGTTGCTGGTTATGCGGCAGAGACGCCCGTTGCCAGTTTGTCGCGGTTCAGCGACTGCAAGGCAGACACATCCACGATCAATGCCACACTGCCGTCGCCCAAAATGGTGGCGGCGGAAATGCCAGGCACTTTGCGATAGTTACTTTCCAGGTTTTTCACCACCACCTGATGCTGACCAATCAGCTGATCAACCAGCAAGGCGTAGCGACGGCCTGCACTTTGTAAAATCACAACAATGGCCTGTGTGGCTTCGGTTTTGGCCTCTTTCACATCGAAGACGTTATAGAGCTCAACCAGCGGCAGGTATTCACCACGCACCTGCAGAACACGCTCGCCACCGGCCAGCGGATGCAAATCTTCAGCCAGCGGTTGCAGCGATTCCATGACGGCATTCAGCGGCAGAATAAAGACTTCTTCGCCCACTTTAACGGACATGCCATCGAGAATGGCCAGCGTCAGCGGCAGCAGAATACGGATGGTCGTCCCTTTCCCCTGCTGGGAATGGATTTCAACATGGCCGCCCATTTCCTGAATGTTACGTTTCACGACGTCCATGCCGACGCCGCGACCGGAAACATCCGTGACTTTTTCTGCGGTCGAGAACCCGGCAGCGAAGATCAACATGCCGACTTCTTCATCGCTCATGTTTTCGCTGACGTTCATGCCCTGCGACGCGGCTTTCGCCAGAATACGTTCGCGGTTCAGACCGGCACCGTCATCGATGACCTCGATGCAGATATTCCCGCCCTGATGTTCAGCAGAAAGCGTCAGGTTGCCGGTCGGCTCTTTGCCGTTGGCAATACGCACTTCCGGCGTTTCCACACCGTGATCCAGACTGTTACGCACCAGGTGCGTTAACGGGTCGATGATGCGTTCGATCAGGCTCTTATCCAGTTCGGTAGAGCTGCCGAGCAGGGTCAGTTCGATTTGCTTATTCAGTTTGCTGGCGAGATCGCGCACCAGACGCGGGAAGCGGCTGAACACAAATTCCATCGGCATCATACGAATCGACATCACCGATTCCTGCAAATCACGGGCGTTGCGCTCAAGCTGCCCCATGCTGTTGAGCAGGTCGCTGTGAACCACCGGATCCAGCAAATCGGAACGTTGCGCCAGCATCGACTGAGTGATCACCAGTTCGCCGACCAGGTTGATCAGCTGATCCACTTTTTCGACGGCGACACGAATACTGGTCGATTCAGCGGCTTTTGGCGCACGGGCTTTCGCCGGTTCGCTGTTCGGCACGGCAGTCAGAACCGGTGCCGGACGCACGGCGACGGCGGCGCTTTCAGTGACAGCCGGGGCTGGCGCAGGTGCGGATTCAGCAACCGCAGGCACAGCGGCCTGTGTGAAACTGATTTGCTCCGGTTCCAGCACAAAACATAGCACTGCAATAATGTCGTCTTCGGTCACCGTGGTGATAAGCGTGGCTTCCACGCTGTCTGCGGTCTGAACCGGATCTTTGATTTCGCCAAGATTGCCCAGCTCTTCGAGCATGACAGGCACTTCCTGCGTTTTCAGACCGGACAGGCGGACACGCATCCCGCCTTTCGCCGCAGGCGTTGCTGCCGCTGCGGGTTCATCTTCCACCACGTGAAGTTCCGGCGCAGGTTCGCGCTGTTCCTGCGCGTCGAGGGCCAGTTGTCTCAGGGCTGCACAGATATATTCAAAGCTTTCTGCATCAGGATCCCGGGAGGATTTATAGGCGTCGAGTTGCTCCTGCATAATGTCTTTTGTTTCCAGAAACAGGTTGATGATGTCGGTGCTCAGGCTCATTTCAGCGCGACGCGCACCGTCGAGCAGGTTTTCCAGTAAGTGAGTCGTTTCCTGCAAAACCGTAAATCCAAACGTTGCCGCTCCGCCTTTGATTGAGTGCGCTGCGCGGAAAATCGCATTGAGCTGCTCAACATCTGGCGCCTGCGGATCAAGTAACAACAGATGTTGTTCCATGTCCGCCAGCAGCTCGTCTGCTTCATCAAAAAATGTCTGATAAAAATCAGTAATATCCATGCTCACGTGATCACCTCTGCTGTGAATCGCGGCTTGTTAATGTGTCGCAGGTGCCGTGCCTGCCGCGACAGCCGGAGCTGCCGTCGCAGGTTGAGCGCCTGCCGGTGGTGTCACTGGCGTCTGCGTCTCAATCCCGGGTATTGATGGTGCCTGTAATTGTGATGGTGCTGGTGCTGCTGATGAATCAGGTACCGCAGGTGCAGCCGGAGCCGGGCTCATTTTTGGCGCCAGTGCCGGTGCCGTCTGACGTCCCGGCACAGCTTTTTGCAGTTCGCCGGCGTCACTGATAGTGATCGCTTCACCCTCGCTGTTTTCACGTTCAATCGCTTCTTCAGCATGTTTGTTCAGAACTAAAATGCTGATACGCCGGTTAATCGCGTCACCCGCCGGATGGTTTTTTAACTGCATGGTGGATCCCATGCCCATCACGCGCAGAACTTTACCTTCACTGAGTCCGCCGATAATCATTTCGCGCCGCGAGGCATTTGCGCGATCTGTCGAAAGCTCCCAGTTGCTGTACCCGCGTTCACCCTGCGCATACGGCATATCGTCCGTATGGCCCGCAAGACTGATTTTATTCGGAAAATCATCCAGCACCGGTCCGATAGCGCGCAGAATATCGCGCATATACGGCTCGACAATCGCGCTGCCCAGCTGGAACATCGGACGATTTTTGCTATCAATAATCTGGATGCGCAAACCCTGTTCGGTCAGGTTAATCATCAGATGCGGACGCAAATCTTTCAGCCGCGGGTCAGACGCCAGCATGTCTTCGAGTTTCTGCTGCAACCGTTGTAAGTCCCCGGCCTCGCGTTTGCTCTCGCCCTGCGACTGATCCATTTTGTGCACTTCGCCGTCCTGCACGGTCGGGTCTTCCCCGCCGCCCGGGATCGGGCTGGTCGCATCACTGCTGCGCGGCCCGCCGGTTATCGCCACCGCCAGCGGTGTACGAAAGTATTCGGCAATTTGCACCAGTTCTTTAGGGCTGGAGATCGAAATCAGCCACATCACCAGGAAGAAAGCCATCATCGCTGTCATAAAGTCAGCGTAAGCAATCTTCCACGAACCGCCGTGATGCCCTCCGCCGTGCTTGTTCTTTTTCTTGCGGACAACAACGATTGGATGGCTTTGATGCTTCATACTTTTTCTTCTTCAGTTTGTTTCTGACCCGGCGACTTAACCTGGCGAACGTGCTCCTCCAGTTCGATGAAGGAAGGACGCTCGGAGGTGTACAACGTCTTACGGCCAAACTCGACGGCGATTTGTGGCGCATAGCCATTGATACTGGAAAGCAATGTCACTTTGATGCATTGCATCATCTTGGCGTTTTCCGCGCTTTTCTGGCGCAGAACGCTGGCAAGCGGAGAAATAAACCCGTATGCCAGAAGGATACCGAGGAAGGTCCCGACCATCGCATGTGCAATCAGCGCACCGAGCTCAGCCGCCGGACGGTCTGCCGCCGCCAGGGTATGAACGATGCCCATGACCGCCGCGACGATACCGAACGCCGGGAGTGAATCACCGACCAGCGCCAGGCTGTTGGCGGGCACTTCGCTTTCGTGCTCGTAGGTTTCGATTTCTTCATCCATCAATGCTTCGATTTCAAAAGCATTCATGTTGCCGCTCACCATCAGGCGCAGATAATCCGTCAGATATTCGACTAAATGCTTATCGGCAAGGATGCGCGGATAATTAGCGAAAATGTCGCTTTCGTTGGGATTGTCGATGTCATTTTCCAGCGACAGCATCCCCTGCTGACGTGATTTCGCCAGTAAGCGGTACAGCAACGCCATCAGATCCATGTACAACGCTTTGTTGTATTTCGATGCGCGGAACAACTGAGGCAGCGCGCGCATTGTGGATTTAATCGCTTTTCCGTTGTTACCCACGAAAAAGGCACCGATGCCTGCACCGCCGATGATGAGTAATTCTGCGGGTTGGTATAACGCGCCCAGTTCACCGCCGACGAGCATGAAACCGCCGAACACTGAGCCCAACACCACGATGTAACCTATTATCACTAGCACGATGAATCCTTAATTCGATGTGGTTTTAGGGCGAGGAAAAGCGCGACGCCATGATTCTGCCAAGGTTTATGCCGCTAAGAGGTGCATAAACGGTGCCAGTAATGACTGAGATATTCGGGGGGAAATTGATGAGCGGCGTTACCACCGCTCAGAACGACTTACTGCAACCCAATCATCTCAGACAGCGCGCTTGACCTGTTCGTCCAGCTCTTGAGATGTTATATCGGCAACCTGCGGGGAAAGTTTACGTTTTTTTACTGCTCGGGATGGGGGCTGGCAAAGACTGCAAACAAACCCGTGACGGGGCTGGTGTGCATGGGTAATAAATGAACCGTCACAGCAGTTACACGCAGAGAGTTGCAACATGCCGCTGTCGACAAAACGGACCAGTGTCCACGCACGTGTCAGCGCGAGGATCGGCGCTTCACCGGGTTGTTCAGGACATTGTTCAAGATACAGACGGTAAGCTTTAATCACCGCTTCCACCCCATTACAATGCCCGCTCTTTAAGAGGAAAGAGTACGCGTTGTAAAACATGGAAGAATGAATGTTTTGTTCCCAGGTCATAAACCAGTCAGTAGAGAACGGCAACATTCCTTTCGGCGGAGGACTTCCACGCAGTTCTTTGTACAGTTTGATCAGCCGGCCACGACTTAATTGCGTTTCGCTTTCCAGCATCTGTAGCCGTGCACCCAGCGTAATCAGTTCCATGGCAAGCTGAATGTCGCGCGCTTCCTGAACGATACTTTTTTCTGCCGGTTTGGTTAACCCATCTTTCCCAGACATAGCTACGCCCTTTTCTTCATCGCGCCGCTGTCTTTCGCAGCCAGACCTTTGAGCAAATGACTCGACAACAGAATGCCGGTATGGATTTGCTGCAGGTCATCCACGCGCGATTCTTGTGTCAGACGTTCAATTGTTTTGCTGTCATCAAAGCGGAACTGACACAAAAGCTGGTTCGTTTCAGCTAATTTCACCATCTGTGGCAACGTGAGCTGGCCAAGTGTGTCTGCCATGACGTCATCAATTCCCAACCGGAACATCGCTGAGGCTTTTTCGTCGTTAATCAAACGCTGCGCCAACAGTAAATATGACAGGTTGATATCATATATGTGCTTAAGCAATTCGGACATTCTGTTCTACCCCATTACCGATGCCACTTTTAAAGGTGGCTGATTGATAGACATATTCCATGCAGCGAGAGTTTCACCCGGCGTGACAGGAGTATTTTTTACTATCAAAACAATTGGATCATTGGCTGCTTAATAAATCCCACAATGAAAGTTAGATTTATCCCGCGGTATTTACTTCACCGCCAATACAAAGTTGTTCCTGATGTAAACTAAATTAATTGTGACAATTGCACTGCTAAGTATTAGTGAAACACTTTAGTTTTGGTGTACTGGCAGGGTCCGTTGCTGTGATGGCGTGTCATTCAGTGAAACGCTTTTACATACATTATTAGGAATTATCTTACTACGACGCAACTCTAACCCCGTTCCCTTTACACATACAATCTTGCCGTGGACGAATTTTGAATAAAGTGTGACACACATCACACTTTTGAAATTTATTTTGTCTCCAAAAGTGCAATTTATCGTGAGAATTTGCGCAGATTTAAGTCAAAAGTAAAAAACCATCTAAAAAGCTGTCTTCAAACTGTCTTTTTTCGCCATTTTTAGATCATTTTGTACAAAGACCACCTAAAGCCAAATGATTAGCACACGCAGCAATTAATCATAGTTCATGCAGTGTTATATGCTGCAAATTTCAAATAGCGTGATCATTGTGCTAATAATGCGCAACCCAGTCAGGGCGGGGCGTTTCGGGGAGTTATCTTAAGAAATGGTGTTTAAAATAAGGACGAATTGTTCTGAAATCGTGAGCAACCACGTGGTTTCAAAAGTAAAAAGACAATGATCGTAATAATTTGTTACTGCGCAGGAGGAATCATCCAGTCATCAGACCAGATTGATAAGGAGAAGTGATGAAACAGCGGATTTTTGCCGTGCTTACCTATCGGCAACTGTTCAGAAAAACTTTAATGATTGGGCTTAAAAAAGTGGTTTGTGCGGTGCAAGCGTAAATTAACAGCTCAAGAATAGGATTTTTATTACCTAACCAGCATCCCACGCCAGAATTCCCCCATGAAATACGCATAAGACACATTTTTAACGGAGATAATTAAAGGTATAAGTGAATAACCGGAGGAACGGAAGGTCATTAACTTGTCTTATTAGTGAAATATACGACTGCGGATACTTTTGAAGGGTGATTACTTTCATTCAAAGTAACGGGGGATGTCATTGTGTGTTAATCCAGCTGAATAAAAAAAGCCTGCCGATATTTCAGGCAGGCCATAACTTAATTATTATTCAAAAACGATTTAACGATTAAAAAGGCATAGATTGCGGGTCCGGATACTGATACTCAAAACCGAGTTCTTTGCAGATCCGCTCGCCATCCACGATTTTGCCCTTTCCTGCTGAACCTTCTTCAGCAAAGGTTGGCGGTTGCAGCCCCATTTGTCTTGCCAGTGCCGGATAGTAATCCGCTTTCGCCGGATGCTTCGGTGCACATAAGTTAAAGGTATGCCCGCCTTTTGGCCGGCTGAGCAATAACGCAATTGCCGCCACTACGTCATCCTGATGCACCAGATTGACCCCGTGTTGACCTCCTTTCACCTGGCTCTTACCGGCCATGAAACGGCCAGGATGGCGATCTCCGCCCACCAGACCCGCCAGACGCAGTACATCGACGGACGTATTCGGCAGTCCGTGGAACCAGTTCTCCAGCTCCTTAAGGACTTTGCCGCTGGCAGTCACCGGCTCGAGAGGAGAGTCTTCCCGCACCACGCCCTCTCTTTCGCCGTATACCGACGTCGAACTGGTGAAAATAATCCGTTTCACGTTATGCGCCAGCGCACTGTCGGTTAACTGCTGCACCGCCTGGAAATAAAGTTCACTGCCCTCAACGGTACGGCGCGCGGGCAGAGTAATAATCAGGGCATCCACATTAAGCAGACGGTCGAGATCTTCCGCTTCGCATTCCATTTCTGGTGTGAAAATCAGCGGGAAGCATTCGATCCCCACCATTCTTGCAGCGTCCACGCCATCCAGCGTCGTTTTGCTGCCCACGACATCGTAGCCTTTTGCAGCCAGCGCCATCGCCAGTGGCATTCCCAGCCAGCCCAGTCCGATAATCGAAACCTTGTTCATACTTTGCTCCATTTGTTCAGAGGCACCTGGTATCACGTCACCAACTGCTGATATCTTCCTTTATACTAGCAAAGGTCGCCTTTTCCCCGTTCAGTCTGCGTAAGGTTTTCTTCGTGTCTGTTAACAGATTATTCAAAAATCAGATGAAAACCCTGCGGCTGATAAGAAAAACTCATCATCGGAAAAAAAGGTTGCGCTGTTGCTGCCCGATAGTTTAGTTTTATTGGCAACGAATTTGATATGTGTGGCGAATGATTCAAACTGAATCACGCGGCATCTGAATCACTGAATTGAGACACTGACATGACAAACGTTCTGATTAACCACCATCATCACCATCACCCTGACTAGTCTTTCAGGCGATTGGTGCTGGGAGACTGTTTAGATCTTCCAGTGGCGCAGAACGCAGAGATAGCCCCCGGAAGATTTCTTCCGGGGGCTTTTTTTTTGGCCTGACGGATTGAAATTAAAGAATTTTAAACAAAACGATTTATATAAATAATTGAGAAACTGAGGTCATCATGCTGGATAAAACACGTTTACGGATAGCAATGCAGAAGTCGGGTCGCCTGAGCGATGAATCACGCGAATTACTGGCGCGCTGTGGCATCAAAATCAACCTGCAGGAACAGCGTCTGATCGCTTTTGCTGAGAACATGCCCATCGACATTTTGCGTGTCCGTGATGACGATATCCCGGGACTGGTGATGGACGGTGTAGTGGATCTGGGGATCATCGGCGAAAACGTACTCGAAGAAGAGCTGCTGAGCCGTCGCGCTCAGGGCGAAGACCCACGTTACTTTACCCTGCGTCGCCTGGATTTCGGCGGCTGCCGTTTGTCTCTGGCAACGCCGCTGGACACCGAATATACCGGTCCGCAAAGTCTGCAAAACGCCCGTATCGCGACGTCTTATCCGCACCTGCTCAAGCAATACCTCGATAAAAAAGGCGTCGATTTCAAATCTTGTCTGTTGAACGGTTCTGTTGAAGTCGCACCGCGTGCCGGTCTGTCTGATGCGATTTGCGACCTGGTGTCTACCGGCGCAACGCTGGAAGCCAACGGCTTGCGCGAAGTTGAAGTGATTTACCGCTCCAAAGCCTGTCTGATCCAGCGCGATGGCGAAATGCCGCAAGAGAAACAACTGCTGATCGACAAAATGATGACCCGTATTCAGGGCGTTATTCAGGCTCGCGAATCCAAATACATTATGTTGCACGCGCCGAGTGAGCGTCTGGACGAAATCGTTGCCCTGCTGCCGGGTGCTGAGCGTCCGACGATTCTGCCGCTGGCAGGCGATCAGCAGCGCGTGGCCATGCACATGGTCAGCAGCGAAACGTTATTCTGGGAAACCATGGAGAAACTGAAAGCGCTGGGTGCCAGCTCAATTCTGGTTCTGCCAATCGAAAAAATGATGGAGTAAGCCATGAAGCCTGACGCGTTCACTACCCCGATTGACTGGCAGCAATGCGACGAACAACAGCGTCGCGAGCTGCTGACACGCCCGGCAATTTCGGCGTCCGACCGTATTACCGAATCTGTCAGTGAAATTCTGCGCCGTGTGCGCAGTGAAGGTGACAGTGCGCTGCGCGAGTTTTGCGCCCGCTTTGATAAGACTGAAGTTCAGGAATTGCGCGTCACCGCACAGCAAATCGAGGCAGCATCCGCGCGTTTAGGTGATGACGTTAAACAGGCGATGGCCCACGCCGTACGCAATATCAATACCTTCCATCAGGCGCAAAAACTGGCGGTGGTGGATATCGAAACTCAGCCGGGCGTACGCTGCCAGCAACTGACCCGCCCTATTCAGTCAGTCGGGCTGTATATTCCGGGCGGTTCTGCGCCGCTGGTATCGACCGTATTAATGTTAGCCACGCCGGCGCGTATTGCCGGATGCCAGAAAGTGGTGCTGTGTTCTCCTCCACCGATTGCCGATGAAATTCTGTATGCCGCGCAACTTTGCGGTGTGGAAGAGGTGTATCAGCTAGGCGGTGCGCAGGCGATTGCCGCGCTGGCCTTCGGCACCGAAACCGTGCCACGTGTGGCGAAAATCTTCGGACCAGGTAATGCCTATGTGACCGAAGCCAAACGTCAGGTCAGTCAGAGCCTGGACGGCGCGGCGATTGATATGCCTGCCGGTCCATCAGAAGTGCTGGTGATTGCCGACAGCGGTGCCACACCTGATTTCGTCGCCTCTGATTTACTTTCACAGGCTGAACACGGCCCGGATTCTCAGGTGATTTTGCTGACACCTGATTTGAAAATGGCACAAGCCGTTGGCGAAGCCGTTGAACGTCAGTTACAGACATTATCCCGCAGCGAGATCGCCCGTCAGGCGCTGGCGAGCAGCCGTCTGATTGTGGCGAAAGACCTCGCGCAGTGTATCGACATCAGCAATGCCTACGGTCCGGAGCACCTGATCCTGCAAACCCGCGAGCCGGAACAGCTTGTCGACAGGATTACCAGCGCCGGTTCGGTCTTTCTCGGTGACTGGTCACCGGAATCTGCGGGCGATTACGCCTCCGGTACCAACCACGTCTTGCCGACTTACGGTTACACCGCGACCTGTTCCAGTCTCGGGCTGGCCGATTTCCAGAAACGCATGACCGTTCAGCAGTTAACACCTGAAGGTTTGCTCGGTCTGGCAAATACCATTGAAACCCTGGCGCAGGCTGAACAGCTGACCGCACACAAAAATGCCGTGACTTTGCGCGTTAACGCTTTAAAGGAGCAACGCTGATGAGCAACGAAAACAACCTCAGCGTTCAGGCGCTGGCACGTAAGAATGTGCAGGAACTGACGCCGTATCAGTCCGCCCGCCGTCTGGGGGGGAACGGTGATGTCTGGCTGAATGCCAACGAATACGCCATCGCACCACAGTTCGAACTGACACAGCAGACTTTTAACCGTTATCCGGAATGTCAGCCTGCGCTGGTCATCAACCGTTATGCAGCTTATGCGGGTGTGGAGCCGGAACAGGTGCTGGTCAGTCGCGGCGCAGACGAAGGCATCGAGCTTTTGATCCGCGCATTCTGCGAACCGGGCAAAGACGCCATCCTTTATTGTCCGCCAACGTATGGCATGTACAGTGTGAGTGCCGAAACCATTGGCGTTGAAGGCCGCACGGTGGCCGCGCAAGCCGACTGGTCTCTGGATATTACTGCCATCGAAGCCGCCCTCGACGGGGTGAAACTGGTGTATGTGTGCAGCCCGAATAACCCGACCGGCAACATTATCGACCCGGATGAAATCCGCGCCGTACTGGAAATGACCCGTGGCCGCGCGATTGTCGCAGTCGATGAGGCTTATATCGAATTCTGCCCGCAGGCGACAGTTTCCGGCTGGTTGCAGGAATACCCACACCTGGCCATTTTGCGCACGCTGTCTAAAGCCTTCGCACTTGCCGGTCTGCGCTGCGGCTTCACGATCGCCAACAGCGAGCTGATTGGCTTATTAATGAAAGTCATCGCGCCTTATCCTTTATCTACGCCGGTCGCCGATATTGCGGCACAGGCGCTGAGCCCGGAAGGACTGGCGATTATGCGTCAGCGCGTGGCCGAC
>Ga0256409_1000288_pt1 | contig 43260 bp, 36 predicted proteins | sample PhySR1_FD_185981 | JGI IMG/M metagenome (GOLD analysis project Ga0256409, IMG submission 185981) | Leaf surface microbial communities from sunflower plants in UC Gill Tract Community Farm, Albany, California, United States - DLSL S.R1 | ecosystem: Host-associated > Plants > Phyllosphere >...
CACCCAGTGGCGCTGAAATCCGTCCTGAGACTTTAATGAATTTCGCCACATGTTCCGGCGTCAGGATCACCTGATGCGTGGCGTCGAGCGGCAACGCGGTAATATTAAGACCTGATGAAAACACAATATGCGCAGCATGCGGATCGGCCAGCATATTGAATTCTGACGTCATGGTGCGGTTACCGGCTTCGCGGTAAGCGCCGCCCATTAACACGACGCGACCGATACCGGCGGCGATGTCAGGTTTCATGCGCAGCGCCGTCGCCAGATTGGTCAGCGGCCCGAGTACGCACAGTGTCAGCGGTTGCTGGCTGGCAATCGCCTGCTCGCAGCTATTAATCAGAAAGTTAACAGCATGAAGGGATTCTGCGGATTTTTGCGGCGCGGGAAAGGCAGTATTGCCGAGGCCGTTTTCGCCGTGGAACTGGCCGTGGATCGGGGATCGCAGCATCGGCTGATGACAACCGGCAAACACCGGAATATCCAGCCGGTATCCCAGCTCAGTGATTTGCAGCGCGTTGCGGGTGGTATTCGCCAGCGGCTGATTGCCGCACACCGTGCAGATGCCGAGAATAGTCAGCTGCGGAGCAACGAACGCGCTGAGCAGCGCAATGGCATCATCAATGCCCGGATCGCAATCAATGATAACCGGAATGGTTTTCACAGCGCCCCCACGGAACGTAAAACATCAGCGATTTCCTGACGTGCCGCCTCGTTTAACGGCACCTGCGGCGGCAGCGGATCGCCTACCGCGAAGCCCTGCAATTGCAGTGCGGCTTTGATACAACCGGCTATCGAGTATTTGGCGAAGATTTCGTTGATGCGCCACAGCGGACGCTGCAACTCCATCGCTTTCTTCCAGTCGCCTTGTTTCGCGGCTTCATAGAGTGCCAGACTTTGCTTTGGCACAATACATGCCGGACCGGCCATCCAGCCCACGCCGCCAATCAGCATCACACACGCCGGAATATGCGCCGATGCGGCAAATACCTGCATCCGTCCCTGCGTGCGTTCGATGATCGACAGCAACCGGCCGGTATTGGTCGAGGCGTCTTTAATATAGTTGATGTTTTCTACGTGGCTCAGTCGCTCGATCACCGGCAGGCTGAGATCAGAACGCTGAAACTGCGGATTGGTGTACAGCACGACCGGCAGTTTTCCTGCGGCAGTCGCGATGGCACGGAAATAATCCTCGACGCCCTGTTCGGGCACCGGGAAATACGCTTCAAGTATCGCCAGAATACCGTCGACACCCAGAGCGGCGTAGCGAGCGGTTTGCGCGACAGCGTCCTGGATGGTGGTGGCTGCAACTCCGGCGATTACCGGAACGCGGCCTCGAGCGGCTTCGACGACGGTTTTCACTATCTCCGTACGTTGATCTGCATTGAGATAAGCGAATTCACCTGTACTGCCGAGCGGCGTCAGACCGTGCACGCCGCTGTTAATCAGATGTTCGACCAGCGCTGTTAACACTGGTTTGTCTATCTGGCCGCCATCAGTGACAGGCGAAACCAGATAGGGATACACACCGCTAAAAGAAGTCATAGCTTCTCTCTCTTTTCTTAAACTACTACCTTAGTACAGCCCTGGTGTTGGTGCTGTATTCCCCGCCTGGGTTCGGTCCGCACTATGCGCTTATTGTTTCTCATGCACAAAGTACGGCAACGTATAGCCGTCGGAACGGCCAACGTAGGTGTAAGGTGTTTTCATCGCCCAGGTGTATGAAAGGAACAGCAACGGGATAGTGCCTTCGTCTTTCATCGCAATCTCTGTGGCCTGCTGCAACAACTTTTCACGCTGGCCGTCGTCGAGGGTTTCCCGCGCTTTTGCCAGTGTTTTATCAAATTCAGGGTTTGAGTAGCGTCCGCGGTTGCCCTGTCCGCCATTTGGCCCGAAGGTTTCGAGCAACGGCCCCAGCACGCCGGAGGCTTCACCGGTTTCAATCGCCGCGCCACCCATGATCAGGCTGAAATCGCGTTTGGACGCACGCGAGAAATACACGCTGCCCGGCATGGTCACAACGTCAGTTTTAATGCCGACGCGGCTGAACATCTGCCCTAGCGCCTGGGCGATTTTAGAATCATTCGGATAGCGGTCGTTCGATGCATGGAACGTCAGCGTGAAACCGTCCGGATAACCGGCCTGCGCCAGCAGTTGTTTGGCTTTCGCCGGATCATAGACCGGCGCGGCAATCGACGGCGTATAACCGAAATAGCCTTTTGGCACCAGCTGCGACGCCGGAACGCCCTGCCCGTCCATAATGCGGTCTACAATCGCCTGACGGTTTATCGCCAGCGACATCGCCTCACGTACTTCACGTTTTTTCAGCGGATTGCTGCCATCCGGCCCTTTGGCGAACGGCGACACATCACGATCCTGATCCGGGTGTAAATACAAAATGCGGTTACCGGCAACGGACTCCAGATGCAGGCTGGTTTGTTTGCCCAGATCCCGTCCGTCCGCGGTCGGCACGCTTTCAATCATATCCACATCACCGGAACGCATCGCGGCGACACGGGCGCTCGGGTTTTTGAACACGCGCAGCGTGACGTGATCCCACTGCGCTTTTCCGCCCCAGTACTGGTCGTTGCGCGCCAGCACCACATTATCGTCCGGCGTCCAGCTGACAAATTTGAACGGGCCGGTACCGATGACGTCTTTCCCTTCATTAAGGGTTTGCGATCCGACCGTTTCAAGACGTGCCGGTAAAATAGCGACACGGCTTAAGTTATTGAGTAATAAAGGTGTTGGCGCTTTGGTGACAATTCTCACCGTTAAAGGATTCACTTCGGTGACATCGGCGATGTCATTCACGTACGGCGTATAAGCACTCGGGCTGTTTTTCGACGCCAGCGCCACGCGTTTCACGCTGGCAATCACATCTTTGGCGGTGAAATCGCTGCCGTCGTGGAATTTCACGCCGGGCCGCAGGGCAAATTCCCATGTGGTGTCGTTAATCACTTTCCATGACACCGCGAGCGCAGGCGTGATGTGTTGTTTTTCGTCCTGATTCACCAGACCGTCAAAAATATTACGCGCCATGGCGCTGTTGGCACCCCCGACATAAAATTGCGGATCCATTGAAGTGGTTGACGCGGCAAGGCCGATTTTCAGATCAGCAGCCTGTGCAGAGAGGGTATGAAAAACGAAAAGCGTGGCCAGTGCTGAGGAAAGCACTCCTGCCAGAACGGACTTTCTCATGCATTTAACCCTTAATTAATTTAGATTTTCAGGCAATGTGTGTCAGATCGTAAATTGGAGTCTAGGGGGTGGACTTCTGAATTGAAAATTGTATTTTGTGTTACATCCATAAACAAATGTTATGGATCCTGAGGATATATTATGAAAATTAATCCCCGTCAGGTCGAAGCTTTTCACAAAGTGATCCTGACAGGTAGCATTACCGCAGCCGCGAATATGATGAACATTACCCAGCCTGCGGTGAGCCGGTTGATCCGCGACTTTGAATATGCCGTGGATCTGAAGCTGTTTGACCGCGACGGTCGCGGGCTGATCCCGCGTGACGATGCGATCAAGTTGTACCGCGAAGTCGAGCGTTTATACCTCGGACTTGAACATATTTCACATATCGCCGACGAAATCCGTCATTCCAAAGGCAGCGTATTGCGCATTGGTTCTGTGGCAGCGTTATCGGCGCTGTGCGTCGAGCATATTCTCCCGCCGCTGATTGAGAGTATTGGCGATATCTCGCTGTTTCTGGATATCGAAAGCACGACGCATATTACCGATGTTGTTACCAGCAATCAGTACGACGTTGGGTTCATTTTCGGCAAGCCGGATGTGAAAGGTCTGGAAGCGGAAATGCTGGCACGGGCAAAAGCGGTTGCCGTGATGTCGCCGCGCCATCCGCTGGCGAAACAAGACGTGGTGACTGCGATGGATCTGACGCGCTACCGCCCTATTATACCCGGACGCAAGACGCCGCTGCGCGAACAGCTTGATCAGGTGATGAGCCGCCTGGACTTATATCTCAACAATCCGATCGAAACCTCGCTCAATAACTGTTGTGTGATGGCAGGAAACAATCTGGGCGTCGGCGTGGTCGATTTCATCACCGCCCGCAGCCATAAAAGTGATCTGGTGCTCAAACCCTTTACACCGGATATCAGCATTGCGTATTTGGCCGTTTTCCCGCCGCAGATCCCGAAAAGTCGTCTGGTGGAACACATCACCAAAGAAATGAAGACCTTAATCGAAGGCTATTTGTAAAACGCCCCGTCAGGTTCGCCGAATTCGTACCAATGAGTCCACAATGTTACATTTCAGTCTCAATGACGAAAAATGAGCGGACAGTTGGTGCTATCGGTTAGATGAAAAACGTATATCCACTTATGTATTAATTAAAATAATGAATAACACACTTTATTTTATTCTTTAAAATCAACGCATAAAATTTTCCTGCATAAATAATAATCTAATCTATAATAATTTACCTAAATTCAAACTCTTCGTTACACATTCACAACCTCGATGAGAAGTATTACTATTTGCGCGAAATTGTTCTATTTGGTTCATTTAATTACGGGTGGTCATTAAGTGTTACCTCTTTTCATCAACAGTTATCTACAACTATGCAGTGAGATAAATCATGCCAACAACAAATAGCAAGTGGACCTGGCTCCTCTGGCTGCTGAGTGCGCTGATGGTCGTCATCGGTCTGACACTTGGTATCGGTGGCGCGTATCTGGCAACATTGGGAGGAAGTGTTTACTTCCTGCTGATGGGTCTGGCGCTCATCGTTTCCGCCGTTTTGATTTTTAAAGGTAAGCCTTCAGGTGCATGGCTGTATGCCGTGGCCTTTGTGCTTTCTATTATCTGGGCTGTCTGGGACGCGGGCTTCACGTTCTGGCCTCTGTTCTCCCGCCTGTTCACTTTCGGCGTGCTGGCATTCCTGGTCGCACTGGCTTATCCGCTGCTGAAAGCACGCGCGGGACTGGTGGCGCGTAAAGGGCCAAGCTTCTCGCTGGCGGCTGTGCTGGCTGTTGCCTTGATTGCCGCTTTCGGTAACACCTTTGTGCCGACGCCAATCATCAGCGCTGACAATGATCAGGTGCCAGTGAAACCGGTAGATAAAGGTGCAGAGCAGAAGAACTGGGAAAACTGGGGTAACACTACCGCTGGCGACCGTTTTGCTGCATTGGATCAGATCAACAAAACCAACGTGGATAAACTTCAGGTTGCGTGGATTGCCCATACCGGTGATATCCCGCAGAGCAACGGTTCTGGCGCTGAAGACCAGAACACTCCGCTGCAAATCGGCGACAAGCTGTTTGTCTGTACCGCTTACAGCAAAGTGATCGCCCTGAATGTGGATGACGGTAAAAAGCTGTGGTCTTACGACTCCAATTCTACCGCGCCTAACTGGCAGCGTTGCCGTGGTCTGGGCTATTACGAGAACAGCAGCGTAAACGGCGCAGCGCCACAGGCTCCGGCGGCACAGCCCGCTGCAACTCCTGCGGCCGAACCGGCCACGCCAAATGCAGCGTCAGAAGCTGCCGCGCCTGCCACTAACGCACCGCAAACGCCTGCTGCCACCGGCGGCACCGTCAGCGCTACCTGCGAACGTCGTCTGTTCCTGCCAACCATCGATGCGCGTCTGATCGCCATCAACGCTGACACCGGCAAGCCTTGTGCTGATTTTGGTGACAACGGCGTGGTTGATCTGAAAGTCGGCATGGGCGAAGTGAAACCTGGCTACTATCAGCAAACCTCTACCCCGCTGGTTGCGGGTAATGTGGTCGTGGTCGGTGGTCGCGTAGCAGATAACTTCTCTACCGGCGAACCTCCGGGTGTGGTCCGTGCATTCGACGTGCACACCGGCGCACTGGTGTGGGCGTGGGATCCAGGTAATCCGAACATCACCAAACTGCCACCGGAAGGTCAGACTTACACCCGTGGTACCCCGAATGTCTGGTCGGCCATGTCATACGATCCAAAACTGGGTCTGATTTACATGCCAACCGGTAACGCGACGCCAGACTTCTTCGGCGGCACGCGTACTGAGCTGGATGACAAATACAGTTCTTCAGTCGTTGCAGTCGACGTGGCAACCGGTAAAGTCCGCTGGACGTTCCAGACCACGCATCACGATCTCTGGGACTTCGACCTGCCGTCTCAGCCGCTGCTGTATGATCTGCCGGACGGTAAAGGTGGCAGCACGCCGGTTCTGGTGCAGACCTCCAAACAAGGCATGATCTTCATGCTGAACCGCGAAACCGGCCAGCCGGTCGCGAAAGTGGAAAACCGCGAAGTGCCGCAGGGTAACGTCCCTGGCGAACGCTACTCCAAAACGCAGCCTTTCTCTGTTGGCATGCCAAACATCGGCAACCAGACGCTGAAAGAGTCTGATATGTGGGGCGCAACGCCGATGGATCAGTTGCTGTGCCGCATCGAGTTTAAAGGCATGCGTCACGAAGGCGTTTACACGCCTCCGGGTCTGGATCGTTCCCTGCAATTCCCGGGTTCTCTGGGCGGCATGAACTGGGGCAGCGTCTCGGTTGATCCGAACAATGCCATCATGTTCGTGAATGATATGCGCCTGGGTCTGGCGAACTACATGGTTCCACGTGCACAGGTTCCGACCGGCGCGAGCGGTATCGAGATGGGGTTGGTGCCGATGGACGGTACGCCTTACGGCGCAGTCCGCGAGCGTTTCCTGTCACCGCTGGGCATTCCTTGCCAGAAACCACCGTTCGGTACCATGTCTGCGGTTAACCTGAAAACCGGTAAAATCGTCTGGCAGGTTCCTGTCGGTACGGTGAAAGACACCGGTCCGCTGGGCATCAAAATGCGCATGCCAATGGAAGTCGGTATGCCAACGCTGGGTGCGAGCCTGTCAACGCAATCCGGCCTGCTGTTCTTCGCCGGTACGCAGGATTTCTATCTGCGCGCGTTTGATACCGCAAACGGTAAAGAGATCTGGAAATCCCGTCTGCCGGTCGGCAGCCAGTCTGGCCCGATGACCTACGTTTCACCGAAAACCGGTAAACAGTACATCATCATCAGCGCCGGTGGCGCACGTCAGTCCGCAGAACGCGGCGACTACGTGATCGCCTACGCACTGCCTGACGAAAAGTAAGATTTAGCAGTCAATGACAAAGCCCGCCGGTGCAGACCGGCGGGCTTTTTTGTTGGGGAAGACTTACAGGTTAAGCCTGTGCTTTCAGTCTGACCCGCTGCTGTTGCATTCCTGTAAAGATGGCGTCTGCCAGTTCAGCCGGAAACCATTCGGGCAATTGCCTCGCGACATTTTCAATAACGGCCGGGGTGAGTTCGATGATTTCATCAATCATGGTTTCTATTTGTCGTTTCCCCAATCCGCTCTGCTCACCCTGCTTAATCCAGTGTCTGCGCTGGATCTTGCTGATCAGGTAATAATTACTGCTGCCACGGACGGCCATAGCCAGCTTACATTTCTGCCATGCGATCTTATTGTTTCCCCGGCCAATCACCGGCCAGGCTGACAAAATATCGTACAGCGGCGTCATGTGATAACGATTTTGAGGGAGGTGCGATGCACCTGATTACCCGGCGTAAACGGCAGGGAAAGCGACAAAGGTCGCCCTTGTGGGTCTTCTGTCCATTCCAGCGAATACTGTAAACGGTCCTCGCCTTTTTGCTTATCCCAGTACCCCACAGGAATACCGTTCATCCATATCGCTAAACGCTGCTGCGCACGACGCATATCATCACCATTGTTCCTTTCTGGCGGGCGTACTTAAATAATCCGGCTTAATTTCCTCCATAGAGGATTTTTCAGGATCGGATTGTGAGGAAAACACCATCTCAATACCTAATACATTAAATACCCGAAACAGCCGGTCAAGGCTGGCAGTAGCAGGGTTTGCCTCAAGCCGGGCATACGTCTGCTGAGTCACTCCCAGTTTTTCTGACACATCCTTTTGCGTCAGACCTTTTTCCTTACGGAACCCCACCAGTAACGGACGGAGCTGGTTAAGTGTTTTTAACGGATAGACTGTATTCATTATTTTGGCTCTGGTATCGCGGTTCTTATACAGATTATAGGCTGTATTTAGCACATTACACCCTAAAAGCTGTAAAATCAAAATACAGCCTGAAAGCTGTAAAAGATAAATACAGTTTATACGCTGTAATTTGCCCACTACCGCCTCTTCATGCTCAAATGCCTGTTCCACGCACGGATGAAACCCCATGAAAAAAAGCGAATTTATCGCTCAGGATTTACTGAGCAAGATTTATCAGAACAGCGGTTCGGTGCCGGAGAAGTTACCTCCGGAGCGCCAGCTGGCGGAAGAATACGGGGTTTCGCGCTTTACCGTGCGTAAGGCACTGGAAAAGCTGGTCAGTATCGGAGCTGTGCATATCGTGCAGGGTTCGGGCATTTACATCAATGCGGGTGTCAGCAGTAATCCGCTGATTTATAACTCTGTGACCGAGAAAAAATTCGCTGAAATCAGTTTCAAAATGCTCGAATTGCACAAGCGCCGGCCAGATAAAGAGGAACAACAGGTATTCGGTTTAAGCACCGACGACTTTATCTGGGCGTTCACCCGCTTGCGGCGGATTAATCTGCGCAATGTGCAGATTGAATATTCCCGTATGCCCGCGGAAGTGTTTGCCGATTTGAATCAGAAAACCATTGAGCATTCCATTCAGCAATATGTTTTGAGTAAGGGCTATGCGATTTCGCATTCCCTGACCCGTTACCAGGCCGTCACAATCAATAAAGAGCAGGCGCAAATACTTGGCTGTAAAAAAGGCATTGCCGCCATGCATATCACCAATAGAGGTATTTTGCAGGGCGGCAAGGTTTATGCGTTCAGCGATATCGTCGATATCGATTATTCCTGCACCTACGTCATCCCGTTTAATCAGGACAATCTGGCTTTTCGCCAGACGTAACCGCGTTAAGGCGTGTGGATCACGCCATCCGGCAGACGGCTTTGCGTCCATTCATGCGGACGATAGACCACCGGAAATTCTGCCGCAGCCTGTTGGTTAAAGCCCACGCCAATCCCCGCTTCTTCTCCCGGATAGAAATAACCGTTCTCCGGTGCCCGTGCGCCTGGAAAGACCTGCTGCGTGTTAGCCGGATACGCGACAAATTCCTGGATTGCCGCATTATGCAGATGAATATTCAGATGCGTATTCACCGCTGCGCCAATCGGAGTCATGTCCGGCGGACAATGCCAGGCCAGACGCACGCCAAAACTCTGACAGAAATGCGCCAGTTTTAAGGATGGCGTGATGCCGCCGATTTGCGAAACGTGGCAGCGGATGAAGTCGATCCGGCGGTTGATAATCAGATCTTTCCATTCTGCAGGATTATTAAATAATTCGCCGGTTGCCAGCGGAACGGCGGTCTGACTGCGGATCTGCGCCAGCCATTCGTTCTGATCGGGCGGCAGAATGTCTTCAATAAAGTAAGGCCGGTATTGTTCAACGGCTTTGGCGAACTGCACCGCCTGCTGCGGGAACAGCCGTTCATGAACATCGTGCAGAATGTGGAACTGATTGCCGTATTTTTCACGCAGCGCTTTGAACATCGCCAGCGTGTTATCGATGTACTGATCCTGATCGTAATACGCACCCGCCGTCGGTTCACGGGTGCTGTGAAAATCACGCGCATTGCCGCCGTAAAAACCCAGCTGACAGCGGATGTGGCGGTAACCTTCGGCTAGCAGACGATCGACTTCGCCGTACAATGCTTCCAGCGTTTCACCCGCGGCGTGGCTGTACGCCGTCACTGCATCTTTCGATTTCCCGCCAAACAAATGATACAGCGGCATATTCGCCAGTTTGCCTTTGATATCCCACAACGCCATATCAATACCCGCGATTGCATTATTGATCACCGGCCCGTTACGCCAGTAAGCGTTCACCATCATCATCTGCCATAAATCTTCGATATGGTTCGCATCGCGTCCCATCAGCAGCGGTTTGAGATATTCATCCACCATCAGTTTCACCGCCAGCGGGCGCTGCTGGAATGTCGCGCAGCCCAGACCGAAGACTCCACGATCTGTTTCAATTCTGACCACCACTAAATTATGACGATCGGGACGTGTTATCTGGCATTCGATATTGGTAATCAGCACAGGCTGCATGATAAATCCTTAATAAAAACCGTTATTCCTTTTCATAAAAAAGGCGGCGGGAATATTCGTATTGGCGTTATTTCAACGTATTTTTATCCTGCTTGTAAACCTAAAATTCAGGCTTTTATTTTGGTTTGAAAGCACGGCGTATTTTCGATAAAAAACAGACCAATTTGGCGTTGATGTGCAAAATAAGCGCCATGCAGTGAAGTTTTGTGATGAAGATCCTGTTTTATTGGTTTGTTTTTGAAAACCACCCTCATTACACTCCCCTTCAATCAAATAAAGAATAATTCATTTTTTCGTCGCGGGGTTCAGGGTGAATACAGAAATAATGCAGTCAGTCATTAAACTGGTCGGCGGTGCGGGAAATATTAATAAAGTCTGGCATTGTATGACCCGTCTGCGGTTTGATTTACGTGACGAAAATAAAGTGGCCTGGGAGGAAATTAAAAATCTGCCCGGCGTACTGGGCGCACAAAGCCAGAGTGATCAGGTGCAGATCATTATCGGGCCGAAGGTGAATATCTGGTACGAAGCCATCGTGTCACAACTGGAGCCGGTAACCGGAAATTCAGAAACAGCAACAGGAAATGTTTCCACAAAAGGACGTAAAAGTCTGATCTCGATGTTCATGGATACCGTCTCCGGCGTGTTCGGCCCGATCGTTCCGGCCATCGCGGGCGCGGGGATGATCAAAGGTTTGCTGGCCGGACTGATTGCCCTGAAAGTGATTTCAGCCAAAAGCGAAACGGTGATGATCATCGATTTGATCGCCAGCGGCGTGTTTTACTTCCTGCCGTTTTTCCTCGCGGTTTCTGCGGCGAAGATCTTCAAAACCAATGAATACCTGGCCGCTGCCGTGGCCGCCTGTCTGATGTATCCGACGCTGATGGACGCCGCGAAGGCGCTCGCCAGCCATACTGCTGGCGCACCTACCGCATTGTATTTTATGGATGTGCTGCCGGTATCCGTTTTCAACTATTCGGCGAGCGTGATCCCGGTGATTTTCTCTGTGCTGGCACTGAGTTACATCCATCGCTGGGTGGACAGAATCATGCCGGACGTGCTGAAAACCGTGTTTACACCCACGCTGACACTGTTCATTGCGGCGCTGGTATCGCTGACGCTGATCGGTCCGGCGGGGATTTATCTCGGTAAGTTGCTGGCATTTGGCATTCAGGGATTGTTTGACGTGTCTGCAGTATTTGCCGGATTTATTGTCGGTGCGATCCGCCCGGTGGCGATCCTCACCGGTATGCATCATGCGATGACACCGATTGCGTTGCAGAACTTTACCGATCAGGGCTGGGACATGCTCATGCCGATGATGTTTATGGCCAACATGGCAATTGCCGGATCGACGTTTGCGATTTACTTCCACGTCAAAACCCGCGAGCAAAAATCCGTGGTGCTGTCTGCGGCAATTTCCGGCCTGCTGGGGATCACCGAACCTGCGCTGTTTGGCGTGCTGACGCGCTACAAAAAAGCGTTTATCGCCACCACCATCAGCAGTTCTGTGGCGTCTGCATTTATCGCGTTCTTCGGGGTGCGGTTGTACGGCTATATTCTGTCGAGTATTTTCAGCCTGCCCGCCTACATCGGTCCGTATTTTATCTACATTCTGATGGGCGTGGTGCTGTCACTGGGGCTGTCGTTTACGCTGACGTATCTGATGGTCGTCAAAAACAAAGGCACCGAACAATCGGTGCCTTTGGTTAATCAGACGCGCTGAGGTTTATCAGGCCGCTGTCTTTGAATGCGAAATCTCAGACAGCGGTGCGTTCTGAATAAGATTGGTCAGACGTCCGATATTTTCGATTTCCACTTCAATCTTGTCATTCTCATGCAGGAACAACGGCGGTACGCGGGTTTTACCGACGCCGCCCGGTGAACCGGTCATGATCACATCGCCCGGAGAAAGCTGAGTAAATGTGCTGATGTAGGCAATCATCTGCGGAATAGTGTGGATCATGCTGGCGGTCGTATCGTCCTGCACCAGCCGGTCGTTAAGCCAGGTTTTGATACTCAGGTTTTGCGGGTCGCCCACTTCATCCGGCGTCACCATCCACGGGCCAAACGCCCCCGTCGACGGCCAGTTTTTCCCGGCGGTATACCATTTATGCTGCCAGTCTCGTACTGAGCCATCCATATAACAGCTGTAACCGGCGACAAAATCGAGTGCGTTTTCTGCTGAAATATTGCGGCCGGTGCGGCCGATAATAATCGCCAGTTCACCTTCATAATCAAACTGCTCAGAAGAAGCCGGTTTGATTATCGTGCCGTTATGGCCGACCTGAGAATCTGCAAAACGGACAAACAGGGTTGGCGCGTCGCTGGTTTCATTAAATTCTTTGCGCTTTTCCGCGTAGTTCATGCCCACGCCGAAGATTTTTCCCGGACGGTCGATAACCGGCAGGAAACTGATGTCATTCAGTTGAAGATCCGCAGGCAGATCAGCGTAGCGTTGCAGCCCGGAAAGTGAATGGCGTGCCATGAATTCGTTAATATCGCAGCATCCTGAGTGACTGCCGACATCGACAATCCCCTCTTCTTTATAGATGCCGAAGCTTTTGGTGTGGTCTTTACTGATGGTGAAATTAACAATTTTCATAGATGCACTTAGATTCTTATTTTACTTAAAAACAGGTAAATTCGCTGGCGTTCGTGTTGCGAAAACGGCTTGCCCGTCGCAACGTTGGCGTGATTATTGACCCTGCCTCTCATGCCTTCTACTATATTTTATTATCAAATCGATGAATTTCAGGAATCAATGTTAAATAACAGAGACTTAGAGTATTTCGTGACAGCCGCAGAGATGATGAATTTGAGACTTGCGTCACAAAATTTAAATATAACTCAGCCTGCGCTTTCGAAATCCATCACCCGTTTAGAGAAAGAACTGAACATCAAACTGTTCAAACGGGCAGGTCGCGGGCTGGAACTGACCGAAGCAGGACGGGTGCTCTATCAGCGTGGTTTAGCGCTGCAAAGTTCCTACCTTGAGCTGGGCGAAATCATGAATGAACTGAGCAGCGGCGCGGGCGGGATTGTGCGCGTCGGCGTTTCCGGTTCTGCAACGCAATTCCTGCTGCCTGAAATCTGCAAAATGCTGCAATCGCAGGTGCCGAATATGAAACTGGAAATCCAGATCGGCATGAACGACGTACTTTTTACGTTGCTGGAGCGTCATGCCATTGATGTAATTATTGGTCCGCTGGTCAATTACGACAGTCCGGTAGTACAGCTTCCGGTCACCGCTGACCGGGTAATTGTCGCGGCCTCACGCGACCATCCGCTGGCCGGTAAACCCGCCAGTCTGCGCGAACTCAGCCGTTATGGCTGGATTTTACCGGCGAAAACCGTCTCGATGCGCCAGTGGCTGGATAAGATGTTCTATGAAAATCATTGCTCGCCACCAGACGTCAAGGTGGAAATCAGCTCGCTGGCATCGGTGCCGGGACTGATCGCGAAAAGCGGTTTGCTAAGTTTTTTGTCCGAAAACATTCTGGTCGAAGAAGAATTTCTTTCGCGGCTGATCCGTATCGATAACGATCAGTTAGTGATGGAACGTCGGGTGGGCATTACCTGGCTGGAAGGCGCGTTTCTTTCACCGGCGACGCAAAAAGTGATCGACGTGACCAAAAGCGTCGGGCAAAAAATGCAGATGGAAGCCCGCCGGATCCTCGAAGACTGAAATCCGGCGGTCAGGTTTATATCAATCGGTTTTACACCAGATGACAGGCCACGCGGTGACCGTTTTCCACTTCACGTAGCAACGGAGTTTCCGCCCGGCAACGAGCCATGGCGTGAGGGCAGCGGGTGTGGAAACGACAACCGGCGGGCGGCTTTGACGGATCCGGGATTTCCCCGCTGACCATCGCGACCGGTTCGCTGTCGGGATCGAGCGTCGGCACTGCCGCCAGCAGCGCCTGCGTGTACGGATGCAAAGGCCGCTCAAACAGCACATCCCGACTGGCGGTTTCCACCAGCTGGCCGAGATACATCACCGCCACGTCATCACAAAGATGTTCCACCACGCCAAGATCATGCGAGATAAACAAAAATGTCACGCCGTGATCGTCGCGTAAATCCGAGAACAAATTGATGATCTGCGCCTGAATGGACACATCCAGCGCCGAAATAGGTTCGTCGGCAATGATAAAATCCGGTTGCAGGATCAGCGCACGGGCAATGCCAATACGCTGGCGCTGACCGCCGGAAAATTCATGCGGGAAGCGGTTGTAATGCAACGGGGACAGCCCGCAGATTTTCATCACTTCCAGCACTTTTTCCCGCAGTTCTGCGCGTGAACATAACCGGTGCTCAAGCATCGCCTCGCCAATGGCGTCGCCGACGCGGATGCGGGGATTCAGCGAACTGTACGGATCCTGAAACACCAGCTGGATTTTCGGACGCAACGCTTTCAGTTGTTTTGGCTTCAGGGCATGAAGTTCTTCGCCACGAAACTTCACGCTGCCCGCGGTTTTGTCATACAGCCCAAGCAGTGTGCGCCCTACCGTGGTTTTGCCGCTGCCAGATTCCCCGACCAGCCCGAAAATCGTGCCCTTGCGGATGTTAAAACTGACACCATCAACCGCCCGCAGCTGACCGGTTTCCTGTCCGAATACGCCGTCGCGGATCGGGAAATACTTTTTTAGCCCGTCGACTTCAATCAGATATTCCGCGTTCATGGTTGCAGCTCCGTGTCTTTATTCTCTTGCGCCGTCGTTAATCCGCTATAGAAACAGGCGGCCTGACGGTGTTTTCCTTCCAGCGGCGGGATCCCTTCACGGCAACGTTCGGTAGCGCGCCCGCAACGATCGGTAAACGCGCAGTAAGGCGGTAATGCTGCCAGGCTGGGCACTTGTCCCGGAATGGAATACAAGCGGCGGCGACGTTCTCCCGCGGTGGGCCGCGAAGCGATCAGCCCCTGCGTATAAGGATGAAGCGGATTACGCAGCACATCGGCGGTCGCGCCCTGCTCAACAATTTTACCGGCGTACATCACGACTACGTGATCTGCCATCTGAGCGATCACGCCTAAATCGTGGGTGATAAGCATCAGCGCCATATGATTTTGCTGTGCCTGATCGCGCAGTAAACGCAGGATTTGCGCCTGCACGGTGACATCGAGCGCAGTGGTGGGTTCATCCGCAATCAGCAGCTGCGGTTTACAACTGATTGCCATCGCAATCATGATGCGCTGCAACATGCCGCCGGAAAGCTGGTGCGGATAACTGGCCATCAGGCTTTCCGCGCGCGCCAGTCCGACTTCAGTGATCATCTGCGTTGCCAGTGCCCACGCCGATTTCGGTGATTCACCACGATGGCGGATCAGCGGTTCCACCAGCTGTTCGCCGATGGTGAGCACCGGATTGAGCGCGGTCATCGGTTCCTGGAAAATCATCGCCAGCTGATTGCCGCGCAGATCCGCCATTTGTGACGAACGCAGTTTCAGCAAATCACGCCCCTGAAACAGGATTTCGCCCCCGTCAATACGGGCGGCCTGTGGCGGTAATAACCCCATCAGCGACATCGCCGTGACGCTTTTTCCACAGCCTGATTCACCAACAACACCGACAGTCTGCCCGGCCTGAATGTCGAACGTGACGTCCTGCACCGCACGCACACGTCCTTCATCGCTGGCAAAAGATAATGAAAGCTGGTTAAAACGGATCAAGGGTTCAGTCATTTTTTGCTCCGTTTCATCTTGGGATCCAGCGCATCGCGCAGGCCATCGCCCAGCACATTAATCGCAATCACCGTAATAAAAATCGCCACGCCCGGCGGCATCCACAACCACGGACGGCGCTGAAAGTCGATCAGGCTGTTGGCGGCATCCATCATATTTCCCCATGACGGTGTTGGCGGCACCACGCCTAATCCCAGATAGCTGAGCGCAGATTCGCTGAGGATGGCGTTCGCCACGGCCATCGTCGCCATCACCACCAGGATCGGCACGGTATTGGGCAGTAAGTGACCGAACAAGCGACGGCGCGATGACAATCCGAGAACCTGAGTCGCCAGCATAAAATCACGCTCACGCAGGGAGAGGATCTGCCCGCGCACCAGACGCGCCAGTTTCGGCCATTCCAGCAAACTGAGCATAACGATCACCATGTACACACGGGAGTCCGGCGAGAAATCCAGTTCAGACAGCATCGCGCCCATCACGATAAGCAGCGGCAAACTCGGAATGGTCATCACCAGATCGGCAAAGCGCATGATGATTTTGTCGGTGATGCCCCCGACATAACCGGATACAGCGCCCATCAGATAGCCGAGCGTCACGGAGAGCAACATAGTCAGCATGCCGATAATCAGCGAGATGCGACCGGCCAGCAGCAGCCGCGTATACACGTCGCGCCCGAGAAAATCGGTACCCAGCCAGTGCTCAGCGTTGGGCGCTTTATTGATCATCAGCGCATCGGTCGCATCATCCCGCCATGGCGAATAGTAAGGGCCCACTATGCACCAGACCGCCATTACCACCAGTAAAATCAGGCAGAGCATCGCCAGACGGTTCTGGCGTAAAGCACGCCATGCCTGTAACCAGGGTGACGGTGTCACCTGAGACAGCACGGGGATCTGTGCTTCACGTAACCGCCGGTTAGTAGAAAATAAAGAGCCAAACATCACGACCTCACACGAATGCGCGGATCCGCCCACGCATACAGGACATCAGCAATCAGGTTGCCAAGAATGGTTAATACCGCCAGAAACAACGTAAACCCCATCAGAACCGGGTAATCACGCGCCGCCAGTGAATCAATGTGAATGTGCCCTGCTCCCGGCCAGTTAAAGACTTTTTCGGTGATCAGCGCTCCGGAAAACAACCCCGGCAGCTCGAACCCCAGCAGCGTAATAATCGGCAGCAGCGCATTTCGCAGCGCATGTTTCAGTATAACCGTGCGCTCGCGCAGACCTTTGGCGCGCGCGGTACGGATGAAATCCATACGCACCACGTCAAGCATACTGGCGCGGAAATAACGCGTCAGGCTGCCCGCCTGCAACATCACCAGCGCAACTACCGGCAACACCAGATGCGCAGCCACTTGTGCTACCCACGCCCAGCCCGTGGCATCGCTACCTGTATTGGTCATACCGCCCACCGGCAGCCAGTGAAGATCCACGGCAAACCATTTAATCAGCAGCAGGCAAAGGAAGAAGGTCGGGAAAGACATCGCGGCAAAAATCACAATGCTCACCACATGGTCGAACAGGGAGTAAGGTTTCATCGCAGAGACAATGCCCACCGCCAGCGCGATCCCCCAGTACAGCACCATCGCAATGGTCGCGAGCAGGAAGGAGTTCCAGATGTACTGGTTCAGCAGCTGACTGACGGGGATCTGATATTGCAGCGAGAAGCCGAGATCGCCTCGCAGCAGATTGCCCAGCCAGTGCAGGTAACGGCTGAGCAGCGGTTGATCCAGTCCATAAAGCGCTTTAAGTTCGGCGGCGCGCTGCGCAGTCAGGGTGATATTCCCGTCAATGAAATCGCCCGGTGTGTTGGCAAACAGCATGAAGATGAGCAGCGAAGCGAGGAACAACATCGGAATGGTTTGAAGCAAACGACGCAGAATGAAATTTCTCATGACTTTCTCATTGAAGCTGCCGGAAGGATCCGGCAGCCGCATTATTTCTGATTATTTTACGATTTTGACGTCCGGCAGACTGCCGGTCAGGCCGTTATAGATATCCGGTTTAAAACCGGTCACGCGGGCGCTGCTGGCCGATAGAATTTTGCGGTTACCCAGCAGGATCACCGGCGGATCGTTCGCCAGCACTTTATACAGTTCATGATAAATCGGCTTACGCTTTTCGATATCCAGCGTGGCGTTGCCTTCATTGATCAGCTTATCGACTTCAGGATTGTTATAGCCCGATTCCGTGGACTCTGTGCTGTAGTAATCCCAGACGCCATCGTGCGGATCGTTAAGCGTGCTGGTGCTGAACGACGCCAGATCGTAATTCCCGGCCTTGCGCTGAGACATCAGCGCGTTGAAATCCACCACCTGTGGTTTCAGCAGCACACCGATTTTCTGATAGTTCTCTTTAGCGATTGGGATCAGCGCATCGTTCAGCACTTTTTTGCTGACCAGCAGCGTCAGTTCAAGACGTTTACCGTCTTTCACACGGATCCCGTCACTGCCCGCTTTCCATCCTGCTTCATCCAGCAATTTGTTGGCCTGCGCCGGATCGAATTTGTACGGATTCACGCCATCAGTGTTATACGCCCAGGAAATCGGCGCGATGGGCTCGATCGCCACAGAACCGTAGCCCTGATACACCACGTCGATCAGTTTCTGACGATCCAGACCATAAATCAGCGCCTGACGGACTTTCACATCCTGCAATGCAGGGCGTCTGACGTTGAACTCAATCTTGCTGTAATCGCTGGAACCGTACAGGTTGATATTGGCAAAGCCGAGCATCTTCAGCTGTTCGATATCATCAGGGCGCGAAGTGAACGCGTCATAATCGGTATCACCGGTCTGGAACAGCTGGAAGTTCGTCGACGGATTGGTCACGCGATAGATAAAGCGCGGAGTCGGCGGTACGCCACGATAGTAATTCGCGTTGGCGTGGAAACGGATCTCCTGCCCCGGAATATATTTGTCGTACACATACGGGCCATTGCCCAGAGGTTTGCCGTGCAGCGTGCGCAGATAATCGAGATTACCGCGCGTGTAGCCTTTGCCGTAATAGGCTTTCGACAGCACCGGTCCGCCGATTTTTTGCAGCGTCGTAGCGCCCGGCTGTGTGGTGGTGACCTGTAACGTCAGCGGGTCAATCACTTTCAGGCCACTGATGCTGTCCGCCTTGCCCTGCTTATAGTCATCACCGCCGGTAATGTGTGCCAGCGTGATATCGGTGTCGCCATCATATTTCGGGTCGTACAACACCGTCAGCGTGAACGCGACGTCTTCTGCCGTCAGCGGAGAACCATCGCTGAATTTCAGGTCATGGCGCAGTTTGATAGTGTAAGTCTTGCCGTCAGGGCTGACCGTCCAGCTTTCTGCCAGACCAGGGACCAGTTTGCCCTGGCTGTCCCAGTCAATCAGACGGGCGAAAATCACATTAGTGACGTTTTCATCCCAGCCGTTAACGAAGAAGTAAGGGTTAAAAATACCCTGAGGTTCAGAGATCCCCGCGATCACTGTATCGGTGCGCAGTTTTGCTGCTGCAGGAACCTGACTGGCATCGGTGGCCGGTGTGATGCCTTCTTTTAAGACATCATCAGCGAAAGCAAAAGAAGACAACATTACGGCACTGGCCAGTAATGCGATTTTGAAAGAGGCAGTGCGACGCGCGCGTTGTACGGCTGGCGCGAAAGCGGAACGTAATAACGTAGCCAAAAGAGATCCCTCATTTGTAATGTGTGCAAACGGTTTACAAAACATGACAAAGAGTAAGGATGCGGTTTAGCCTTGTCTAACAACGAAAAAATATGGCTTATAGCTTTTGCTACAGTACGCTGAAAAAGCCGCCAAAACGGCTAATGTGGAAAGATTACCTGATCACACCCAGTGAGTGCTTACTAACCTCAGAGAGCCAACTACATCAGGAGCACTGTAGGAAACTTATCTATTTCTGGCGGATAACAGGCAAAGAAAAACGGCGTATCTTTTTAAGGATACGCCGTTGAATGTGAAGATGAATGCTGTGAGGTCAGGCAGCCACTTTTTTGCTGCGGGAACTGACTTCTGCGAGGATCTCTTTCTGCTTGTTCTTTTCGCCAATCATTTTGTACCAACCTGAAAGCTTGCGAAGATCCGGTAAGGTAGCCTTTTCCTCAACATCGTAAGCACTTAATTTCTCACGATACTCTTCAAAGATGGCGATGCAGCGACGTGCCCACTCGCCTTCCAGAGCAGAACCGGCCACGGCACGCGGACGTCGTGGTAAGCGCGGACGCAGCGGCTTGCTGGCTTCTGGTGCGGATTCATCCACGTAGGCAAACTTAATGGATACGACCGTTCTGCCCTGTTTTACCGGCTCCCAGACCACTGAAATATCCGTATTGGCATTGATCCGATTGATCGTCGGCTCAAGCAGCTTCTGGCGGAAGTCACGATAGTCCTCGTATTTTCCCGCCAAACCGGCCTTCTCGCGCATCCAGTTGAGATCAAGTGTCACTTCGATGGCTTTGCCACTGCGTCGCCCGTAGAGGTTCTTGGCTTTGATTAGCCAGCCATACAGGCGTACGGAGAACGGGGTATCCAGCTTCGCGATATTGGCGAAATTGAGTTTGGTAAAAGATTCTTTAAGTTCATACAGATACGGAGCCACGTCCTGCCCGAATCTCAGTACGACTGCACTATGATCGTCACTGCTGACGTATTCCAGACGTGAAAACCAGGAAAGCTGCACGGTACGCACTTTGCCGGTTTTCACATCAGGCTTGTAGATGGTCACCGGCTTTTTCATCAGGCTTTCAGCTGCTTCGCGCAACTGGCGGTGGCTGCTTGTCGGGTTAACCCCGTAGATCCGCTGATAATCCTGAGGGAAAAGTCGATAAAGCGTATCCGGTTGCGGTTTCCTGCTATCAATTTGAGCCAGCGCCAGGTTAAGCAGGCGCATTTCATCCAGAGTAACGCTATAGGCGCCTTCAAGAAGATCGTTCCCCTGAACTACTGTGAGTTTATTCAGTTCCATGTAGCAGGATCCATAAGTGGAAAGTAGGTAAATTATTCCACATAAAAAATGCTGTCGTAAAGTAAAAACAAGGCTTATTTAATGCCTATAAATCATTGCGTTAAGTAAGGATCGAAAAAATCCGATCAGGAAAAATCTCCACATAAGCATTTCAGGCCCAGCAGGGATCCTTTTTTTAACATGCTGGATCGACAGTCTTTTTACAGGAAATCACTCCACATATCTTCTCAGGGATCCTCAACGTTCATGCAGCACAGAACCTCCCCTTCCACTGGCCGATGATCAGATAATTCCTCCACATTAGAGGTGTGATAGCACGCTTAACCATCAATCTCTGCAATGTGATCCCCTTCTCACTTCGTTTTAAGGCTGTATTCGGGTCCCCAAATGGATCATCAGGAAAACTTTCCACATATGCCTGTGAGTGGGATCAGAAAATGTCTCCACATTAGCGACGCGACGGGCATTTGATCAGGAAATCTCTCCACATAGCCCCAGCGATCAGATCACAGAAAATCTTTCCACATAAACCGCTTTACGGGAACAGGAAATCTTTCCACTTATTGTAGGCACTTCTTTTTTCAACCTGGTGTTAGAAAGCTTAAACGACGTCCTGGATCAGGAAAAATCTCCACATATCATCAAGTGACACCGTCACAATAAATCTAACTCATTGATTTTCAATGAACCGAGTTCAATCTTGATCCAAAATACTCTTTTTGGGATCAGATAATGTTTCCACATATAGGCTTTCAGGGATCAGGAAAAATCTCCACATAATGGCTTTATCCCCCCTGAATAGCCTTCTGTACCCTGCCAGCAGCCTTTTCGGGGATCCTATTTTGGTCTTTGTGACATCACGTGACGCTGTCACAGGAAATTCTTCCACATAACCCACTTTCCTCCTCGATCAGGAAAAGTCTCCACGTATTAGAAAAGGCAGTTATGGCAGTATGTTAGGGAGTTTGGGGCTATTTGGGCAGTGCGGGATCACACAGGAGGAAAGTATCCACAGAAAATTATTCCACCTTGGTAATGGCTTGATCCCTAAAGAAATTATCCACAGAAAAAGACTCTACATTGACCATGAAAAGGATCCACATCTAACATGAAGGATCTCCACCTCTGGCAGGAAATGACTCCACAATATGTGTTTTAACTACATGATAATTAAAAGTAAAAGTGCTCCCTAAAGAGAAAGATCTAAACTTATAAAATAAACAAAACATTATTTGATCTTGGGATCTGATAACAACGGAGAGAATACTTCAGGAAGGGATTGATTAGCGTTTAAGGCAGATAAAGCAAAGGTTACAGGCTGGATGAAACCTGAAACGGGCCTGTAAGACCCGATCCAGCCAGTGATCATATTCTTATGCGCGTTCGTTGTGGATGAGCCATGCTTCGATCAGTTCTGTCAGAACATCTTTCATTTCGCGATCCTGCAGGAAGCAGCTGGTTTTGAACCGGCGATGCAGTTCCTCATCGATATTCGTTTGTAATTTTTTCACCGATGCAGGTGGTTTAGCCACAGCGTCCAGTGCTGTAGTCAGTTGTCTGTGCTGGCCAAGTTTCATTTTCATTTCAGCAACTCCGTGATTTCTTTGGTCATAATTTCAATTTCACCCTTCGCATTGCCGTCCGTTGTATCGAAAACGGTGCCGCCGTCCATCATGGTTCGTATGTAAACCTGGCGTTGGGTCGTGCCGGTACGCAGTGCAGGAACACCCGTGTCGGCAATGGATTCTTTAAGTACTTCAAGCATTTTAGCGGATGCCACTTTTTTAGTGATCAGAAAACGGGCAATTACCGGTTGCAGGTTTTCGCGGGCTTCTACCACGGCCAGAATAGCGCCACAGGCGGCAAAATCTAAAGGTGACGGTGTCACGGGGATCAGGACTAAATCACTGACCATAACCGCTGCAGATGAAATTGCAGAAATGGCGGCTGCCCCATCGATCACTACGTAATCGTATTCTTTCAGTTGCTTGCGTACGGTATAAACTTCTTTTTCTGAAGCGGCTTCAGCCAGGTCAAACTGGCATTTGCTTTCGTCATACCAGTTGCTGATGCTTCCCTGTGGATCGGTATCAACCATCACCACTTTATGGCCTTGTCTTGCCAGACAGGTTGCGATGTTTATTGATGTCGTGGTTTTCCCTACTCCGCCCTTCCCGTTAAGAAAGGAAATAATTTTCGCTGCCATGACAACCTCTTAATGAAGCGTTCAGTAAAGATATCAGGATTCCAAAATCATAAGATTTTAGGATTCATAAAGTTTGTAATCTTAGGATTCTGAGATTTTCTAATCCATGAATCACAGGATTGGAGTGCTACTATAAAGTTTGCAGCCTGGGATTTCAATATTTAAGGATTATCGAATTACAATATCCCATGATTACAGGATTCTGTGTTGTTATTGAAGTCGTCATTCGATAATACGAGAATGGCAATTCGCATAAATCACAGGATTTTATGAGGTCAGGATTTAATGATTTTAGGATTACGAAATCTTCAGATTTTGGTTGAACCTGCTTGCAGTGCGTTTGCGTCAACCCTGCTATCCGGTGATTAATAAATCTCTGAATCTCTGAATCTCTGAATCTCTGAATCTCTGAATCTTGTAAGCTTGAGATTCAATTATCCCGTTATCTCCAGATGACAGGAAGTACATGTTGAATCAAATGACTGGACATGACCGCATCAGGATATAAAATCTCACCATCTCACCATCTCACCATCTCACCATCTCACCATCTCACCATCTCACCATCTCACCATCTCACCATCTCACCATCTCACCATCTCACCATCTCACCATCTCACCATCTCACCATCTCACCATCTTATACTCCTGAGATAACATCACATGAGCTAGCGGATTTCAGGATTCAAGAAGTGCCAGGATTCCAGGATTAATATTTAAAATATCCGGATCGGAACGCTGATAGCATACCCGGATTCTAGCCTCTCAGAATCACAAGATACTTAAATCTCATTCTGAGATGATCGAATCCTGTAATCTTAACATCCCGTATGAGTGTTTTTGTAGTAGCCAGATTGCGGATAGGATACCGGGATTTCATCATCCTGAGATTATATAAGAATGGGTGATTGCAGGATTATAGGATTATGCGCGTAACTTAAGATTATGAGATTATATAATCATTCTAAGTATATCAATGGTTTAATAATAGATACCGACTCAATACAAAAGGATTGTAGAATCTCAGGATTATATTGGGATTCCAAGATTATAAGATTTCATGTCCGTATTTCATGATTATGAGATTCTATAGGCGAAGGTGAGGATTATATCATCCTGAGATTAAGAAGGGATTATAGGATGCTAGGATTCTTATCCTGTGATTCTGTGTGGTCAGGATGGGATTATGTAATCACAAGATAATAGGATGTAAGTAGCCGAAATCTCAAGATTCAGAGATTCTGTGATTGTAAAATCCTGGCATTTATATCTTATGATTTCAGGATGCAGAAAGTATCAGGATTCAAAGATTTTGGGCTGATTGCAAGATGATAGGATTCAATGATTTTTTGATTGTATGCTCTTAGAATAGTAAAATCACGCAATCACGCAATCACGCAATCACGCAATCACGCAATCACATGATTATGGGATTAATATTTATTGACTTACTTCTGGCCCGGTTGTACCAGCGGAAAGCAACCGACGTCGCAGACACTCGATGATATGCCTGAATGCAGTTTCTATTTCTTCCTCAGGTACACAGCCATAACCGAGCAACAATCCGCGACGCGGAGTCGGGCGCAGATAGTAAGCTGAGAGAGGACGGGTCAAGATATTTAATTGCTCAAGCTCTGCACTCAGCGCAACATCATCAATAGAATCCGGCAGCGAAAGGATCAGATGAAGTCCGGCATTGCTGTCTTCACACAGATATTCTGGTCCAAGTTCCTGTCCAATCATCCGTGTCAGCGCATTTCGGCGTTTACCATAAATCAGCCGCATTTTGCGAATGTGCGCGGCGTAATGTCCTTCGCGAATAAATTCCGCCAGCGTCAGTTGCGTGAGTCCATTTCCCCCGCGGTACAGTTCTGAGTGCGCAATTTTAAGGCGTGATGCCAGTGGGCAGGGCAGAACCATGTAACTGATGCGCATGGCGGGATACAGCGTCTTGCTGAATGTTCCGATGTAAATCACAGGCGCATCGCTGCTCAGTCCCTGCAGTGCAGGGATCGGACTGCCCGAGTAACGGAATTCACTGTCGTAGTCATCCTCCACAATCCAGCTGCCTTGCTCACTGGCCATTGCGAGAATTTTTTGGCGCCTTGCCAGACTCATCACCGAGCCGAGTGGATAATGATGTGACGGTGTCACGCATATCAGTTTCGGCACACGGCAATCCGATGGTTTTTTAGACGGATTTTCAGGCGGATTGTCTGGTGGATCCATTCCGTTGTCGTCTACCTGAACCGGCTGAATATCTACGCCATTAATTGTCAGCACATTACGAATTCCCCAGTAGCTCGGTTCTTCAATCCAGGCGGTGTCGCCCGGGTCGCAGAGCATTTTAGCCAGCAGATCCAGCGCCTGATGCGTTCCTGTGGTGATCAGGATCTGGTCAGCAGTGCAATCAACAGAACGTGCAACACGAAGATAATCTGCCAGTGCATGTTGCAGCTGCGGGCATCCGCCGTGGCGGGAATAAGTCAGGAATTCCGGGTGCAGGCGGCGGCTCAGGCGGTTATGAATTTTGCGCCAGATTTCATGTGGAAATTTGGTCACGTCGGGTACGCCCGGCATGAACGCGCCCCATTGTTGCGAGGCAACGCCTGTGCGCGTCAGCAACCGGGTGCCACGTTTGGAAAGCGCAACATGACTGCGAACTGGTGAAAAGTATCGGGCAGTTTTATCGGCAATTACACCGTCCTCGGGCAAATCAGATGTGACGAAAGTCCCACTTCCGGTACGGGTCTGAATATAACCCTCCGCCTGCAATTGGTCATACGCAGCCAGCACCGTATTGCGCGAAATATCCAGTTCTTTTGCAAGATCACGCGAAGCCGGTAAACGGCTGCCTGGTGTGATACTGCCGTCGAAAATTGCCTGTTGTAACGCCTGATATACGCGCTTATTCAGCGTGCCTATAGACGTGTCGGAAAGGCCGGTCAGGCGTTGCGAAATGAGGTCAGAAAGCAGTGAACGCAAAAGTGGTACCTCAAAATAATTCAAACTGGTTCTGGATTATAGAACCGCTGGCGGGATAAAACACAAGAACGGATTGCTATTTCGACAAATTGTTCATCTTGCAACCGGCAATCTATAAAACATCAACCTTCATGCAGGAGCGAAAGATGAGTCACAGTGAACTGGAAAAACGCCGTAAAGAAGCGACCCCAAGAGGTGTTGGCGTCATGTGTGATTTCTACGCGGCGAAGGCAGAAAACGCCACGCTGTGGGATGAGCAGGGACGGGAATACATCGATTTTACTGCCGGGATAGCTGTGCTGAACACCGGGCATCGTCACCCGAAAATTGTTGAAGCGATCCGCACACAGCTCGACCTTTTCACTCATACGGCCTATCAGATTGTCCCGTACGCCAGCTTTGTGAATCTGGCAGAGCGCATCAATGCGATTGCTCCGGTCAATGGTAAAGCTAAAACGACCTTTTTCAGCACAGGCGCGGAAGCGGTAGAAAACGCGGTGAAAATTGCCCGCGCGGCAACCGGTCGTCCTGGCATTCTGACATTCTCCGGCGCTTTCCACGGACGCACGCTGCTAACCATGGCGCTGACCGGCAAAGTAGTACCTTATAAAGTCGGGTTCGGGCCTTTTCCTGCCTCCGTTTTCCATGCGCAATATCCGAATGCCGTGCATGGCGTTACCACTCAAATGGCACTCGACAGCATCGAACGTATTTTCCGCAGTGATATTAGCCCTTCGCAAGTTGCAGCAATTATGTATGAGCCGGTTCAGGGCGAGGGCGGTTTCAATATTGCGCCGGAAGATTTCGTAAAAGGGCTGCGTGAAATCTGCGACCGCCACGGCATTGTAATGATTGCTGATGAAGTCCAGAGCGGTTTTGCCCGTACCGGCAAAATGTTTGCTTCGGATTATTATCCGGATGCTAAACCAGACATCGTCACGATGGCGAAAAGCCTCGGTGGCGGGATCCCGATATCCGGCGTAACGGGACGCGCAGAGCTGATGGATGCACCTGAGCCGGGAGGTCTGGGCGGAACTTACGCAGGTAATCCGCTGGCCGTGGCGTCAGCACTTGCTGTGCTCGACATCATCGAAGAAGAAAAATTGTGTGACCGCGCCAGCAGGTTAGGAGCGGAACTGGTGGAAGTGCTGGAAAAAGCCAAAACGACATGCCCGGCGCTGGTGGATGTCCGCGCACGCGGGTCGATGGTCGCTGCCGAATTTAATGATCCCGCGACCGGCAAACCATCTGCTGAGCTGACTAAACAGTATCTTCGCAAAGCGCTGGATGCCGGTTTGCTGATGCTGAGCTGCGGCGTACACGGTAACGTGATCCGCTTCCTGTATCCGCTGACCATTCCTGACGCCCAGTTTAAAGACGCACTGGCGATTTTATCCCGCGTTCTGGCTGACTGAGGCAACCTATGCAACTGAAACATCAAAGTCTTCTGCGCCAGCAATGCCTCATTAATGGCGAATGGTATGACAGTGAAAACGGTGAGTTCGACAATGTGATTAATCCGGCAAACGGAGAGGTAATAGGTCACGTTCCGCAAATCACCACGGCGCAAACGGCGCAGGCCATCGTGTATGCAGAACAGGCGCAGCGCGGCTGGAAAGACAAGACGGCAAAACAACGCGCTGCGCTGATGCAGAAATGGGCTCAGCTGATGCTGGAACACGCTGACGACTTAGCGGCATTGCTGACGGCGGAACAGGGCAAACCGCTGGCGGAAGCGCGGGGCGAAATAGTCTACGCTGCTTCCTTTATCGAATGGTTTGCCGAAGAAGCCAAACGCGTCGAAGGCAGCGTTCTGGCTCCTGTGCAGGCGTCGCAGCGGATGCTGGTTCTGAAACAACCGATCGGCGTATGTGCGGCTATCACACCGTGGAATTTCCCTGCGGCGATGATCACCCGTAAAGCCGCACCGGCGCTGGCTGCGGGTTGTGCAATGATTGTTAAACCAGCCGAACAGACCCCGCTCAGTGCGTTAGCGCTTGGACAACTGGCGATGGAAGCCGGTATTCCGGCAGGCGTTTTGCAGGTGATCACCGGTTCAGCGCAGGCCACGGGCAAGGTGTTGTGCGACAGTCCGGTGGTGCGCAAGCTGAGCTTTACTGGTTCGACTGAAGTGGGGCGCATCCTGATGGCGCAAAGTGCGCCGACGGTGAAAAAACTTTCGCTGGAACTGGGCGGTAACGCGCCCTTTATTGTGTTCGATGACGCCAATCTGGAGCGTGCTGTGGCCGGGATCATGGCCTCGAAGTTCCGTAACAGCGGGCAAACCTGCGTTTGCGCTAACCGGATCTATGTCCAGCAGGGCATTTATCCGGCGCTTATCGCCAGACTGGTCGACGAAGTGGAAAAACTCAACGTGGGTGAAGGCACACAAACCGGTATCACGCAGGGGCCGCTTATCGACCAGGCTGCGGTCAGCAAAGTGCAGGAACATATAGAAGATGCGTTATCGCAAGGCGCCACGTTACTGACCGGGGGGCAGCCGCATGCGTTGGGCGGAACTTTCTTCCAGCCGACAGTTATCGGCAATGTCACCTCAGCGATGAAATTTGCGCGTGAAGAAACCTTTGGTCCGGTAGCACCTGTATTTAGCTTTACCGATGAAGCGCAGGCTGTGGCGATGGCAAACGATACAGAGTTTGGCCTTGCTGCATACATTTTCACACGCGACGCTGCACGTCAGTGGCGCGTGCCGGAAGCGCTGGAATACGGCATGGTGGGCATTAACACTGGCCTGATTTCCAACGAAGTCGCGCCGTTCGGGGGGATCAAACAATCTGGCCTGGGGCGTGAAGGGTCACGTCACGGGATGGACGATTATCTGGAAATGAAATACTTGTGCATTGAACTGGGTGAATAAGGGTGAAGGTTGTGGGGGGGGTGGGAACAACTCACTAAAAAAACGCCGGACAACGTGTCCGGCGTATTCATGCGCCGATACAAAAGTTAACTTCTTGCTTCCTGCGGAGCAGGGTCATCCTGTAAGTGCTTTTTGAAGTGTTTCTCAATTTGCTCTAACGTTTTGCCCTGCGTTTCCGGTGCGAAGATGATCGCGAAAATGCCCCCTGCGACACCGATGGCGGCAAAGCAGAAGAAGGACATCGTCAGTCCGATGGTATCCAGCATGATCGGGAACATAAAGGCGATGGAGAAGTTGGTCATCTGCATAGCAAAGACTGATACGCCGTTAGCCATACCGCGGATGCGCATCGGGAACATTTCCGACAGCAGCAGCCAGGTAACAGGCGACAACGCGCCCTGCTGGAAGCAGAGGAAAATCAGCATACCGCCAAGAACCAGATAGCTGCGAACCGCATCGGGATGGCCGTTGACAGTTTCCGGCATCAGCCAGGTGACTAATCCGATGGCAAGCAGAGTCAGGGTACAGCCGATCTGACCGGTCAGCAGCAGCGGACGGCGCCCGAAGCGGCTGAGCAGCATGATGCCCACAAACGTCATGATCACCGAAATCACTCCGTTGGCGATGGTCGCCATCAGAGACGCGTTAGTGCTTAACCCCGTGGCCTGCAACATGGTCGGCGCGTAGAACATGATGGTATTCACGCCGGAGAGTTGTTGCAGCATGGCGATACCAATTCCCAGAAATACCAGGCGTTTCATCCAGACGGAAATAGTCTTCTGGCGGCGGGAATGCTTCTCGCTTTTGGAACTCATAGAACTGCGGATCTCGCTCAGCTCTTTCTCTACTCTGCCTGCTTTACGGGTGCGCTCCAGCACATCACGCGCCTCGCGATAGCGGCCATGCATGGCATACCAGCGCGGCGTGTCAGGCAGGAACAACATACCGACCCATAAAATCACTGCCGGAACACAGGCGACACCCAGCATCCAGCGCCAGGTAGTTTCGCCGCCCCAGACTTCGTTAATGGCCGCATTACTGGTGTAAGCAATCAGCTGGCCGGACACGATCATCAGTTCCTGCAAGGTGACGAACTGCCAGCGGCGGTTAGAAGGCACGATTTCCGCAATATAAATCGGCACAATCGCCGCCGCGCCACCGACGGCCAGCCCGAGAATAAAGCGGAACATAATCATCAGCACGACGTTGGGTGCCATGGCACAACCCAGCGAACCGGCCATGAATATGATTGCCATCACCAGAATGATTTTTTTGCGCCCGAACCGGTCAGCGACCCGACCCGCAAAGATCGCACCGATGGCAGAACCCAGTATCAGGAAGCTGGTCACCATCCCGGTGGTCACCGACGTCAGATGCAGATCGTGCTTCATGAACAGCAGCGCGCCCGCAATCACACCTGTATCGTAGCCAAACAATAAACCACCGAGGGTGGCAATAAACGCAATTACTTTTACCAGCGGTTCGGTGGGTTGCGAGGCTTTTGCCGCATCATTCCCGCTGCCGCTATTTATTTTCTCAGTCACAGACGCTCCCTAATCAATACTTTTATTATGGTTATTGTGTGACTTAGATCACACCCTATAAATCTAACGCATAATCAGGATTTTGCTGGAAACGCATGAAATGAATTAAAACGGAGGAACATTGGCAGGGTTGTGTGGGAGAAAAATGTCACCTTTTTATGATGAGTATTCATGGGAATTATTTATGTTGATGAACAAATTATCTCCAAAAATGTTAACCGGAGAAAAAGTATGAAGGGGGCAATTTTCTTACCTAAAAGTGAGTAGCAGAGTGCGTTGGCTTGATATCCCACAAGGATGAATTTGAGTTAAGTGTGGGATGATCTTTTCTTTTTTGAGCCAATGTTATGAAAAATAGTGATAAATGTAAGGTAGCTGCAAACGTTACCCGGCGTGACTTCGTCAAGGTCAGCAGCATGGTGGCTGCGCTCCCTCTTGTCGGCTTCAAATTCAGTTATGCAGCCGGTCAATCTCCCGTTACTCCTTCTGGGTTACCTGTTCCGGCGGTAAATGTGGTGCCGACGTGCAGCACGTTCGACTGCGGCGGGAAATGCGATATCCGGGCACATGTCCAGGATGGCGCAGTCATTCAGATAACGACCCTGCCTGATGCAGAACTTGATCCGGTCATGCCGGTGATGCGTGCCTGTGTTCGTGGGAGGAGTTATCGTAAATTCGTCTACCACCCGGACCGCCTTAAGTATCCGATGAAACGCGTGGGCAAACGCGGCGAAGGCAAATTTGTCCGGATAAGCTGGGATGAGGCGACGACGCTTATCGCCGACAATCTGCAACGTATTACCAAAAAGTACGGGCCGTCATCGCGCTACGTGCATGTCGGGACCGCTGTCAGCGGCGGCACTTTCTCCGGCGACACTATGGCGCGCAGATTACTGAATCTGACTGGCGGTCATCTCGGTTACTACCATTCTGTCAGTATGGGCAACACCGCAGCGGCGACGCCCTACACATACGGCGTGGCGGCGAGCGGTAATTCGCTGGATACGCTGACCGATACGCCACTTGTGATCCTGTGGGGGCATAATCCGACAGAAACCATTTTTGGTCACACCAATCACTATTTTCAGCAGATGAAGCAGAAGGGCACGCGATTCATCGTGGTGGATCCGCGTTATTCAGATACCGCGTCTTCGCTGGCAGATGAGTGGATCCCACTGCGACCTTCAACCGATAACGCACTGATGGATGCGATGATGTACGTCATCATCACAGAAAATCTGCACGATAAAGCCTTTATTGAGCGCCATACGCTGGGCTTTGATGAAAGCTCGATGCCTCAAGATGTGCCCGCCAACGAATCGCTGGTGGCGTATCTGACAGGTGCTAAAGATGGCGTGAAGAAAACGCCAGAATGGGCGGAAGTCATTACCCATGTTCCGGCTCAGACCATCCGCCAGCTCGCCTGGGATTACGCAACCACCAAACCTGCAGCGCTGATCCAAGGCTGGGGTCCGCAGCGGCATAACTGCGGCGAACGCACCGCGCGCGGCTCAACGTTGCTGGCCACCATCACTGGCAATGTCGGGATCAAAGGCGGCTGGGCGGGTGGTTACGGCGGCATCGGTAACCGTAAATTCACTACCGGACCTGAGATGCCGGACAATCCGGTGAAACAAAAAATCTCGGTAATGAACTGGGTACAGGCAGCCGATGACGCGAGCCTTGTCACACCAAAGGACGGGCTGACCGGCGGGGAAAAACTCGACAGCAATATCCGCATTCTTTTCTCTCTGGCGGGCAATTATCTGGCTAACCAGAACCCGGATATCCATCAGGCCGTGAAGGTGCTCGAAGATGAATCGAAAATTGAATTCATTGTTGCCAGCGATCTGTACATGACGCCTAGTGCCAAATATGTCGATCTGCTGCTGCCGGAAACCAGCTTTATGGAACGCTGGAATATCGGCGAAACCTGGGGTACCGGCAATTATCTGATGTTGTCTGAAAAACTGATTGAACCACCCTTTGAAAGCCGATCGGATTACGACTGGTTACGTGAGGTGGCAGCAAAACTGGGCGTCGAACAGGAATTCAGTCAGGGACGCACGGAGAAGGAGTGGATTGTTCACATCTGGGAAAACACCCGTCAGGCGATGCCGCAGGAGGGACTGCCGACCTTTGAACAATTGCAAGTCACCCGCCGGCATCTTTTCAAAAGCGCGCCTTATGTGGCGTTTGAAGATAATATCCGCGACACGAAAAACCATCCTTTCCAGACACCTTCCGGAAAAATCGAGATTTTCTCGCGCAGGCTGTATGACATGCATCATCCGGAAATCCCTGCGTTATCGCACTATGTGCCCGCTCACGAAGGGCCGGAGGATGCACTGTCGGCGCGATTCCCGTTGCAGCTGATTACCTGGAAAGGCAAAAACCGGGCGAACTCGACGCAGTATGCCAACCCGTGGTTGCAGGAAGTACAGACACAAAAACTGTGGATCAATCCACTTGATGCCCTGCGGCGCGGTATCGCGCAGGGCGACAGCGTACGCATTCACAATGACCGTGGAGTGACGCAAATTCCGGCGGAAGTGACTCAGCGGATTATGCCCGGTGTGGTGGCGATGCAGGCCGGTGCCTGGTGGCAGCCGGATGCCAGCGGTGTTGATCAAGGCGGTTGCGCCAACGTACTCAGTTCGGCGCGTATTACCGCGCTGGCAAAAGGGAATTCCCATCAAACTATGCTTGTGGAGGTTGTTAAGGCATGAGCCAGTTTATTGATTATCCACCGGTCAGCGACCGCCAGCTCGGCTTCTTTATCGATTCCTCCCGTTGCTCCGGCTGTAAAGCCTGTCAGGTTGCCTGTAAAGATAAAAACAATCTTGAAGTGGGCAGGCGTTTTCGCCGCATTTATGAAATCAAAGGCGGCGGTTTTATCCCCACTGGGCAAGGCGGGATGGCGAATAACGTGTACGCCTACACATTGTCGATTTCCTGTAATCACTGCAAAGATCCGGTCTGCACAAAAAATTGCCCGACGACGGCCATGCATAAACGCCCAGGCGACGGCATTGTGCGGGTAAATACCGATAAATGCGTTGGTTGCGGATACTGCGCCTGGTCGTGCCCGTACGGCGCTCCACAGCTGAATGCGCAGACCGGCCAGATGTCGAAATGCGATTTTTGCGTCGATCTTCAGGCTGCCGGGCAGCAACCGGTGTGTGTTTCAACCTGTCCGCTGGGAGCGATCAAATTTGGCCCGATCGATGAACTGCGGGCGAAATACGGCAGTCTTTGTGATGTTCAGGGGCTGCCAGATTCAGCACTGACTCACCCCAATCTGGTCATCAAACCGCACAAGGGTGCAGAAAAAGGGAGTCAATAATCATGCAGGAATGGCCACTGATCGTCTTTACGTTGCTGATCCAACTTTCCGTAGGCAGCACGCTTTTCACCACATTTACCCTGATGTATGCCGCTGACAGCCTGAATAAGCAGGAAAAATGGCGCGTCGCAGTACCGGCTATGTTGCTGGCTTTTGTCGCCGGCGCACTGGGCCTCGTCGCTTCAACCGCGCACCTGGGCTATCCGCTGAATGCGTTTCATGCGCTGAGTCATATCAGCAGTTCCTGGCTGAGCCGGGAAATCGTTTTCGCGAGTTTCTATCTCGCTATTCTGGGGCTGACCACGCTGATTGCGCTGGTAGCAAAACGCGTCGTGACATCTCTGCTACTGCTCGCTTCGCTTTTGGGCCTGATTGATCTCTTCTGCATGAGCGCGATTTACGTTCATGCGTCTGTCGCGACCTGGATGCACATCAATACTTACGTGATGTTTTACGGAACCGCGCTGAGTCTGGGTGCCATCACCGCGCTGTGGCGGATTTCCCGCTGCCCGTGGCTGCCCTGGAAACAGGTGCGGAGGATCTCGGTCATCTGCGGTGGCGCGCTGATCGCCGTTACGCTGGCGCGCCTGCTGGAACAGCCGGTGTATCTTGAGTATCTGAACGGTGTGAGCCGCGATGCGGTGACGTTCCCGTATCAACCGCTGGTGGCTTTCGCTCAGTCCGGCACGTTGCGGTTGATGGCGTGGGTGATACTGACGGCGGGCACGATTATCACGGCGTGCAGCCTGCAAACGCACCGTATTCGCCGTTTGCTGCTGGTGACGGGCGGAGCGGCGGTGTTACTGGCAGAAATCATGCTGCGTTTTAACTTCTTCAGCATTCACTGATGAGTGTGTTTTCGCTTCATGCCAGTCCGCGCATTATGTGCGCCGGACTGGCATGCGTGCGCACTACGGTGAAAGATAGCCGCTGCGTCGCCTGTACAGAAGTCTGTCCGACCGGAGCAATCTCGCTGACAGGAGAAGGCATGATTGCGATGGATCCGCAGGCCTGTGTCGGCTGCGGTTATTGTCTTTTCCATTGCCCGACCAGTGCGCCGGAGGGCATTGCACCGCCGCAAAGGCATTATCACGCTGACCGGCTGGTGCTACCGCTCAGCGTCGTTGCGCCCTGTACCGAAGAATTGCTGATGTGGCACAGCGAATACGGTATCCGTTTTGTGGAGATGGATACAGACAGCGCGGCGGGCTGGTTACAGGCCGTCGCCATGCTGAACGTTCACCTCAGGCGCATGCAGGAACCCCTGTGGAATATTGTCCCGCCATCCCCGCAAAAAATGAACGGTTCACGCCGACGGTGGCTGCATCTTAAAAACGAAGGCGTTTCGGCCGGCAGCGTGCCCACCGGACGCCGCGCCAGACGCGCCCGCTTCACACACATTAGCGAATATCAGCCAGAACTTGATACCGAACGTTGCTCGCTGTGCGGTGCCTGTAGCCGCGTTTGTCCCGAAGAGGCTATCCGTCTTGATGACCATGCGATAACGCTGGATCCTGTAAAATGTACCGGTTGTGGCAACTGTGAGGCGGTGTGTTTCGACGGTGCTTTATCCGTGCAGGAAAACAATGAAGGAACATTAACCGTTCACCGGCTTGAACGAACAGAATGCCGGATTTGCAGGCGTCTGTTTTCGGCCTGGTCGGTGCAGGAAAAAGAGTGCGGAGTTTGCCGGCGCCATGCTTTTGGAATGCGTGAAGCCTGAATGAATCATTCCGTCGGAACTGCATTACACTTCAGGGGGCATTGGCGTATTTTTTATCCTTTCTACTGAAAAAGAGTCTGTTTTTACTTCAGAGAAGTCTGTTTACGATGGGAAAAAGCAGCAGGTTTTGCCTGAAACGGCGCAAACCTATATTCTATCGGCCAATTTACTGAGACAGTTGCAATGAGGTCTATATGATTATCAAACCACGCATCCGTGGCTTTATCTGTGTTACTGCCCATCCGGAAGGTTGCAAGGCGAACGTTAAAGAACAAATCGACTACGTTACCGCGCAAGGCAAAATCGAAGGCGGTCCGAAAAAAGTCCTGGTGATCGGTGCTTCTACCGGTTACGGCCTCGCTGCCCGCATCTCAGCTGCTTTCGGTTCTGACGCAGCAACGCTGGGCATCTTCTTCGAACGTCCGGGCGATGAATCGAAAACTGCTACCGCAGGCTGGTACAACTCTGCAGCCTTCGAAGAATTTGCGGACGCAAAAGGTCTTTACGCTAAGAGCATCAACGGCGATGCGTTCTCTGATGAAGTGAAGCAAAAGACCATTGAGCTGATCAAACAAGATTTAGGTCAGGTAGATCTGGTGGTTTACAGCCTGGCCGCGCCGCGCCGTACCCATCCGAAAACCGGTGAAGTGTTCAACTCCACCCTGAAACCAATCGGTAAGCAAGTCACCATTCGTGGCATCAATACCGATAAAGAAACCATCAACGAAACCACGCTGGAACCGGCAACCCCTGAAGAAATCGCGGGCACCGTTGCGGTCATGGGTGGTGAAGACTGGCAGATGTGGATCGACGATCTGAAAGCCGCCGGTGTACTGGCTGAAGGCGCGAAAACCACGGCGTTCACCTATCTTGGTGAAGAAGTGACGCAGGACATCTACTGGAACGGTTCTATCGGTGAAGCGAAGAAGGATCTGGACAAACGTGTTCTGGATATCCGCAGCACTCTGGCAGAGCAGGGCGGCGACGCACGCGTTTCCGTACTGAAGGCCGTTGTCACTCAGGCGAGTTCTGCTATCCCTGTGATGCCACTGTACCTTTCCCTGCTGTTCAAAGTGATGAAAGAGAAGGGCACTCACGAAGGTTGTATCGAGCAGGTTTACGGTCTGTACAAAGACAGCCTGTACGGCGCTGAGCCGCTGGTCGACAACGAAGGCCGTTTACGCGCTGACCTGAAAGAGATCGCGCCAGAAGTGCAGGCAGAAGTCGGCAAGCTGTGGGATGAAGTCACCAACGATAACATCGCTGAACTGACTGATTTCGCGGGCTACAAAAGCGAGTTCATGCGTCTGTTCGGCTTCGGCCTGAACGGCGTTGATTACGCTGCCGATACTAATCCAGACGTGAAAATCAAACATCTGATCCAGATGTAATTTAGTTTCACTCTAAAGATTATGAAAACCCCACATCCGCTGAGAGGCGGGTGTGGGGTTTTTTATTAATAATATCCAACGATACTGTATCGAGAATTCAGCTAATCACATTGTTCTTGCTATGAAGTCGGTATAACCTCATTGAGGAAACAGGTTAATAAAGGAGATTTAGTATGGTTGTTAAAAAGAAATATCAATATTTAATAACAAAAACCCCATGTGTTAAACATGCATTGGCCCAAAGGTGTATTCGGCTGTATCATCGATGCGGTGACTGTCTGGTTGTTATTTTATTTTACATTTCGCTAGGTGGCCGGAAAATTTTTTACTTTTTTGTAATTTGTAATATGCGTTACAGTTTTTGGTAAACTTCTGCATAAATCTTTTCCGCAGAATTATAGGATTTCACTAAATTTATTAGGGTGTGAAATGTCACTTCAAGAGTGTTTTTGGTTGTTGAATTAAAAGGAATATTGATTGTTGATAAGCCTTGTATCGCTACAGGAATAGGGTGATAATTACCTTCGTTTTATTAAAAGGATTTTATTGTCATGAAAGTTAACGGACTGTTAGCGATTTTGAGTATGGTTTTGTTGTCTGGAATGTTAGTTGCCTGTGATGAGTCAGACGGATCATGGAAGTTAAAATACAACCCCGCTTTGGAAAAAATCTTCTGCAACATAGCAACAACTAATAATCAGGGGGATTGATGTGAGCAAGATTTTTAAAGTATTAATGATCCTACTCGCAGGGTTTGTTCTCTTTTTTATTTCTTTAGTCTTTCTATTGATAAGTATAAGTAATTCTGGAGGTTTGGACGGAATATTATAGCTGGCTTTAATTACACTGGCTATTCACAAAATTTTGGGGGTGGGATGTCTGTCCTGTATTTTTCTATTTTAGCGCTGTCATTATTTCTATTTTTTCCGATGCAGTCTGGAAAAATAGCATTATCTCTCATTGTGTTAATCGTTATCTCATCAATAACGGAATCGCGGGGGAAGAGAACTCATCGCTGGATATTTATAATTCAGTTTGCTTGGTCAATAGCCGTTGTTGTCAAAACGTATCAACAATATAACTTTTTCATCTGTATCCTTAGTCTGTTTATATGTGTATTTTTATTGTTGCTTATGGTTTCCTTAGTTTACAAGGAAGATGAGGAAGTAGTAGATGTTTACGGATCTTTACCCGCTAAACCAAGCTATGAAAAAAATAATATTAGTTTAAATGTCATAGTAAACAAAATAAATGCTAACTCATCGTACTTATATGATGAGTACGAGTGTAAGGTTGGCTATTTTGTGGATGTTTCCAGAATCTCCTCTTCAGAGATGAATGACCACCTTGCCTGGAATCAAGCGTTGCTTGAAAAACTCCATGAAAAAATGAGGGCCCCCAGTAAATTGGCTGGCAGGGTGATAGATGAAAGTGATGTAAATTATCTTTCATCACATAACCTTTATGCCTTTTATGATACCAAGAGGAAAATTAAAGGGCTTCAAAGCGGTGAGTTGAGTTTAGTATTTGAAGAGCACACCCTTACTGCAATTCGCATAATAGAAAATACTTGTCGTGGTAGGGAAACTTATGAGCTTACTTTAGAAAATTGTGAAGATCGTGTTTTTCTTGATGATTTATTAAATGAAAATCACAGATCCGATCTCGATATTCATAAGTTTGCTATACTTTTGGCAAAGGTCTGGAAAATCCCATTGGAATATAGCCATATTAACATGAATTAAATACATTTTAAGTTTCGCAGATGTAATAGAAGTAACTGTTTCTGCGAGGGGACATTCAGTCGCGTAGAGCAATCAAAAATTCCGCACCATCAGAGCATATGGCTTATTTCATTTCCTCACTACCTTCTCGACACATAGGACACTTTGTGATTGATAAGGGATAAGGTCGTAGTAACAATTACATGTTTCCAAATTTTCGCAATAGTCACTAAAAAGGGCGCATACCGCGCCCTTTCATCATTTTCTACATGCCGCCCGCAGATCTCACCTTCCGCTGAATAAGTTCACGCGTGTTTGGGTAGAAATACCGGCTTGGCCAGATGGCGCTCGGGTGCATATCCAGTGCCTGCGCAATAAGCATTTCGCCTTTCGGCCAGGGTCTTGAAAGTGCGTTAGACAGTGTCGAGGAACTCAGACCGGCAGCGCGGGAGACGGCGGCCATCGTTGTACCTTTCTTACGTAATCCGGCAATGATATCGGCCTGATGCCAGTCGCGATTATTCATGACGGGGTGCTCCTGTTTTTAACAGCACAGGAACAGCAGAGCAGAAGGGCAGAAATGTGGGGCTATGCGATAGTTTCATATACGACTCCTTGTAGTGAATACGACTACCACTGGAGCTGCGAAACTCTTTGGGTGGTCGCTCAGACAAGGTTCGCAGTACCGGCCTACAAGGACACCGGCCAGCCCGAAGGCTGCCCTGCCTGAGCCACCATTGATGTTATTAAACAGGGTTAGCTGCCTAAATAACAGGTGAGCAGAGACAATTGCACTCGATGTATAACATCAAGTACGTCCTTATAGTGTTGGCCGAGCTGCGAAACCCGGCTGCGGATTTTGCCGCAGCGGACGCACTATAGCGTAATTGAGTAAGCTACACCAACAGGCTAACCCCGAAAATGAGGTGCGCTTTCCAGAGAAATTTCAGGCGTTGCAGTGGGTTACATCCCTTACGGCCTTGTAAATCTTAAACCCCCTTTGTTCAGCAGAAGGTCCGGGCTTACGGACACGGCTTCTTTATTGGTCGTCATATTTGCTGTTTGTTTCAGGTAGTGGATGAAATGCGGGGTCTGGCGGTGCGCCTCATAAGCCGCTGTACTGGCGTAGATCTCGTAGAAATACCAGCGGTTGCTGTTTTCTTTATCGGTTGCTGCATACATTGCCAGTACGCCATCTTCCACTTTAAGCGACTCCACCATTTCGGGAAGAACGATGTCTTTAAAGGCCTGGCTGAATTCAGGTTTCACATCGACGATAACGAAGTTGTTTATCGTTGCATCATTTTGTACCACTTTTTTATCGCCCAGAAACTGAGGGACAGTATCGATCTTACGCTTGTGATTCGGTTCAATAATATCCGGGGTGTTCTGAATAAAAGCTTTATATTGTGGGGACTCAAGATGCTTTTTATAAGCATCATTGTCTGCGTAAATTTCCACCATATAAGCAATATTCACGTTGGCTTTCTGCCTGATGGAATACATGCCCAGCGTTCCCGCTTCGTCAGCGATGGAGGCCGTAATATTCTTTTTTGCCATCTCTTCGTAAGTGGCCGTTTTTCCTTGCTGAATACCCAGCTCAAAAATAGAAAAAACGGGAGCCGCAGGCGTGATCCGTTCCTGAGCGGCAACCGCGCTGCTCAGCGCAAGAGTAAAAATAAGGATGTTTTTCATAGTGTACCTGTTCAGAGGATTTATTTTATCCGGCCTGTTATAAATCAGTTTCCATTTCCCTGATGGCAGTAATCAGGCGCGCAGCATGATCTCAGGCCAGCGTTTTTTGCTTCGCAATGATGGCATCATCACGTCCGTTAAGAATGGTGGCATTGCCCACTGATTCTTCGAGGTTTGGCTGACCGGAGCTTATAAATAATTTCAACATTTTTTCTTCTTTTACAGCGGAATGCAAAAGTGAGGGCAGGTATCAGCCCAAAATACGGCCATTAATGAATTTTACTCAATGCGCCATGCATTAAAACGCCCTTCACGCAGTGAGTTCTGCCGGTTACGGTAACTGATATAACCCAGGAGAAGCACATGGAATATATCAATTTAGGCCGTACCGGACTGAAGGTCAGCAGGCTGTGTCTCGGATGTATGAGCTACGGTGAACCCGACCGGTTGCCGCAGCCCTGGTCGCTGGGAGAGGATGATTCACGTCCGCTGATCAGGCAGGCACTCGAGGCGGGCATCAATTTCTTCGATACCGCGAACGTTTATTCCGGCGGCAGTTCGGAAGAGATTGTCGGGCGCGCCATCCGCGATATGGCAAAGCGAGATGAAGTGGTGATTGCCACCAAAGCGTTTTTCCCGTTGCGCAATGCGCCGAATAACGGTTTTCTGTCGCGCAAGGCGTTGTTTCAGGCAATTGATGACAGCCTCAGTCGCCTGGGTATGGATTATGTTGACCTCTATCAGATCCATCGTTTTGACCACAGCACGCCGGTTGAGGAAACGATGGAAGCTCTGCATGACATCGTGAAAGCGGGTAAAGTGCGGTATATCGGCGCTTCATCGATGGAGGCATGGCGGTTTGCCAAAATGCAGCATACCGCGGAGAAAAATGGCTGGACGCGTTTCGTGTCCATGCAGCCGCAGTACAATCTTCTATATCGGGAAGAAGAGCGCGAAATGTTGCCGCAATGTCTGGATCAGGGCGTGGGTGTTATCCCCTGGAGTCCGATGGCTCGCGGGCGGCTGACGCGTGACTGGGATGAGAACACTACACGCAGCGAAAACGACGCCTTTGCGCTGAAAATGTACCAGAACGCCGCCGAACTGGATAAGCCGGTTGTGGATGTGGTGGCGCGTCTTGCTCAGAAGCATGGCATATCCCGTGCGCACATAGCACTTGCCTGGCTGCTGTCGAAACCGGTGATCACCGCACCCATTGTCGGTGCGACGAAACCTGCACATCTTGCTGAAGCCATTGGTGCGTTAAACTTCCGGCTGAGTACTACAGAAATTGAAGAACTTGAAGCGCCTTATCTGCCACACCCTGTCGATGGCGTGATCCCGCCGCTGCCTGCCGCAGCGCCCGCGCTGACCCCGCCTTGCGGAATTTAACTCCCCCGGGGCAGACTGGCGCGACGATTATCACGGTGAGCGGATAAGGCGGAATGCGTTAACTAAAAAGGTATTTCGCGTATGCAAACCAACCGCTCTGACGTGGCCGATCTGATTTACTTTCTGGCTATTGCCCGGCACCGCAGTTTTAGTCGCGCGGCAGTTGAAATGGGTGTCAGTGCGTCGGCGCTGAGCCACGCGCTGAAAGGGCTGGAGAGCCGTCTGGGTGTCCGGTTACTTAACCGCACGACAAAAAGCGTGACCCTGACGACCGCCGGTGAAGCACTGGCAACGTCGGTGGGGCAGCCGTTTGAGGCGATTGATAACGCGCTCGAGACACTCAACAGGTTTCGCGATACGCCGAGCGGCCGGATCCGCATTAATGCAGCGGTTGAAGCCGCGAACCTTTTGATTGCTCCGGTCATTCCGGCCTTTATGGCGCGCTACCCTGATGTGGAAATTGATCTCGTGGCCAGCAACCGGCTGATCGATGTCACCGATGCCGGATTTGACGCCGGTATCCGTTATGGGGGCACTGTGCCTGAAGACATGATCGCCCGGCGGCTTTCGGCGGATATCCGTTGGGTGATCGCCGCTTCCCCTGATTATCTGGCGCGGTCCGGCACACCTGAACATCCTGACGACCTGATGAACCACCGTTGCATCAGCAATCGCCTTGGCGATGACCGCATTTACCGCTGGGAGCTGGAACGTAATGGCGAGGCTCTGCAGATCACCGTACCGGGATCGGTTACGGTCGATCAGGCCCAGACCGGGCTGGTTGCAGTGCTCGGCGGGGCTGGTCTGATGTATTTGCCGGAGCCACTTGTCGCCCCTTATGTGCAAGACGGGCGTCTCCGGCTGGTGCTGACAGACTGGGCGCCAGCCGGAGAAGGGTTCTACATTTACTATTCCAGCCGCCGGCAGTTGCCAACGGGATTACGCCTGCTGATTGATTTTATCCGTGAAGTCAGGCCTCTGGGTTTGTAGTCGTGTGGTGGAGCCATGTCGGTTACATAAGTCGGTTACTTAAAAACAGGCCTGGCTTCCTTATCAGAACCCGATGTTCACCCGGATCATGATCATTTGTGAGCGGCTGCGTGCTTCATCCAGCCCGAGCGTGCCCTGATAGGCGATGCCCGGCGTGATGTTATGCGGCAGCAGGAAATCCAGCCCCATGCCTAACACCAGATTTTCCTGACTGTCGCCGTAGACATCCGCACTCCACGTATCATTGCCGGAATCGGCGTAACCCAGACGGGCGCGGCCCGGATCGCTGAAAGCCTGCGTGTATTCGAAACGACTTTGCCAGCGCAGCACCGACCACGTCAGTGGCAGTGCGTATTGGGTGCGAACGCCGAGCGCGCCGGTCACATCATTCAGCACCTGGGAGGCGAAAGCCAGATCGTAGGCATCGGCGCTGGATTCCGTGTAGCTGTCGAGCCGGGTGCGAGACAATTGCAGGCGTCCGTATGGCGAAATCAGCAGGTCGGGCAGACGATAGTCATAACCCGATGTCAGAGCCCCAAATACCTGATAACCGCCACGGTCGCCGCGGGCGAATTGATCCATTTCTGTCACATAACGACGGCTGTCATAGTCCAGACGGCTGTA
>Ga0256409_1000292_pt1 | contig 42165 bp, 34 predicted proteins | sample PhySR1_FD_185981 | JGI IMG/M metagenome (GOLD analysis project Ga0256409, IMG submission 185981) | Leaf surface microbial communities from sunflower plants in UC Gill Tract Community Farm, Albany, California, United States - DLSL S.R1 | ecosystem: Host-associated > Plants > Phyllosphere >...
CTCCGGGAACTTCTTCAGCGCCGCGGCGCTGGCCTTGACCAGGAAGGCGAGCATGGTCAGCTTGATGCCGGCCTTCTCGTTTTCCTTGTTCAGCGCCATGCGCAGGGCTTCCAGCTCGGTGATGTCGGCCTGCTCGAATTGGGTGACATGCGGAATCATCGCCCAGTTGCGGGCCAGGTTCGCGCCGGAGATCTTCTTGATCCGGGACAGCGGCTGGACCTCGACCTCACCGAACTTGCTGAAGTCGACCTTCGGCCAGGGCAGCAGGTTTAGACCGCCACCGGCCGCCACGGTACCGCCGGTGGCAGCGCCGCCGCCGGCCAGGGCCGACTTGACGAACTTCTGCACGTCGGACTTGGTGATGCGCCCGCCCTTCTCGGTGCCGCTCAGCTGGTTCAGGTCCACGCCCAGCTCGCGGGCGAACACGCGCACGGCCGGCGAAGCGTAGGGCACCTTCTGCGGCAGCACGCTGTCGGCGTTGAAGGCCACCGGCGGGCTGGTCGGCGAGCCACCCGACGGGGCAGCGGCGGCCGGGGCCGGCTGGGTCGGCTTGGCGGCGGACTGTTCGATATCACGGGCGGCCAGCTTGTCCGGCTCGGCCGGGGTGGCGACCGGCTCGACCTTGGTCGCGGTCTCGGCGGCTTCGGCCTTGGCAGCAGGGGCCGGCGCAGCAGCAGCGGCCGGCGCGGCGGCGGCTTCGCTGACTTCGATCAGGGCCACGAGCTTGCCCTCGGAGAGGTTGTCGCCAATCTTGACCTTGATTTCCTTGACGATACCGGCCACCGAGGACGGCACTTCCATCGTGGCCTTGTCCGATTCCAGCGTCACCAGACCCTGGTCTTTCTTGACGGTATCTCCAACGGCGACCAGCACCTCGATTACCGGGATATCGCTGTAGTCACCGATATCGGGGACAAGTGCTTCCTTGATTTCGGCCATGGGGAAAACTCCGGCAATCTGGTGTAGGGAATCGCCTATTGTGGGGGCTTCGCGCGCCAGCGCCAACCAGCTTGGCGAATTTTCAGCGCTGCTGTCCCGGGACAGGCTGTTGCAGGCATCTGCTTTGGCCGGATTGGGCTTGGCACAGTGCAAAGCGGAATTTTCCAGTCGGTACCGTATTGTCCGGCGCTGTCCCCGCCTCAAAGCCGGATGGCATCGGCCAGCGGCTGCCATGCCTCCACCAGCCGGGGCAACGGCCAGGCCGCGTTGGCCGGGCTGGTGGAGGGCAGCGACCAGACCGGCACCTCGCGCGCGGCATCAAGCAGCGCCGGCACGATGAAACGCTGGAACGCCCGGTACGCGGTGCCGCCATTGCAGGCGATCGCGCGCAGCGCAGGCCGTCCCTCGATCAGTGCACCCAGCGCATTGGGCACTTCACTGCCGCGCACGATCGACGCATCCAGGCTGCCGCGTCGCTCGCACTGCCCGATCACATCCCACACGCCCACACCGCGCGCGTTCAATGCGCGCACGCGATCCGGATAGGGAAGCGTCGTGTCGATCCCGCACAGCACGCCCATCAACGGCCAGAAGCGATTGCGCGGATGGGCGTAGTACTGCGCAGCCTGCAGCGATGCCACGCCCGGCATCGAGCCGAGTATCAGCACGCGGCACTCGGCGTTGAGCTGCGCAGGGAAGCCGATGCACGTTGTGGTTTCCATCACACCATCACCAGATGAATGAATGTCAGGCATCGCATCATCGCCCGTAAATACAGCGGTTTTGCACTGATCGCTGAATGGAAGCAACTAAATTTTAACGTGCGTCGGATGCGATTCATATTGCGGGGACTACGGTTGCCTCGCCCCACAACACCGGGGCCCAGAACAAAAACATCCTGAGGAGATTCCCCCATGCGCTCCATCCGTACCCTGACCCTGGCTACCCTGACTGCTCTTGCTTTTGCGCCGGCTGCTTTCGCGCAGGACAGCACTGTTGATACCGCTTCTGGCAAGCACTTCGCCGTGGTCGGCGGCGTGTCGCTGCTGCAGCCGAAGAACGATCCGCTCGATGGCGTGCGCAAGGTGGACGGCGGCCCGGCCCCGACCCTGAGCTTCAGCTACTACATCAACGACAACTGGGCCGTGGAACTGTGGGGCGCAGCCGACAAGTTCGATCACCGCGTGCGCGGCACCGATGGTGCCCGCCTGGGCACGGTCGAGCAGCAGCCGATCGCGTTGAGCGGCCAGTATCACTTCGGCCAGGCCGACAACGTGTTCCGTCCCTTCGTGGGTGCCGGTTACTACGAGTCCAACTTCAGCAATGAAGAGCTCGCCAGCGACATCGGCCACATCGGCGTCAAGACCGCCAAGGGCGCGATCGGCACCGTCGGCGTGGACATGAACATCAACAGCACCTGGTTCGCCCGTGCCGATGCCCGCTACATGCATTCGCGCCCGGAGCTGACCGTCAACGGTGAAGGCACCGGCGACAAGGCCAAGCTGGATCCGTGGACCGTGGGCTTCGGCATCGGCGCGCGCTTCTAAGCACGCCGTTCCGCTTCCACGCAGTACGCACAACGGGCCCCTCGCGGGCCCGTTGTCGTTGTGGGGCCCGCCACTTTCATCGGGCGTTGCCGGCTTGTGGTCGACACTCGGGTAACGATGGACCCGACCGGTCCGCCCCGGGGAGCCGATGAGCGAATCCTTCGACGTGCTGGTGGTGGGCGGCGGCATCAACGGCGCCGGCATCGCCCGCGACGCAGCGGGACGCGGCCTGTCGGTCTGCCTGTGCGAGCAGGATGACCTGGCCGCGCATACCTCCAGCGCCAGCACCAAGCTGATCCATGGCGGCCTGCGCTACCTGCAGCAGGGCGAATTCGCACTGGTGCGCAAGGCGCTCAACGAGCGCGAAACGCTGCGCCAGCTTGCACCGCATCTGATCGCCCCGACCCGCTTCGTGCTGCCGCATGTGCGCCATCTGCGGCCGGCGTGGATGCTGCGCGCGGGGCTGTGGCTCTACGACCACCTGGGTCACGCCAATCCCCATTTCCCGCCCTCGCAGCGCATCGACCTGCGGCGCGATCCGAGCGGCGCTGCATTGCAGCCCGCCTACCGGACCGGCTTCACCTACGCCGATGCGCGCGTCAACGATGCCCGGCTGGTGGTGCTCAACGCGCTCGATGCACATGCACGCGGCGCGCAGATCCGCACGCGCACCCGCTGCGAACAATTGATCCGCCACCGCGATCACTGGTGGGCCGTACTGCGCACCGCCAACGGCGACGTGCAGCGCGTCCGCGCCCGCTGCGTGGTCAATGCCAGTGGACCGTGGGCCGGTACCGTGCTGGAACGGGCGGGACTCGATGCCCCGTTGGGAGTGCGGCTGGTGCAGGGCAGCCACCTGGTGGTGCCGCGCCTGTTCGCCCATGACAGTGCGTACCTGTTCCAGCAACCCGACCAGCGGGTGGTGTTCGCGATTCCGTTCGAACAGGACTTCACCCTGATCGGTACCACCGATACCGACTACGACGGCGACCCGGCACAGGTGCAGCCCCGCGCCGACGAACAGACCTATCTGCTCGAGGCGGTGAACCGGTTCGTGCGCGTTCCAGTGCGCGCCGAGGACATCGTCTGGCGCTACAGCGGGGTGCGCCCCCTGTTGGCCGATCATCACCGCGATGCATCGCGGGTCACGCGCGACTACCGGCTGGAGCTGGATGCGGGCGGCGCCCCGCTGCTGAGCGTACTGGGCGGCAAGCTCACCACCTACCGCGCACTGGCCGAGGAAGCGCTGGGGCGCCTCTCACCCGCGCTGCCGGAGATGGGCGCGGCGTGGACCGCCGGTGGGCCACCGTTGCCGGGGGGCGATGGCGGCACGGCCGCTGAAATGGCCGAGGCGCTGCAGCATGACCACCCTCGCCTGCCCCCTGCCCTGCTGCAGCGCCTGGCCAGCAGCTACGGCACCCGTGCGGTCGGGCTGCTCGCCGGCGCACAGACACTCGACGCGCTGGGCGAGGACCACGGCGGCGGCCTCTACGACCGCGAACTGGACTACCTCATCGCGCACGAATGGGCCCGCACCGCCGACGACGTGCTGTGGCGCCGCAGCCACCTGGGCTTGCGCGTGGACGCTGCGCAGCGCGAGGCGTTGTCCGCCACCCTGCAGGCGCGTGTTTCGATGCCGTAGGCTGTACGCCTGTCACGCCTCACGGCATCGATTTCCACGGAGCAGACCATGGACAAGCACTACGTGCTCGCCATCGACCAGGGCACGACCAGTTCGCGCGCCATCCTGTTCGATCATGCCGGGCGCGTCGCCGGCAGCGCGCAACGCGAGTTCACCCAGATCTTCCCGCAGCCGGGCTGGGTCGAGCATGACCCACGCGAGATCCTGACCAGCGTGTACACCACGATCACCGAGCTGTTGAACCGCTACCAGGTGGACCCGCACACGATCGCCGGCATCGGCATCACCAACCAGCGCGAGACCACGGTGGTCTGGGACAAGGCTACCGGCCAGCCGGTCCACAACGCCGTGGTGTGGCAGTCGCGGCAGAGCCATGCGATCTGCGAACAGCTCAAGGCCGATGGCCACGAGCCGCTGATCCGGCGCAAGACCGGGCTGTTGATCGATGCCTACTTTTCGGCGACCAAGATCCGCTGGATCCTCGACCACGTCGACGGCGCGCAGGCACGTGCTGAACGCGGCGAGCTGCTGTTCGGCACCATCGACAGCTGGCTGATCTGGAACCTCAGTGGCGGCCAGGCGCACGTCACCGATGTCACCAATGCCGCGCGCACGCTGCTGTTCGATATCCATGCGCTGCAGTGGGACGATGAACTGCTGGCGCTGTTCAACATCCCGCGCGCGATGCTGCCGCAGGTGCGCAGTTCGAGCGAGGTGTATGCCACCACCCAGGCACAGTTCTTCTTCGACCAGCACCTGCCCATTGCCGGCATCGCCGGCGACCAGCAGGCCGCGCTGTTCGGCCAGGCCTGCTTCGAGCCGGGCATGGCCAAGAACACCTACGGCACCGGCTGCTTCATGCTGATGAATACCGGCGAGAAGGCGGTGGTGTCCGAGAACGGCCTGCTGACCACCATCGCGTGGGGCATTGATGGACGTGTGGAGTACGCGCTGGAAGGCTCGATCTTCGTCGCCGGTTCGGTCGTGCAGTGGCTGCGCGACGGGCTGCGCATGTTCGGCAAATCCAGCGATTGCCAAGCCTACGCCGAGCGTGCCGCGGACAATGGCGGCGTGTACCTGGTGCCCGCGTTCGTGGGGCTTGGGGCGCCGTACTGGCGCAGCGATGTGCGCGGCGCGATGTTCGGGCTGACCCGCGGCACCACCAAGGAGCACTTCATCCGCGCGGCGGTGGAATCGATGGCGTACCAGACCCGCGACGTGCTGGCGGCGATGCAGGCCGATGCGGGGATCGAACTGAAGGAACTGCGCGCCGATGGTGGCGCGATCGCCAACGACTTCATGGCGCAGTTCCAGAGCGACATCCTGGGCGTGCCGGTGCTGCGCCCGCAGGTGGCCGAAACCACCGCGCTGGGCGCCGCCTACCTGGCCGGGCTGGCCACCGGGTTCTGGCGCAGCCGGGCGGAGATCGCCGAACAATGGGCGGTGGACCGCCGCTTCACCCCGCAGATGCCGGTGGACCAGCGCGAGGCGCTGTACAGCGGCTGGCAGCAGGCGGTGGAGGCGACGATGGGCTTCCGCGTGGGGTGACGCCCGCGTCGGCGATCATTGCCGCGTGGGCGCGGCCAGCCACGCATGGCGTGGCTCTACCGTGGGCGCCGGTCAGAATGCCGGGAGGACCGCGCCCTTGTACTTCTCGGCGATGAAGGCCTTCACTTCCGGGCCGGTCAGGGCCTTAGCCAGCTGCTGCACGCGGGCATCGTCCTTGTTGTCCGGGCGGGCAACGAGGAAGTTCACGTACGGCGAATCCTTGCTTTCGATCGCCAGCGCATCCTGGGTCGGGTTGAGCCCGGCATCCAGCGCGTAGTTGGTGTTGATCAGGGCCAGATCGACCTGGTCCAGCACGCGCGGCAGCATCGCCGAATCCAGCTCGCGGAACTTGAGCTGCTTCGGGTTGGCGATGATGTCGCGCTGGGTCGCCAACGCATTGGTCGGGTCCTTGAGCGTGATCACGCCAGCCTTGTGCAGCAGGATCAGCGCGCGGCTGTTGTTGCTCGGGTCGTTGGGGATCACCACGTCGGCGCCGTTGGGCAGCGCATCAAGCGATGTGAAGCGGCGCGAATAGGCACCGAAGGGCTCGATATGCACGCCGATCACCTTGACCAGGTCGGTCTTGCGGTCCCGGTTGTAGGCGTCCAGATAGGGCTCGGTCTGGAAGTAGTTCACGTCAACCTGCTTCTGCACCAGCTGGTCGTTGGGCTGCACGTAGTCATTGAAGACGCGCACGTCCAGGGTCAGGCCTTCCTTTTCCAGGATCGGCTTGACCACGGCGAGGATCTCGGCGTGCGGCACCGCGGTGGCGGCAACCACCAGCTTCTTGGAATCATTGGCCGGCTTGCCACAGGCGGCCAGGGCCAGCGAAGCGGCAAGCAACGGGAGCAGCAGGTACTTTTTCATGGGGGCAGCGGGATCCATAAGGGCAGCAACGCCCCACGATACCGCACGCCCCGGCCCTTGCGGAATCCGGGGCATATGACCCCACGGCATGAGCCGATGCCGGCCCGGCCGGCTTACTCGTAACTGGTCAGGGCCAGTGCCAGCAGCGCCTTGGCCTGCTCGCGCAGCATCACCGGCTCGACGATTTCCGCATCCGAGCCGTAGTGCAGCACGTCCATCAGCAGTTCGCGCGAGACGCTGTAAGGCAGCTTCAGCTCATAGCGGCCATCGGGCAGGAAGCGGCCCTGCTGCTTGGAATGCCAATGCTCATCGGCCACCCAGCGCGCAGCCTTGGCACTGAACACGATGGTGGCCCAGCCCTTGGGCGGCCCGGAGAAGATGCCGTAGCTGGCGCCCAGCTGTTCGTCCAGCTCGGTGTCATCCACATCGCGCGCGGTGGTATCGATCACGCGCGCCTTGTAGATACGGTCCACCGCGAAGCTGCGCAGGCCTTCGCGACCGTGATCCCACGCATCCAGGTACCAGTTGTCGCGATAGTGGGTCATGCGCTGCGGCGACACGGTGCGCTGGGTCGCCTCATCGGTGGAGCGGGCCCGGTACTCGAAGGCCAGCTGCTTGCGCTCCAGTACCGCCGAGGCGACCGCGCGGAAGCTGGCTTCATCGAACTTGCGGCCGCGGTGCGGAATCACCCGCACCCGATCAACCGGCCAGGTCGAGACGCCGGCCTGTGCGGCCAGCAGGCCTTCGATGCGCTGCTGCAGCGGGGCCAGCACCGAGGACAGCACGCCGCCGCCCGTGCGCGAGAGCAGGTGCTGGGAGGCCAGCAGCGCATGCAGTTCTTCCGAGCTGAGCCACAGCCCCGGCAGTTCGAAGCGGTCGCTCTCGTCGGCCTGGTAGCGGAAGCCCGCCTCGCCATCACCTTCCACCGGGGCCATCAGCGCATCGCGCAGGAAGGCCAGGTCGCGGTAGACAGTGGCGCGGGAACACTCCAGTTTTTCCTGCAGGGCCGCCACCGTTACCGGGTAACGGGCGGACTTGAGCAGGCGATGCAGGGCATTGATGCGTTCATATCGGTCCATGACCCGATTATGTCCGAGTCGCCGTCGTTGTGGCGGCTTCGGCTGCATCTTCGGCTATCGTGGGGCCCCCACCGCCTGCTGCCGCCCGTCATGCGCCTGTTGCCCGCCCTTGCCCTGTCCGCCGCCGCCCTGCTGCTCAGTGGCTGCGGACGCAGTGAAACGCCCGCCGCTGCGGTGCCTGCCGCGACGGCGACGACACCGGGCGCCGATCCGGTGGCCACCGTGCTGGCGGCCAGCCAGCGCTTCGGCCAGCTGCGCAGCTTCCACGCGGTGATGAAGATGCAGGGCCCGCGCGCCCTGGAGGCACAGATGGACTATGTGGCCCCGGACCGCTATCGGCTGATCACCGACGATGGCCCGCAGACCATCGTCGGCGGCACCTTCTTCCTGCAGCGTGCCGGCGAAGTGCGCCAGATCCCGGTGCCAGAAGGGATGCTGGCGCAGTGGCGCAACCCGCTGCCGGCCGATCTTGAGCCAGCGCAGCTGACGGTGCGCGATCTTGGCGAGGACCGCGCCGGTGGCCAGCGCGCGCACAAATACGAGGTGCGCCATGCAACCGCCGCGCCGGATGGCCTGCTGTACTGGGTCAATGCACAGGGCCTGCCGGTGCAGATCGAGCGCAAGGGTGAAACCAACGGGCAGCCGTTCCGGATCACCGTGACCTATTCGCGCTTCGACGACGCCTCACTGCGCATCGATATTCCCTGAACAGGGGCCGAGGCCGAACGGGTCCTAAAGCCGGGGCCCGTCGCCGAATGTGACGCTGAACGCATCAAGTATCATCCCCCCCTTGTTGTCCCTCCCCCTTGTCCGATCACGGAGAACCGTTGATGTCCCTGCGCGTTTCGTTGCTTGTTCCCCTGCTGCTCTGCGCCCCGGCGGTTTATGCACAGGACGCTGCCGAACTGGCGGCGATGACCTCCCCCTGGAGCGGCAGTGGCGGTGAACTGGGCTTTGCCTCGGCCCGCGGCAACAGCAATACCGAGAGCTTCAACGGTCGTCTGCGCCTGCGCTACACCGACGATGACTGGGTCCACAGCATGGATCTGTTCGGCCTGCGCTCGCGCTCGGAATACACCGATACCAACGACGACGGCACCACCATCCGCCGCCGCAACACCACCGCCAACCGTTACACCGGCAGTGCCGGCAGCGCGCTGCAGCTGGGTGAACACCGCCAGATCACCGCCACGGTGCGTTACGAGCGCGACGACTTCGCCACCTACGACCGCCAGAGCTCGTTCGGTCTGGGTTACGGCACCCGGATCATCGATGCCGAGCGCTTCTACATGGATGCGCAGATCGGCCCCGGTGTGCGCCGCACCCACAACACCGAAGACGACGCGACCCGCACCGGCCTGATCGGCCGCGGCCTGTTCGATCTCAAGTACACGCTGACCCCGAACACCGACCTGGTGAACACGCTGCTGGTCGAGTCGGGCTCGTACAACACCTTCGCGCAGAACGATTTCGGCGTGTCGGTGAGCATGAACGAGCATCTGGCGCTGAAAGCCGGCTGGCAGGCGCGCCACAACAGCGACGTCGCCGAAGACAAGCGCAAGACCGACACGCTGACCACCATGAACGTGGTCTACAAGTTCAAGTAATCGGCGCGGGCGCACCGCGCCCACCACGCGAGGTAGTGCCGGCCGCTGGCCGGCATTCGGGTCGCGCAAGGTTCCCGGGTAGCCGGCCAGCGGCCGGCACTACACCGCGAGCAGTTCCCCGGCACCGGCATCCAGCAGGCCACGCGCCACGCGCTGGCCCAGCGTCTCCGGATCACTGGCCGGGCCCCGCGCTTCCGCGCGCACGATGCGGCCATCGGCGACCCCGCCGACCAGGCCCTGCAGGAACAGATCCTCGCCTTCCCATTGCGCAAAGCCGGCCACCGGCACGTGGCAGCTGCCGTGCAGTGCACGGTTCATGGCGCGCTCGGCTTCCACGCAGGCACGTGTGTCGGCATCGTCCAGCGCCGCGAACAGGCCCATCACCGCCGCGTCCTCACCGTTGCATTCCACCGTCACCGCGCCCTGCGCCGGGGCCGGCAACCAGTCCGGTGCCGCCAGCCGCGCCACGATGCGGTGGCCCAGGCCGAGCCGCTCCAGCCCCGCCACGGCCAGCACGATCGCGTCGTAGCCGCCGTTGTCCAGCTTGGCCAGGCGCGTGTTGACGTTGCCGCGCAGGTCCTGCAGCTCCAGGTCCGGGCGCAGCGCGCGCAGCTGGGCCTGGCGGCGCAGCGACGAGGTGCCTACCCGCGCGCCGATCGGCAGCGCGTCCAGCGAGGCGTACAGATTGGAGATGAAACCATCGGCCGCGTCATGACGGGTCAGCATCGCCGGCAGCGCGAACGGCGCGTCCAGCTCCATCGGCACGTCCTTGAGCGAGTGCACGGCACAGTCCGCTTCGCCACGCAGCATGGCCAGTTCCAGTTCCTTCAGGAACAGGCCCTTGCCGCCGATCGCGGCGAGCGAACGATCCAGCACCTCGTCGCCGCGCGTGCTCATCGGGACCAGCACCACGTCCAGACCGGGATGCGCCTGGCGCAGGCGGTCGGCAACATATTCGCTCTGCCACAGGGCAAGCGGGCTCTTTCGGGTGGCGATGCGCAGGGTCTTCATGGCGCCATTATCGACGCACAGGGGCGTATCGACCAACGGTCGGGCGCACCCGCACTTAGAGGTACTTGAGATCCTGCTTGAGGCTGGCCACGCAACGGCGGCTGACTTCCAGCGGCCCGTGGCCATGCCGCAATACCGCCTGGACCTGGCCTGCGCCATTTCGTCGCAGCTCGACCAGTTCGTGCCGGGCGACCAGGCAATTGCGGTGGATGCGCACGAAGCGGTTGCCGAATTCCTCTTCCAGCGACTTCAGCGACTCTTCGAGCAGGTCTTCGCCGCGGGCGTGGTGCACCACGACGTATTTTTCTTCGGCCTGCAGGTAGTGGATGTCCTCGACCGGGATCAGCCGCAGGCTGCCGCGCAGGCGCGCGCACAGCAGGGTACGCGCCTGCTGGCTGGCGGCGGTCGCCGGGCCACTGCGGCCGGCGAGGAAGGTGCGCGCACGCTCCAGCGCGGCCGCCAGGCGCTCGGGGCGCACCGGTTTCATCAGGTAGTCGATGGCGGCCGCCTCGAACGCGGACAGCGCATGCGCGTCGTATGCGGTGCAGAACACCACCGCCGGGCGTGGCTCGAAGGTGGCCAGATGGCGCGCGGCTTCCAGCCCGTCCAGGCCGGGCATGGCGATGTCGAGCAGGACCAGGTCCGGTTGCAGCTCGGCGCAGGCGTGCAGCGCCTGTTCGCCGTTCTCGGCCTCGGCCACCACCTCGATGCCGGCCTGGTCAGCGAGCAGGGAGCGCAGGCGCTCGCGGGCCAGCGGTTCGTCGTCGGCGATCACCACCTTCAAGACAGTTTCCTCACTGGACCGGGACCGTGATTTCGCAAGCATAGTAGCCGTCGGCCCACGCCCCCGTCATCCGGGCGGCCGGGCCGAAGCGCCAGGCCAGGCGATGGGCGATGTTGCGTTGTGCATGCCCGGCCCCCTGCAGGAGCGGCAGCCCGCGCGTGGCCGGATCCGGCGCCGGGTTGCGCACGCGGATGCGCAGATTCGTGCCGTCACTGGACAGTGCAAGCACGATCGTGCCGCCCGCGGGCACCCGCGAGATGCCATGCAGTACGGCATTTTCGACCAGCGGCTGCAGTACCAGCCGCGGCATCGGCAACGACCAAGGCAGCGGCTCGTCGCGCAGCCAGATCACTTTCAGGCGTTCGCCCAGCCGTAGCGATTCGATCGAGAGATAGCGCTCGGCCAGTTCGCACTCGGCCTGCAGGGTGGAATCGCCATCGCCGGCACCGAGCGCGGCGCGGAACAGATCGGACAGATCCAGCACCGCGCGCTCGGCCACCTCCGGATCACGCCGCAGCAGGCTGGCGATCAGGTTCATGCTGTTGAACAGGAAGTGCGGCCGGATCCGCGCCTGCAATGCATCGGCCTGGGCCCGTGCGTTGGCCAGCATCTGCGCGCTGCCGCGGTCGCTGACATAGAAGTAGCGCAGCGCCAGGGCGGTGATCAGCGCGGTCATCGCCGCACTGCCCAACGTGAACCGCCAGAAGCCGACCGCCTGGGCAAAGCTGCTGCCGCCGAGCACGCCGTACAGCGCATGCACGATCGCCGCGCACGCACCGGCGATCAGCCCGGTCATCAGCACCACCAGCACCATGCCCGGCACTTCGGGCAGGCGCGAGAGCACCGCGCGCACGCTGCACAGGCTGACCGTCACTGCCAGCGCCAGCCACAACGCGAAGCCGCTGGCGGACAGGAAGTCCGGCAGCGTCCAGTGGCGACTGCCATCGGGGGCCAGCGCCACTACGACAACCACCAGCTCGGCCAACCCCAGCATTGCCGCCAGGCGCGGCAGGCGGCACAGCTCGGGCAACCAGGACTGCTGGCGCGGGTCGCTCATGGCGTCAGGCGGCGAAGCGCGCCTCGAGCCAGTCGCCCAGCGCCTGCAGCTCCTCGGCGCAGACCTGGTGGGCCATCGTGTAGGTGTGCCACTGCACCGGCAGGCCGAGCGCACTCAGCGTCTGCGCGGTGTGCTCGGCGATCGCCACCGGGATCACCGGATCCTGGGTGCCATGGGCCATGAACACCGGCACGCTGATGGCATCGGCCACGCGCGCGGCAGCCGCCTTGGCCGGATCTGGCAGATAGGTCGACAGTGCGATCAGCCCGGCCAGCGGACGGATGCGACGCAGCAGCGCGCTGAGGATCACTGCCCCGCCCTGCGAGAAGCCGGCCAGCAGGATCCGTTCGGCCGGAATGCCGCGGGCGACCTCGCGCTCGATCAGCAGTTCCAGTTCCACGATCGAGGCGTCCACCCCGGCGCTGTCCGCGCGCGAACGGAAATCCATGCTGACGATGTCATACCAGGCGCGCATCGGCACGCCGTTGTTGATCGTGATCGGCTGCACCGGCGCATGCGGGAACACGAAGCGGATCGCCGGCCAGTGCGGGCGCACCAGTTCGGGCACGATCGGGGCGAAGTCATGGCCATCGGCACCCAGGCCATGCAGCCACAGCACCGACCACTGCGGGTCGGCGCCGGTTTCGTTTTCCACGGTATCCAGCATCAGGCGGCTCCAGTACGTTCAAGCCGCATTATGACCGCGGCCCACCGCAATGGGGGCGATGCCTGGATGGCCGTGATCAGCCGGCGGGATGTGCCTCGGCCGCAGCACGGCGCAGCTCGGCCGCGCGCACCAGCACCTTCGGCGGGGCCGATTCTTCCGGGATTTCCATCAGGCCCAACCGGTGCATCCAGACGCCAGCGGTGCGCGAGGAGGTGAAGCCCACCACCGGAATCGCCAGCACCATGCCGATCACCACCGGTGCCATCCATGCGGCCAGCGAGGGCGAGACCGCATAGGCCAGCGCGCCCATGAACAGGCCGAACACACTCAGCCCGCCGTAGCCACGCGTCAGCGCCAACCAGGACACGCCGCCATCGTCGCGCTGCTGCGCGTCCCAGCCCGAATCCTTGCCGGCCAGCACTTCGGCCACACCGCGCGACTGCACGTACATCACCACCGGCGCCATCAGCGCGGCGAGGATGGTTTCCAGCAGCATCGAGATGAACGCGCGGATCGTGCCACCGCAGCCACGGCGTTCAACCGGCTCCAGCAGCATCGCCAGATAGCCGAGCACCTTGGGCGAAAGCAGCACCACCATGGTGATGGCGAACATGCGGATCACCTGGGTCTCGTCCTGGTGGCGCCAGTACACGCCGGGCGAGAGATGCAGCACTTCATTGAGGTCGATGCCGCCCTGGAACAGCGGGATCGCAATGCCGATCAACATCAGCATCGCCCACATCGGCGCGGTGAAGTAGTGCCCGATGCCGACCAGCATGTGCATGCGGCTGACCCAATGCAGGCCCTTGGAACCGACCACCTTGGCGTGCTGCAGGTTGCCCTGGCACCAGCGGCGATCGCGCACCAGCAGGTCGGTCAGGGTGGGCGGGCCTTCCTCGTAGCTGCCTTTCAGGTACGGCACCATGTGGGTGGCCCAGCCACCGCGGCGCATCAGGGCGGCCTCGACGAAATCGTGGCTGAGCACATGCCCACCAAACGGCTCCTTGCCCGGCAGCGACGGCAGGCCGGCCTGCTCGGCGAAGGCCTGGGTGCGGATGATGGCGTTGTGGCCCCAGTAGTTGCTCTCCGCGCCATGCCACCAGGCCACGCCGCGGCCGATCACCGGGCCGTACACGCGGCCACCGAACTGCTGCATGCGGGCAAACAGCGTGCGCCCGCCGACCACCGCCGGCAGGGTCTGGATCAGCCCCACATCCGGGTTGTGCTCCATGCCGGCGACCAGGCGCACGATGGTGTCGCCGGTCATCAGGCTGTCGGCATCCAGGATCAGCATCTGCGGATAGGCGCCGCCGAAACGGCGGACCCAGTCGGCGATGTTGCCGGCCTTGCGGCCACCGTTGTCGCCGCGGCGACGATAGAAGATGCGGTCATGGCCGCCCACCGCGTCGCACAGGGCGTGGAAGGCCGCTTCCTCGGCCTGGCCGATGTCATCGCGCCGGGTATCGCTGAGCACGTAGAAATCGAAATTCGCCAGCTGGCCGGTCTCGGCCACCGACTCGTAGATCGCCTGCAACCCGGCCAGCAACCGGCGCGGATCTTCGTTGTAGGTCGGCATCAGCAGCGCGGTGCGCGTATGCACGGTCGGCAGCGGCGCATCCGGGTCGATGCCGAGCTTGTAGCCCCGATCGAATACCGCGGTCAGGAAGCCGGCCACGGCCCCGGCGAAGGACAACGCGATCCAGGCGAACAGGCCCACGAACAGCACCAGCAGGCAGGCTTCCAGCACACTGATGCCATCAACGGCGAGCACCTTCCACATCATCCGGCTGGCGGCGATGGTCATGGCTGCGGTACCGCCCAGGATGTAGAAACGGCGCAGCCCGATCATCCGCGGCGAGGTGCGCTGGCGCGGAACCTGCAGCTGCCCTTCGCGCAGGGACTGCTCGGGCATCGGCAACGGCGACTCGGCCGGCAACGTCGCCCGGCCGGCATCCAGCAGGGCGTTCAGGGTCTGGGTACTCATGCGCGGTGTCCCTGTGCAGGGCGTGCCAGGCCGGGGGTGCCAAGTGTGGAAAGGGGCATCCTGAGCCCGGCGTACACGATGGCACGCATTCGTCCTGTCGGCGCAGGCCGGAGACCGGCACGCAGCGTATGTCTGTGACTACCGGAACCCACGAACTCTCCAAACCGCTTGAGACGAAAAATGCGGCTCAGTCTATGGCGCGAAATGTAAGGTGCGCGCGAAGGGCGGACCGGGGATTTCTCCGCATTCAGCTTTTGGATCGAGACAAGTGGAGGCCCTCCCGCGGCCAAGGGGGCGCAGGCCCTGTGCCATGGGCTTCGCGGGCGGCGGCGATCAGCCCCCTGCCGCAACGCGACCGGTCCCCATGGCCTCGGCAGGAGGAAGTGCCGCCAGTGGTGCGCAGTTTTTCGCCCTGGAGGGGGCGGGCCGGCAGCGTTGACGGGGTGCGGCAGCGGCTCAGGCGACGGTAGCGGCGATGGCCAGGTCGGTGTCTACCGGCAGGCGCGACAGCGCGCGGGCGCTCACCTGCGAAAACTGCAGCTGGGCAAGCAGGTGTTGTGCCTGGGTGGCAACCGGGCACGGGGTGATCTGCGGCCCTGCTTGCGGGCGATCGGGGGTCATCACATCAATGGACATGGTCTGGCATCTCGTTGACTTCTCATTACCCGCGGGGCTTCCGGCCGCGCGGATTGCGCACCCTATCGGAAAACCGGGACGAATGTGTGACGGTGCGCGCAGTCCCTGACAGGGGGCGTGCAAAGCGTCGAAAAATTGGCGCTAATCAAGAGCTTGCGGCTATCATGTAATCGTTTTCAACATACGATTCGGATATGGATTCCAACACTGCTTCCCCCTACAGCCCCAAGTGGCAGTTCCGCTTCAACTTCTTCGAACAGCACGGCGCCCCCAATTCGCCGACCTTCAAGGCCGCGTACAAGACGCTGCCGTTCGGCCAGAAGATCAAGGTCAACTTCAACTTGTTCGCCCTGTTCTTCAGCTGGATCTACCTGCTGATCCTGGGCATGTGGCGCAAGGCGCTGACGATCCTGGGCATCACCCTGGTGCTGATGGTCGTCGTGGCCTTCCTGCCGGACGTGGTCGGCCGCGCGATCGGTGTGGCCTGGTCGGTGCTGATCGCGCTGACCACCAACTATTCGTACTACCTTGAAAAGGTAAAGGGCGATACCAGCTGGAACCCCTTCGCCGGCATGCGCTGGTAAGCAGCGCGCAGGCGTGGATGAAGAGCCCGGTCATTGACCGGGCTTTTTTGTGGAGCGCCGGCCGCGGTGTTGAGACACCCATCGATCTGCTGAACGAACCGGAGGCGCGCGGCCATCGGGAGGGCTGAGTCGATCCCGTTGGGCTCACGCCAGGTGTAGATCACCCTGGTACAGACCCCACGCCGCCCAGCCGGCAACGACGATCACGCCCGCCACGATCACCTGCTCCGCCCGGGTGAATATCCGCTGCCCATGCTGGTGCTTGGCGGCCGCGAACATGGCGATGCCCGGTGCGTACAGCAACACCGACATCAGCACCTGTGACAGGCCACCGGCATAGACCAGCCACAGCGCGTATACCGTGGCCAGACCGGCCACCAGCAGATCGCGGACCCGCAGCCCGGGTTGCCCGCCATAGGTTTCCCCGCGTAGCGCCAGCAATGCACCGTAACCGGCCGAGAACAGATAGGGCACCAGGCTCATCGATGCGCCCAGCAGCACCAGGCTGGTATAGGTGCCGGCACTGAACAGGGTGATGATCAGAAACAACTGGATCAGCCCGTTGGTGAGCCACAGCGCGTTGGCGGGAACCTGTCGTGCGTTCTCGCGCCCGAGGAACGCCGGCATCGTGCCATCCCCCGCCGCCGCATACAGCACTTCGGCGCACAGCAGCACCCATGCCAGCAATGCCCCCAGCACCGAGACGATCATGCCGATGATGATCAACGTGGCGCCCCAGGGCCCGACGATGGCCTCCAGCACGAAGGCCATCGAGGGATTGCGCGCCTGTGCCAGCGCTTCCTGGCGCAGCACGCCCATCGACAGCAGGTTGACCAGCATCAGCAGCGCGAGCACGCACACAAACCCGATGATCGTCGCGCGCCCGACATCCGAACGACTGGCCGCGCGCCGCGAGTAGATGCTGGCACCCTCGATGCCGATGAACACCCAGACCGTGATCAGCATCATGCCCCGCAGCTGCTCACCCAGGCTGCCCAGTTCGGCCGTGCCCCAGAACTCGCCGGTGAAGATATCGGCCTTGAAGCCCACGGCGGCGATGATCAGAAACACCACGATCGGCACGATCTTGGCGACGGTGACGACCGCATTCACCAAGGCGGCCTGGCGGATGCCACGCAGGATCATTGCGTGCATCGCCCACAGCAGCACGGAGGCGCATGCCACCGCCTGCCAGGTATTGCCCTCGCCGAAGGCCGGCACGAAATAGCCCAGGCCGCTGAAGATCAGCACGAAGTAGCTGACGTTGCCGAGCAGCGAGCAGACCCAGTAGCCCCACGCCGCGGAAAAGCCGATGTAATCGCCGAACCCGGCGCGCGCGTACGCGTAGATACCGGTATCCAGCTCGGGCTTGCGGTTGGCCAGATTCTGGAACACGAAGGCCAGCATCAACATGCCCAGGCCACTGATCATCCAGCCGATCAAGGCAACACCCGGGCCGGCGCTGCGCGCGATGTTCTGTGGCAGTGAGAAGATGCCGGCGCCGATCATCGATCCGACCACCAGGGCAGTCAACGCGGTCAGGCCGAGCCGGTCGGAACGAGAGGTCATGTGCTCACCATCGGCAAACAGAATAGCGCCGATTACCAATGCCCGGCGGTGAGCACCGGGTGAACCGGCCCTGCCGGCGCGCCGTTGGCACCGGCGCGCCGGTCCGGATCAGAAGGTCTGCCAGTCCTCGCCGACCACTGCTGCTGCGGGCACGCGCGCAGCGGTCCGCGCGGGCGTGGCACGACGCGCCGGTGTGCCCGCCGCCGCCGCACTGGCCTGCAGGCGGAAGATCGCCACCGCCGTGCCCAGCTGCTGCGCCTGCTCTTCCATCGCACGCGCGGCCGCCGTCGCTTCCTCCACCAGCGCGGCATTCTGCTGGGTGGTCTCGTCCATCTGGGTGATGGTCTGGTTGACCTGTTCGATACCGGCGGACTGCTCCTTCGAGGCTGCCGAGATCTCGGCCATGATGTCGTTGACCCGGCGCACGCCGGTGACGATCTCTTCCATCGTTCGGCCGGCGGTCTGCACCAGGGCCGAGCCCGCGCTGACCTGAGTGACCGAGTCGTCGATCAAGGTCTTGATTTCCTTGGCCGCCCCGGCGGAGCGCTGCGCCAGTGCGCGGACTTCCGTGGCCACCACCGCGAAACCGCGGCCCTGTTCGCCGGCACGCGCGGCTTCCACCGCAGCGTTCAGCGCCAGGATGTTGGTCTGGAACGCGATGCCGTCGATCACCGAGATGATCTCGGCGATGCGCTTGGACGAGGCCTCGATGCCCGCCATGGTGGTCACCACCTGGCCGACCACCACACCGCCCTGCGAAGCCACCTCGGCAGCGCCGGCGGCGAGCTGGTTGGCCTGCACCGCGTGGTCGGCATTCTGGCGAACCGTGGAGGTGAGTTCCTCCATCGATGCGGCGGTCTCTTCCAGGCTGGCAGCCTGCTGCTCGGTGCGGCGCGACAGATCGCTGTTGCCCGCGGCGATCTCGCCGGCGGCGAGGTTGATACTGCCGGTGGCCTGCTGGATCCGGCCGACGATGTCGGTCAACTGCGCCACCGTGGTATCGGCATCGTCACGCATCCGGGCGAACACGCCATGGAACTCACCACGCATGCGTGCGGTGAGATCACCCGCGGCGATGGCGCGCAGCAGCGCGGAGATCTGCTGCAGGTTGTCATCGCTGACCTGCATCATGGTGTTGAGGTTTTCCACCATCGCGCGGAAGTCGTGGTCGAAGCGCACCACATCGCCACGCTGGCTGAAATCACCCACCGCCGCCGCCCCGGCCAGATCCCCGATCTGGGTATTGATGGCACGCAGGTTGGCCTTGGTGGTATCCATTGCAGCCGTGAAAGCGGCCTGCTCGCCGGGCAGGCGGTCCATGTCCTGGCTCAGGTCACCGACCGCGTAGCGCTGCATCACCTCGACCAGGCGGCGGGTGACTGCGATGTTGGCGCCCACCAGCTGGTTGGTGTCTTCCACCATCTTGCCGTACTCGCCGGGGAAGGTCTGCGCGTCCATGCGGTAACTCAGCTCGCCCGCCTCATGTCGCTGGGCCATCTCACCCTGCGCGGCCATCACTGCGCGCAACTGGCTGCGCATGCGCTGCATCGATTCGAGCAGGCGGCCGACTTCGTCATTGCGCGCGGGCGGCAGCGGTGTATCCAGACGCCCCTCGGCCACGTCTGCGGACAGGCGGACGGCATCGGCCAACGGACGGATCGCCTGACGGCGCAGCAGCACGTACACGCTGCCGCTGAGCACCAGTGCCGCGCCCAGGCCAACGGCCAGGATGATCCACAGCAGCGCACGTGCCTGCGCGGTGATCAGCGCATGCGGCACGATCACACCCAGCGCGAAATGCTCTTCGCTGCCGCCGATGCGCAGCGGCACGTAGGTCTTCACGTTGCCTGCCGCATCCGGCTCGAAGGCATCAAAGGTCTTGTCTGCCTTGACCGCCGCCAGTACCTGCGTGGTCAGCGCATCCTCGCGACGCTTGCCGATCTCGTTGGCGTCCTTCGCGGCCAGGACGATGCCGCCGGGCGAGATCAGTTCCACATGGCCTTCGCCCATCGGGCGCAGCGCGGCGAGGTGCTTCTGCAATGCGGCCAGGGCGAAGTCCACCGTCACGACCCCGAGGAAGCTGCCGTCATCGATCACCGGGGTGGACAGCGTGGTCATCAGCACCTTCTGACCGCCGATCTCGTAGGTGTAGGGCTCGGCGACGGTCTGCCGCTTGAGCGCCTTCGGCTTGAGATACCAGTCGCCATCGCCGGGCACGTCATAGCCGGTCAGCGCATCCTGCATCGGCGCGCCGTCGTGCCAGGCCCAGTAGCTCATGAACCGGCCGGTATCATCGTGTGCCTCGGCGCCGACGAACTCGGCATCCTTGCCATCGAAGGCGTCGGGTTCCCACAACGTGCCGAAGCCCACCCATTCCGGGTGCACCTGCACCTGCTGGTGGATCACCGCAGACACCGTCGCCCGCGACAGCATTCCCGCAGCGCGCTGCACCAGCAGGTTCTGCGCCAGCGCCTGGCTGGTGGCGAAAGCACTGGAGAGATCACCACTCACCCGCAGCGCTTCGGCCTGGGCCTCGCTCTGCATGGTGTGGCGGGAGGCATCCACCAGCGACGCGCTGGCTTCGCGATAGCTGATGGCAGCGGTGACACCGAAGCAGAGCATGGCGATCAACGCCGTACCCAGCATCAGTCGGTTGGCGATGCTGCCAGGGCGCTTGGAAGCAGTGGGGCGGGACACGGGCATGGGGGCGGTTCCGGAAAAAGGGCATACCGGCGGGCGCACGCATGCGCCGCCACGGAAACACGCAGTCCATTGCGGGCCGGCACGCGCGCGGTGCAGTCACGGCGCGGCCAGCGGGGATCGATGCCACTGCCCTGCCCTGTGCAGATATCGCCTGCCGGCACCGCGACGGCACCGGCCCAGAGAAGGGACTCAGCTGGATAACGGCGTCATGCCAGCGATATTGAGTGCCGAATCCTGACCGTGTTCAGTGAACGCCCGTGCTGCGGTCGCCGTGTCCCAGGCGCTCCACCAGTGTCTGGCTGGCCGCATTGAGTCCAATCACCTCCACCTGCGCCCCGCGTGCGCGCAGTTTGCCGGTCACCCGTTCCAGCGCGCCCACTGCGCTGAGGTCCCAGAAGTGCGCGCCGCTCAGATCGATGGTCACGCGCTCAGGCACATGCAGCAGGTCGAAGGCCGCCGCGAACTGCCCGGCCGAGGCGAAGAACACCTGCCCGCTGACCGTGTAGACCCGGGTGCCATCGGCCGTGTCGGCCTCGGCGATGTCCAGCATCCGGCCCACCTTGCGGGCGAAGAACAGCGCCGACAGCAGCACCCCGGTCAGCACCCCCTTGGCCAGATCGTGCGTGGCCACGGTGACGACCACCGTGCCCAGCATCACCACCGAGGAGCTTTTCGGATGCAGCCGGAACTCGGCGAACGAGCGCCAGTGGAAGGTGCCGATGCTGACCATGATCATCACCGCGACCAGCGCGGCCATCGGAATCTGCCGGACCCACTCCGCGCCGTAGACCACCAGCAGCAGCAACAGCACGCCCGCCACCAGGCAGGACAACCGGCCACGGCCGCCGGAGGACACATTGATCACCGACTGCCCGATCATCGCGCAGCCGCCCATGCCGCCGAACAGCCCGGCGGTGATGTTGGCCAGGCCCTGTCCAGCGCACTCACGGTTGCGCTGGCTGGGGGTGTCGGTCATGTCTTCCACGATCTGCGCGGTCATCATCGACTCCAGCAGCCCCACCACCGCCAGCGTGGCCGAGACCGGCAGCAGGATGCGCAGGGTCTCCCAGGTGAGCGGCACATCGGGGAGCAGGAAGGTCGGCAGGCTGTCCGGCAGCGCGCCCATGTCGCCGACGGTGCGGATGTCCAGGCCCAGCCAGATCGACAGCCCGGTGAGCACCACGATCGCCACCAGCGGCGAAGGCACCGCCCGGGTCAGCAGCGGCAGCAGGTAGATGATCGCCAGACCGGCCGCGCACACGGCGTACACCGTCCATGGCATCCCGATCAGCTCGGGCAACTGCGCAAGGAAGATCAGGATGGCCAACGCGTTGACGAAGCCGGTGATCACCGAGCGCGAGACGAAGCGCATCAGGGCACCCAGCTTGAGCGCGCCGGCGACGATCTGCAGCAGCCCGGCCAGGATCGTCGCGGCCAGCAGATACTGCAGGCCGTGGTCGCGGACCAGATCGACCATCACCAGCGCCATCGCGCCGGTGGCCGCGGAGATCATGCCCGGCCGGCCGCCGGCGATGGCGGTGACCACCGCGATGCAGAACGAAGCGTACAGACCGACCTTGGGGTCGACCCCGGCAATGATGGAAAACGCGATCGCTTCGGGAATCAGCGCGAGGGCGACCACGGCGCCGGACAGCAGATCACCGCGGATGTTGCCGAGCCATTGCTGGCGCAGCGGATAGGACACAGACATGGACAGACTCCACGCACCGGCGATGCGCACGGCGCGTTGTGTGATGAAGACAAAGCACTCCCTGAGCCAGCGCAAGGGCCGGCGCGTCGTCAACGCGGTATCAGGGTGGCGTCATCACAAGGGTCCTGCCGGGGCAGCGAAAGCGGCGCGCAGGATAGCGCAGTCCTCCGATGGCCTCAAACATGGCCAGCCAGTTCACCTCGCGCGTTGCCTGCCCAGCGCGACGGTGGCTGCCCGGTCACCCGCCGGAACGCCGCGGCGAACTTGCCGGGGTTGGCATAGCCCATCGCCAGGGCGACCTCGGTGACGCTGCGGCCGGCCAGCAGCATCGGCTTGGCCGCTTCCATCCGGCGCCAGGTGAGGTACGCGTAGGGCGTCATGCCGGTCGCCAGCCGGAAGCCACGACTGAAGCCACTGGCTTCCTGCCCGACTTCCTGCGCCATGCGGGCAACGCCCATGTCATCGCCGAGATGGGCATCGATCAGTTCCTGCACGCGCTTGACGTGCGCTGGCGACAACGCGCGTCGCGTCGGGGGCGACGCAATCGGAAGTCCCGCCAACCGCTTCAGCACCAGATCGACACCGTGCTCGAAGAACGCGGCTGAGCCTGCATGTGCTTCAGCGCAGTGCCATAGCGCCTCCATCACCGAGGCGATCACCGGGTCCCCATGCAGCGCCGATGCTGCGCGATGCAGCTGCTCCAAGCGCACGTCGTGCCCCTGCAGATGCCGCGCGTCGATGGCCAGGCCCAGCAGCGCCAGCGCTGGGCTGCGGAATTCGCCCGGGCAGTCCGGCAACACCAGATTGAACGCGCCTGGGCGCCAAGGCTGCGCGATGCGTCCGAGCGCCGTGCGCTGATACAACGCACCGCCGCCCGCCGTGAGCAGCCCGATGCGCAACGCACCGCCCTCACCCATCGTGCCCTGCGCCGGGGCGAACGTGTGGCGAAGCATCAGCACCGAGCCGTCGGCGCTGCCGACGCAGGCGTCCAGCGGACGGCCGGCTTCGGCCGCCACACGGGCGGCCACCGCTGTCGCTGGCGTGGCAGTGGCGCAGGTCATCAGGTGTCCAGTTCTGGATCCGCCCTGCCGGGAATGGAGCGGCAGCACCTCATTGTTACACAATAACATTCACGACTCCTCCCCATCACCGTGGTGCGCGCCACCACCCCCAGAGGCTCCTCGTGAAACACGCTGTACTTGCCGGCGCCGTGCTCGCCGCGCTTCAGTTGCTGCCCAGCGCACCCGCCCATGCCCAGACCAACCCGGCTACCAAGGCCACCGAACTGGACGGCATCGTAGTAACCGGCAGCAAACGCGCTACCCCGTACCTCAAGAGCGACATGTCGGTCACCGTGCTCAACCGCGAAGCCCTCAAAGAAGCGCACGTCACCGAGTTCCGCGACCTGGACAAGCTGGCCCCCAACGTGAAGTTCAACGTGATGGGTCAGCTCAGCGACATGTTCATCTCCATCCGCGGCATCGAGTCCAACCCGTTTCTGGTCAACCGGGCCTCGGTCTATATCGATGGCATTCCGTTCCGCGAGTTGAGCAACGCGGTGTTGAACCATGTGGAGTCGGTGGAGATCCTGCGCGGGCCACAGGGCACGCTGTACGGTGCCAACAGCGAATCCGGCCTGGTGCTGGTGCGCACGCGCGCACCGTCGGCCACCACCGAGGGCGAGGTCAATGTCGGCGTCACCTCGTTCGGCAACGGCCACGGCAGCAGCGTGGATGGTTTCCTCGGCGGCGCGCTGGGCAAGAGCGACCGGTTGTTCGGCTCGGTGGCGTTCATGGCCTCGGACGAAGACAGCCACCTCAAGAACCTCACGCCGTTCAATGGCGTAAAAGGCAAGGTCAAGGAGACCTATCTGCAGGGCAAACTGCGCTGGGAACCGACCGATACGCTGGCCATCAATGCGATCGCCTATCACCTGGGCACGCGTGCACCCGGGATGTTCGAGTACGAATATCTGCCGCTGGATGTCGGTCTGTATAACCGCACCTATGGCGATCTCTACAACGGCGGCCGTGGTACCGGTGACTTCACCTACATCAACGATGCGCCCAAGCGCACCACCAAGAATGAAACCGTCGCCGGGACCAGCGCGCAATGGCAATTGTCCGGCGGCACTCTGGATGCGGCCCTGTCCTACCGCCAAGAGGAGGACACCTCCGCCGGCTACGACTTCGACATGACCGCCACGCCCGCCCTCGCCGGGCGCATCTACGACAAGCAGCACAGCTGGAACGGCGAGCTGCGCTTCAGCTCCCCCAGCGATCAGGCCCTGACCTACATCGCCGGCATCTCCACCTACCGGCACCACAAGGACTCCATCCTGGGCACGCTGGTCGGCCCGCCGTTGCGCGGCCTGGGCAGCTATGACCTCGCTCCGCTGCAGGGCTCGGATGGCCAGGACTACAGCGTGTTCGGCACGGCCAGCTACACCCCACCCTCGCTGCCGAAACTGACCGCCAGCGTTGGCCTGCGCCATGAGCAGGCCAAGCGCTCCACCCGCCAGCGCGAAGGCACGCTCGATCTGGGCCCGGGCGGCCTGGTGTTCTATCGCGATGCCGAGCTCGCACACACCTTCACTGCCACGCTGCCACGCGTGTCACTGCGCTACGACGCCAGCGACACGCTCTCGTTCTACGCCGCATCCGCCAAGGGCTACATTCCGGGCGGCTTCAATCTGGCGGCCGCGCAGAGCGACGTCGTCAACGACAAAGTGCTGCGCTACGAATCGGAAATGATGTGGAGCCACGAGCTCGGCTTCAAGATGAACGTGCTCGGCGGGCGCGGGCATATCGGTGGCGCGGTGTTCCACATCACCTCGGACAACTGGCAGGAAATCCAGCTGGCCACCGATGCCAACGGCCGGCCGATCTCCTCCGACTACGTAGGCTCGGATGCGTCCATCCGCTCGCGCGGTGTGGAGCTGGAAGGCGCGCTGGAGGTGCTGCCAGGCCTGACGCTGACCGCCAACGCGGGCTACGTGGACGCCGAGTACCGCAAGCTGTTCGTCGGCGCCAATGAAAGCCTGGCCGGCAACGACGTCAAACTCACTCCGCAGTACACGGCGTATCTTGCCGCACGCTACCAGCACCGCTCCGGGCTGTTCGCGCGCGTGGAGTCATCGTTCAATGGCCGCATGGCGCTGGACGAACGCAATCGCGCCTACCAGCCGGCTGTGGCCATCCTCGGCGTGCAGCTCGGCTATGAAACCGGGCCGTGGAGCACGCGCGTGTACGTCGACAACCTGACCAACAAGCGGCGCATCAACGGGTTGATCTTCGACAACCTGGCGTTCGGCCGTGACGGCAACTACTACGGTCCCATCGACCGCCCGCGCATCGTCGGTGCGGAAGTCGGCTATCGGTTCTGAGGCAGCGTGGAGGGTGCTGCGGCGCCCTCCTACTCCTTGAGAACGTCCTGTGCCTCCACGATATCCACCCCCGAGACCTGCCCCAGCCAGCCATCAAACCAGGGCTTGTGCGAAGCGCCGACGATGGACAGGACGCGGGAACCGGGGTGGTCACGCACAACCTCGAGAATGTTGGCGACCATGCGCAGATTGCGGATTTCCCAGCCCTGCACCCAGATCTGGGGGTAGTGCTGCGGTGACACGGCGGCCAGTGTCGGGCGCACGTTGGACTCGGCGAGCACCTGCAGCGCCGCGGGATCGTTGACGCTGCGATACAGCGAGAGCAGATCGTTGGACGCGATGAAGGCCGCTTCGCGTTCCGTCATGGCATCGAACGTGGGGCCATACCCACTCCACGCCTGCTGGAGCGACGCGCTGAACGCCTTGCGGTCGGCGATCTGGTGATTGTCACCGGTATGGTCGTCGACGGCGTACACGCGCTGCAGACCGAGCCGCGCGGCCAGGACCGCAGCGATCTGGTAGCTCTCGTTCTTGCGCGTTTGAATCTGCTTGAGCAGCTCGACGAGGCTGCCGTCCAGGCCGTCGCCCGCGCGTCGCTCGGCCACGGGCAGCTGCAGCCACTGCACGTAGGCAGACGCCCGTTCGCCAGCGGCAAGGAACAGGGCGGCCAGTTGGCGACGCTGCGCGGCGGTGGGGGCAGCCGGCCAGGCCGCCAACGTCCTGTTGACCTGTACGATCGCCGCCGGCACCTCCAATCCCGTGGCCGTCTTCGCGGTGTCCGTGCTGGCGCAGTAATCATCGCCGTAGACCGCCGCATGGCGCTTGGCCAGATCGCACTGCTCGCCGCTGATGGCTTCGATGGTGATGTAGCCGGGCTTGAAGGCCGCCAGCCTGTCCAGCAGCGGATCCAGCGCCTTGGGATCGAAGGCCTCGTGCTCGCTCAGGTGCACGCTGCCCAGCACGAGGACCTCGGTGCGTGGGCCGACCATGTCCTTGTCCAGCGCCGCAAGGTCCACAGCCGCGTACGTAACCGCGGGGAGCAGCGTTACCAGGCAGCCGCACAGCATTGAGTAGCGTCGCTTCATCATCCATGGCCTGAGAGGTGGTTGACGGATGTTTTAGCAAGGCGCCGGTACCGCGACACCTGCCGAATGACACGGGGACCAAAGGCGCCGTGCGGGAGTTCGTTCCGGCTTATGGGCGCCACCACCCAGTTCCCGATGCCGCCTACTGACAAGATAGTAGGATTGAAGCAATCAACGGAAGGTCTTACGCATGGGCAGTTTCAGTATCTACCATTGGATCATCATCGTCGGCTTGATGCTCATCCCGGTCGCTATCGCAGCGGTGATCGCCATCGTCGTCCTCAGCCTGCGAAAGAAGCCACCCAACCGCTGACGAGCGCCCCCTGCCGGGTCAGAATGGCCGGCTCCCCGCGTGTTGCGGGTGTCTCAAGGGATCCGGCATGGCGACAAGGAACACCAAGGTCGAGTGGCTCAAGGGGATGATGCTGCTCATCTTCTTTGCCATGCTGTTCGGTATCCCCAACAGCTCACCCTGGTTTGGGCTGGTGTTCGTGTACCTGCTGGCCGCCGGGCTGTTCATCGTGGGCAGCATGCTGTGGATTGCCTTGCGCAGCCGCCGCGCAGCGCTGGCCTTGAGCCGCACGCCAGCCAAGCGCGCTCTTCACACCCGCGAGGTGAAGGCGCTGGAGTGGTTCGGCCAACCCGAGCGGATCGTCTGGCGCATGCCGCGCGGCAACGTGATCGACCTGATCAAGGCGGCACGGGCCGCAGGCAGCCGTCCGGTGGTGCGCACACTGTGCGGGCCGTATCGCGTGATGGTGCGCGCCCGACATCACGAGCGACATGACTTCATCGGCGAGGTGGAGGTACTCATGCTGCCGGGGGCGGATCGCTCCCTGCGCGACAACAACGAGGCCGACGTGTTGCTGTGCGGAACGTTCGCGGTGGTGCTTGCGTTGAATGGTTCGTGGCGGATCGACCAGGCGCCATCGCTGTTGCGATGACGCGCGTGCGCATCGCGTTGTCGTTCAATCAGTAGCGCGGCTTGATCGGCTCACTGGAATCCAGGTACCCGGCAGCGAGAGCCTTCTCGCAGGCGATATAGCCTGCGTTGACCACGCGCCCCTGCGCGTTGAAGGCCACATAGTAGGGCGAGCTGTTGCCGCGGTTGCGCAGGAGATAGTTGTAACAGACGCCGTTGATGCCGGGGAGCACCATTGCGTCCTGCGGCCGTCCCGCGGCGCTCAGGACCGACTCGCGGCTCGCCTCCTGCTGCAGCGAACTCATCACGACCGGATTGCCGCGGTCATATTGAAGAACGCTGGGCATGCATGCGGACAGACTCGCGCAGACACCACACGCCAGCAGGATCGCCTGGGTCATGGGGGCGGCGCTCCCTGCCGGCGCGCACGTGCTGCCGCCGCGTTGGCATCGCGGAGGCGCTGGTTGCGCGCCTGCTTGTCATAGTCATCCTTTGCCTGCATCACGCCACCGGCCGCCTGGATCCAGCTGCTGGTTGTGCAACCGGACACAAGCAATGTCACGGCAAGGGCTGCCGGGATAATGAGAAACTTCATGAATCAACCTCTCTGAAAGCCATCGACATAAGGCCGATGGAAAACTGCGCTTCACTATCGCCACGCGCACAGGAAGCGATGCGAAAAACCACATCGCGAAATCGGCAAAGCCATTACTGGCGCCGCAAACCGGGGCGGAACGATAGTTGACACACACTTAACAATAACGAAATGTCCTGTGCTTCTATTTTTGTATATTCCTATTCCATGCGATTTCATATGCAGTGCGGGACGTCGCGGCAGAAGTTTCCGGTGAAACCTTCAATGCCGCACTGCCCACGGGCTCATGGCTGTTGGCATCCGATCCTGGCCGCAGCATGCTGAGAGCAGCAGATGCCTTATGAATCTACGCTCAGCCGACGCTGGGTTTTCAGGGGACCGGATACACGATGAAACGCAAGGTAGTTGTAGTGGCGTCTGTCATGGTTGTCGCGTTGTCAGGAACCGCTGGACTATCGCTTATCCGGCAAAATTCCACGCCCTTGCCAAACACTGCTGACGAAGTATCTAAAGCCTCTGACCCGGCTGCGCGATCAGATCAGGAAGCATCCGGAACGCCGGGCCTGATGGACCAGGCGACCAGGCCTTCGGCGAAGGCAGGCGACGAGCATCCTGCCGATGCCAGTGCCACGACGACATACGAACTGGTTGAAACAAATCTGCGTTGTCAGATTGATCGCGAGGCCTCCGCCACCACGGGCCACGTCAGGAGTACGACCGACGAGCTCTGCAAGGATCTTTGGCTTGAGCCGCTGAGTCGTGAAGAGGTGTTCACCGCGATCACCCATGCCGCCGAGCATGGAAACATCCGCGCCCAGCTCGATTACGCGCTATACGCTTCGAGGATTTTTGAAGACGAACATAACTCGCTGGATCCGGATCTGATCCGTGACTACAAGCAGAACACCGTCAGATTCCTCGAGTCCGCGGGAGCGGCCGGCGAATCAAACGCATATGTGCGTTTGAGCGACATCTACAAGAACGGCACATTGGCCTCGAAAGACCCGGTCATGGCCTATGCATACGCGGAAGCATACTTCCGCACAGGTTCAAGTCGCTATGGCGCCTCGTTCTTGAACAATGCCGCAGCTGGTCTGGACGGCACCCAATTGCGCCGCGGCAAGCAACTCGCAAATCACCTTCTCGACAAAAGAAGTGCGTCGCCGTGACTATGGAAGAAGCTGCCGCACCTGCGAATCGGCAGTACGGTTGATGCCAGGTGCCTGATTCGATGGTGGGCCCAGAAGGATTCGAACCTTCAACCAAAGGATTATGAGGCCTCTACAGGGCTTCCACGACCTTCCACGAGTGGCCGCGTTTTAAGCTAAGTGGTTGATTTTCTCAGGCTATGCGACCACCTGCGCCCATCATCGTCCACCTCTTTCCACGGACAAACGGTCACCGAGCGGTCACCAATGGGCGCAATGAAGGGAATGCTTACAGCGAAGGGGCTCGCCGCTCTGCCGGCTGGCGAATGGGCCTCAGATCCGGCCGCGCGCGGCGCGGGCTGCTTGGACGTACGCAAGCTGTCCGGCGGGCAGCTCCGGTTCTATTACCGATACACGAAGGCCAACGGGCAACGCGACCGTCTGCTGATCGGCACGGGCCTTCCGTTGACCGCAGCGCGCGAGGCAGCGGCAGCGCTGTCCCGCCGGTACCAGGCCGGCGACCGGGATCTGCGCAAGGCGATTGAGGCCGAGACAGCGGCAGCGGAGCGCGCGAAGGCGGACGCCTTGGCCGAGTCGACGCGCCGATCTGGCGCCACTCTGGGCGCGCTGATGATGGCCTATGCCCAGAGCTTGGAGGATGCCGGCAAGGTCTCCGCCGCAGCAACGCGCGCAGCCATCAGGCGCCACATCGAAGAACCGTGGCCGGCGCTGTGGGCGCGTCCCGCGTCTGAGTTCGAGCTGGATGATCTGCTCCCTATCCTGTCCCGCATGGTGCGCGGCAAGAAGCTGCGCGAGGGCGGCAAGATCCGATCGTACCTGCGGGCGGCCTATGCGGCGGCGATCGCGGCCAAGCAGGATGCCGCCGCCCCTGACGCACTGCGCGCGCTCAACGTGTCCACGAACCCCGCGCGCGACCTTGCGACCCTCGACAGCGGGCAGCCGCGCGACCGGGTGCTTTCGGTAGCCGAGCTTCGCGCGTACTGGCGGAAGATCGAGGCCATGCCCGGACGGCAGGGCGCGCTGCTGCGCTTCCACCTGCTGACCGGTGGCCAGCGCATCGCACAGCTGATCCGGTTGCAGTGGTCAGATCACGCTCACGACGCCGACACCGGCACCGGCTCCGTACGCCTGCTCGACATTAAAGGTCGGCGCCGGCTTCCCCGAGTGCACCTGGTGCCCTTGCCCCCAAGGATGGCAATCGATCTCGCAACCTTGCGCGGCGATGGCGACGGGCCAAACCTCTTCTCGCTCACCGCGGGGAAGACGCCCGCCACCTATGACGAGTTGCGAGGAATCATGGATCCGGTCGTGGCAAACATGGTGACCGCAGGTGAGCTGGCATCGCCGTGCACGCCGGGCGACCTGCGCCGCACGGTAGAGACACGGCTCGCCGCGCTGGGAATGTCCGAAGAAGTCCGCGGCCACCTCCAATCCCACGGCCTGAGCGGCGTCCAGAAGAGGCATTACAACTTCTTCGAGTACGCCGCAGAGAAGCGCGCTGCTGTGGAGGCGTTGTTCGAACTGCTCACCGGTGAAGGTGCAACGGTGTTTCCGATGCGAAACGGCCTGGGCCGTTAGAACGGGAGGTCATCCGGTACATCCAACCCCGCCAACCGGTGGGCAGCACGCTGATGCCCGCTGGCCCTCGCTCGAAGTCGTTGCGCGCTCTGCCGACGGCGGGCACGGGCACGCCAGCTGCCTGTCACGTCTCGTTCGAGGTCTATCGCCTGCTGCAGCTGAGCCGCAGCCATAGCCTCCAGTGAGGTCCGATCGTTCTGCCAATTTGCCATAGCTACAGGATGCGGAACCGCCGTCGCGCAACCGGCGACTGGCCTCGCGCCCGGCGGGCCAACAACTGGATGCGTTCAGGAATAGGTTGGCTACTATTCACAACCGGCAAATAGTAATTTTACTAATGCCGTCTCATCCCCTGCGACGACCCTCACCGAAAGTGGCCCCTGCCACGCTGTGGGGTCCTACGACTCGAACCGAGAGGGCCTTAGAGGAGGGACGCGCGATGCCACTCCACGCGAGTACCTCCTGCACGTAGTGGCCGCATCCGTGCTCCGAAGTGCGCCAGGTGCATATCGGCACGTCGCAACAGGGCGGAGCGCTGTAGACTGACAGGAAATCATTTTTGACTGACACATCACCGCATACGCTTGACATGCTATGACGAAATCAGTACATATTCAGCAATCAGAGCCCGTAGACATGATCGCCAAATTAGCCAACGACGTAGCCGAATTCTCAGAGGCGGCCATGCAAGCCGACTACACCAAACTTCGACGAGTCGGGCAACGGCTAGCGTCCGCAATAACGGACGAGCACCCCGAAGCAGCAAGGCGAGTGCGTCTTGCAATAAGCAAAAAAGGGGTGCCTCTACAGGCAGCAGGATTCAAGGAAGTCTTACCCATTGACGGCAAGTCACGGCTGCCGCTCGTCGAAGAGCAGACGTGGCCGGCAGTGCCATGCCTGCTGCCTGAAACTGCGAGAGAGGTATTTCAGTCATTCATCGATGACGCCATCCACCATGATCTACTCGCAAAAAAAGGAATTGCATCAAAGTTGTCGATGCTGTTGAGCGGGCCGCCTGGAACGGGCAAGACACTACTTGCGGGCCACATAGCTGCGCGGCTGGGAAAGAGACTTTACGTTGTTCGTCTCGACTCTCTAATTTCCTCAATGCTGGGAGACACCGCCAAGAACGTACGTGCGGTCTTTGACTTTGTAGCCGGCAAGGATGCGGTGCTCTTTCTAGACGAGCTTGATGCAATCGCAAAGGTCCGTGATGATAGGAACGAACTGGGTGAACTGAAGCGCGTGGTAAATACGGTGATTCAAGGGATTGATTCACTTGAAGATAGAACAATAGTGCTTGCCGCAACCAATCACCCTCAAATGCTGGACTCAGCCATCTGGAGACGGTTTTCCTATCACGTGCACCTTGGAAAGCCTGAATACGAGCTTCGCCAAGCCCTTTGGCAGTACTTCCTAGGGGACGACGAAGCACTGGAAGAAGACTCCAAGGTACTTGCAGTGCTTTCATCAAGCTTGACAGGAGCGGACATTCAGCGACTCGCTCTCGCAGCACGGCGAAGGGCAGCAATCCGGGGAGCAGACTTAGACTTCTTGGATCTCGCATGTCAAATCTGTAATCAAAGCGATTCAGAAGCGTTATCGGCTAGCAAAGAAACTGACCTGAGGCGCTATGTCGCCCGGACGCTGGTGCAGGAACATGGCGCAGCGCAATCCGAGGCGGCCCGTTTCCTACGTATTTCTAGACAATCCGTGTCGGCCTACCTGAAGGGATAATCAAGTGCCACAAGACGCTCGCCCAGTATTGAATCCCGTACTCAACCTTAAGCGCGACCCGAGGCGAGCGAGCGTCACGGGCCGTGAGGCGCCCGAGGCCGCCGTAGTCGTTGAACGCCTGGAGGGCCAGCGGGAAGTGCTGGGCTCGCAGTTGAGGGCTATCGCCGGTCGGGTGCAGGGCACGCATGCCGACCGCCGCTTGGTGGCAATTAGCATGTTTGACGACTCATATGCGCCTTCTTGGGAACCCGACTCCCTATTCCACCCAAACTTCGGAACACCTTTAGTCGCACCCCATAGACGAGGTTACGTAGCAGAGCTGGATAGCGCCGCAGCCGAGTCACTTAGTGAGAAGGTATCGACTAGCCAGCGACGTGATGTCCGCATTTCGGTATCGCGGATCAGCGCGATTGAGCCCATTCAAGCGGAAGATATTCTTGGAGGGCGCTCTCCTTCCCGAACTTGGGAGCTGGCAACCGAGGGGAGCGAGGGAAGGCTCTTTAGTGTCTGGCTGTCGCCTTTTTCTAGCGCTGACGCACGGGCCAGTGTGGCTTCGAGCCTCGAACAGCTTGTCGTTGCGGAGCGGGTTAGCTCTGTCGCCGACCTTGTATCAATCACGCGTGAAACAGGCTCGGACTCGGATCAATTGCAACTCCAAGAGAGTGCGACGTCTAAAAGTATTGCGCGTGGAACTAGGGAATATCGACAGAACCCGTTCGTCAAACTCCATATTGCAATCAGGGACCAGGATGGCTTACACGCCCTACTGGCTTCCGGCGCTGTGTTCCGCATCGACCCGGTAAGGCCAGTGATTGCGACCCAGACGCGATCGGCACCCGATCCTGAGCGGCCAGTTCCGGACGAGCAATGGCATCCAATTGTTGGGGTAGTGGATGGAGGTCTATTTGCGAAAAGTTACGAGCCGATGGTCGCATGGCGTGCTCCATCGCTGGTCTCCGACGTCGCGGCCAATAGGGTGCATGGAAATACTGTCACCTCCCTAGTGGTCCACGGCAGTTCCTGGAACACGCATTTGAATCTTCCCGAGCTCGTATGTCGGGTGGGAATAGCGCAAGCCATCGCAAACGTTAGCCAAGGCGCCGCATCCCGCATTGAGTTTGAAAGCTATTTGAAGGCCACGATTGAGCGCCATTGTGGCGACACTAAAGTCTGGAACTTATCTTTCAACGAACCCACTGATGCCGACGCGCCAAATGAGATGAGTTCGCTTGGGCATGAAATACACAAGATCGCCAGAAAATATGGAATCCTCCCAATTGTCTCGGTAGGAAACAGCGACCACTGCTCGATGAACCGGACCTGCCCGCCGGCTGACTGTGAGGCAGCTCTGACGATTGGAGGCCGGGTTGCGAGCGGCAGTTCTCCCGGCGACCACTGCCCCGTTTGCCTGGGTGGGCCAGGGCCGGAGGGACTTAAAAAGCCAGAAATTTCATGGTTTTCCACGGTACGGGCGCTTGGCGGCACCGAGCAAACTGGCAGCAGCTTTGCTACAGCCCTTGTATCAAGTGTCGCAGCACATGCGTTCCACAATTTGAAAAATGCTTCCCCTGACTTGGTGAGGGCGCTTCTTCTGAACACTGCGGACCGCGGTGCCTACGACGAACGCTTGGGATGGGGCTCGCCATGTGTCGTGAACGAGGTTCCATGGAAGTGTCCTGACGGCAGCGTAACGTTGCTATGGAACGCCAAACTTCTCGCGCGACAATGGTACTACTGGGAAGACATTCCCATTCCGCCTGAGCTGATCGTGGATGGCAAACTCAAGGGCAAGGTCGCGCTCACTGCAATCCTCTCACCTCGAACGTCAGAATTGGGCTCTGCAAATTACTTTTCGAACCGCCTGCAAGTTGCCCTCCAGTACACGAAGACAGACGGCACGACTGGCAACCTTGCTGGGACGATGAAGGAGGCGACTGCACCCGAGGTTGAGGCTAGGAAGGAATACGCTAAATGGAATCCCGTCAGGCACCATGAGAGGTTGATCCGGCAAGGCATCGCTTTTTCAGGGAACACCTTGCGCGTGTGTGCTCGGATCTTCGACCGCGACCTCTATCAATTCCGCAACGCCGGACTACCAGATGAGCTCCAAAGCGATGTAGCCTTCGTACTGACTCTTACCGCATCGCAAGATGCTTCGGGATCGATTTATGACTCTCTTGCCTCCAGCTTGGGGAACTACGTTGAAAGCGCCGTCAACGACATCGACATCGAATTGGAGATGTGAAGCGGCGCGATATCTACTTATCTAAGTCGGCGCTGTGATGACCGAAGACAGTAGCGGCGTGTCCGCTGACATCCAGGACCGCATGCCGGTTTCGCTGAAGGTCGATCAGATCGATGACTGGATGGCTGCTCCCGGCGCGGGCGACGCCACGACAACGCTGCTGGGGAGCCAAGGACATGCCCACCACCGGAAGGTTTTATCTGCTTGACGTCACTGGACAAGACGATGGGGCCGGAAGGTTGCTCGAGTTGACCTGCGTGCAGTGCCGCTGTCTGGCATGCGACTGGTCCTTTACAGCAACCTCCGCGCGAGGCCTGATTCCGATTGCAGGCGGAACGGTTCTCGCCTGCCCGCACTGTGACAATCGCCAAGCCGTAAGCTTGGCAAGGTTCTCCGAATTCATAGCGCGAGTCGGCAGCAGCTCTCAGACTGCGGCCACGGATGCCGGTCACCGCAGCCGCTAGCAGGCGACCCGGTGGCGGTGCTGGCCAGCGAGCCGCCGGCAATTTTAGCTATCGCGTCTGCTGCGCGGTGAACACGCCGGGCAGCAACAGCGAGAAGCCACTGAAGTCGGTGGTCGGACAGCCCACACGGCGGCTTCATCCGCCGGCTCCTCGGTGGCGCTGAGGCAGTGCAGGCGCCCGTAATAGTGGCAACAGTCACCCAACCTGTGCTCCAGAAGCCAGATTAGGTGCATCAAAGGTCACCTCCAGCTTGTGCGGCAGCGGCGGGATAGTAAAGAGCCCGATGCAATGCACCGGGCTCATCGAATCAGCGCATTTCCAACTGCGCCACGCGTGCTATTGAATCTGAGAAAGAATGTAGACGTGACAGACATCATCGGCGCAAGTGATGCCGATCACTGGTCCCGTACCACCCCCGGGAGACGCCCCACTACCAACGACATTCATCGTCGCACCCAACCGTTCAAGGTGCCCGACCATCGCGTCAAGCGCTCCGCCCTGATAGCCAGTAGAGCCTCCAGTCCAAGTTGAGTGTTTAATATCCGATTTCTCTTCGGGTATTAGCTCCCCCCCGGCAGAACGAGCACTTCCTTTAACATAACGTCCACCCGGCTCAGATGCAGAGACGATGACCATGTAGTAGCTTCCGTCGGCGGCCATCAATTTAAACTGCATGCTCGCCTCACCCTTGAACCCAAAAAATGTGGTTACAAGTGCGTATAGCTCGGAAAAGTAAGACTTAACGGACCCAGTAACGACCTGATTAATGACTTCTTCCTTCGCCACCTGATCAACAATTTGAGCTTGAAGGTTCTTGTTCGTTACCACGTCATAAGCGGTATAGCCACCACCAGGAATACCATACTGCCCCATCGGCACCACGTAGACTGGATTCAGCGTAAACCCCGCCTCTACATTAAGCCGATGGGCGATATCCAACTCTCGAATCGCCTCCTCTGGCACCACTCCGGGCGTGATCCTAAGCCCCCCTAATGCAGATACAGACGCACCCGACCCGATACGCCGCGGCACCTCTGTCTCAGGCCCGGTCTGCTCCACAATCCATCGCTCGACAGAATTAGCGGCTAGATCATAGACCAAATGATCACCAGGACCGTAATTCTCGGCGGCTATCCGCTTATCGAATGGTCCAGAACACCCATCGCATGAAATCGGATCAGCATGGGCGGAACTAGCTCCAAACAGACTGCCTACGAATAACGCCGAGACAATCATCACTTTGAATATCTTCAACTCTAACTCCTGTCGGACTTGAATTTAACCGAAACTTCATCCAGCACCCAGCACCAGCAACACTAACACTAACACTAACACTTAGTAGAAACTGGCGCGGCCTAACGCAACGACTACTCCCTCTTCTGCGACCTGTTAGACAATTTCACAATCCCGAAGATGATTGCACCGATCACCAGCGCCAAAACTATAAGCACAGGTAGAAATGTTGTAATACTCAGCATCTGCCAGCTCCTGTATTTTTCCTATTCCTAACCATACCCATCAAAGGCTAGCGAAATGTTAAGGCCTGTTGATCTGCGCCATTCAATTGAAAGACATTAGACTGTATCTTCTTCCGGCTCGACTTCTGCGGTGAAGCTGTAGATCCGACCGACCTCCATACCGGCCGCCGCCGCCGGCGACACCGACAACGTCATCTGCGGCACACCCGCATCGAGCGGAACGAAGCTCAGCGTAACGACGCCGCGCTGGTCTGCCGTTTTCATTTCCATCTGCAGCTTTGCACGAAATTTCATAGTTCTCTCCTGGTAGTGCGGCGACTGGGAACGCTGGTCGCCGCGTCAGCGGTTGAAGCAGAGCGGCATGGCCGCCTATGGCTCTTCGGTACTGACCACTGCGATGGTCTGGCTCACGATCTGCGGGATCGCCTGCGTGGTGATCGCGCCCTCGTAAATGAAGTTCTGGAAGGTAGATCCCGGCTCGGTAGCGGTGAAGGAACCGCTGCAGGCGAAGTAGTACTCCTGCTGCCACCCTCCGTTGGGCAATTCCCGGATACCAGCGTCACGATCGTGATAGGTGAGGTTGACCAATACGGCGGACGCGGGGAAAGCCTGCTGGGAAACCAACTCCAGACCAGCGCCCACGTTTCGACGCAGACGTAGAACGGTGCTGGAAGCGATTGCTGGCGGCGGCGGCTCGTTGCTCGAGGATCTTCCGTCATACCAGGTGGTGTAGGTCGGAGAGAACGTGCTGAACGATGCCACCACCACCCGCTGTTTACCGTGCGCCGCGAAAGGACCGACCTCGACGTACGGATTGGCAGCGGTGCTGCTGGTGCGATTGGCGTTCTTCCAGATACCTGCCGACAGCGAACCGCCCCAGTAGGCGTTGCCGTTGACATCCATCCACATCGTGGCATTCATCTTGTTGGCGGCGGCGGCACCCACGTTCGGCCCGAAGTAGTCCATCAGGTCACCGCCGCCAAAGCCGGTGCCGATGATCCGCTGCGAGTTCCCCTTCCATACGCGGATGTAGCCATCGCGCATCTCGATGCCTTCCGGCTGGTTCGGGCTGAGGATCTGGAGGACGTTGGCCAAGATCTTCATGTCGACGACTTTGCCGTCGTTCTTCGTGACCATCCCACCGGTCAAGCCGTCGGCCGTGACGTAGAGGCTATAGCCAGCCAGAGTCTCGCCTCCGCCCGCCGAGTACGGGGACGGGCCCGTCTGCCCCTCACGCATCTCTTCCAGCATCGGCTGGAAGATCCAGAAGTAGTTGCCCTCGTTGTTGCTGAGGCCCAGGCCCCTCAGGTAGTACCCGACCCGCGCATAGACGGCGCTGGCCGGCGCAACCATGGACGCGCTCAAGCGCTTCAGCCTTTCCAGCGTGATGGGCGGTCGGATGTTGGTGGCATCGGCCGGCCCGGAATACTGCTCGCCAACCGTGTTGCCGTTGGCATCCCTGAAGGAAATCAGGAGGGCCAAGCCCACCCGGTGGCAGTTGATGTATGCGGAAAAGCAGTAGCGCTTCCCAGCGACGACAGGCACGGGCTGTTCGTCACCGGCCCAGAACTGGGTGTTCAAGGCAAGATTCGAGGGCGCAAATCCACCGAAATGAGCCAAGCCAGGCGGAGCCCACTCCGGCCCTGCGACCAACCCCAGTTCGTTCCACGTGCCATTGCCAGAGTTCCACCATCCCCACCCACGACGCCCATCCTTGAACAAAGTGTTGGAGAGCAGGTTGCCGCCACCGGCCATCGTGTCTTTCACCATGGCCGTGAGCGTCTGCACCACCTGAGTGTCAGCTTTGCCCGCAACGCTGGCACCGACCTGGTTGACCTGCTGCCCGAGGGCAGTGATCTGGCCGCCCTGCTGGGTGACGGTCGTGGTCAGCGCGGATAGGCCGGTAGCGGCCGCATCGGCCGCCGTCTTGGCGCCGTACGCGTCAGTCACGTCCTGCCAGATGACGTTGTCCAGGAAAATTGCTGCGTTGGCTACGGCGTTGGCGCCTGGGATGCTGAAAAGCAGCTGTGCGGTGTTGGTATTGGCGGGGGCGGTCACATAGCCGCTGATCTTGGTCCACCCAACAAAGGTTGAAATGTTGACGCTACTGCCCGCCCACGTCCAGGAGTTCACCCCGGCGGAGCTGACAGTGCGCATCCCAAAGCGGAACTGTGTGGTGCCAGGAGAAGCTCCAGCGGCATCGAGCTTTGCGTACACCTCGATGTAGAACACACGGCCAGCAGTGGTGCGGATGATCGGACCGATATAGGCATCAGTGTTGCTTGCGTTCGCGGCGGCCGTACGCAGCAACCGCGCAGACCTGACACCCGTCTGCATATCGGCACCGCTTGCGAGAAGCGACCCGCCGACGATCCCCGTTGCGATCACCTGGCCGTTTGCAAACCCCTCGAACCCAGCATCAATGACAATGTTAGGGCCGGCAGCCTGCGTAGCGGCAATCGCGGCATTCACGCTCGTGATGGCCTGCCCTTGAGCTGTGGTGGTTCCCTCCAGCGAAGTCACCTTGCCGCTGAGCGTCGTGGTGGCGACTGCATTCGCCTCCGCGGCGAGCTGGTCGGTTGTGTCGTACAGTTCGACGCTATCGACCCTCACCACCGCGTTGTTGGGGTAGTTGTAGACCCACAGGCGCACGGCCCCGATCGTGGCATCCACAGCGTCGAAGTCGACGTTATATGTGGCGAAGCCAGAAGTCAGCGTCAATTGCTTGTCGCTGTAGCCAACAGCGAGGGTTTCGCGATTTTGGCGCTGCAGACGCAGCATCAGGTTCATGGCACCGGACACGCCCATTGCGCGCACGATGGCTCGGTATCGCCTTGCCCCACGGTTGGGAATCCATTGTGCGTCCATCGCACCCAAGGCAGGGTTCGACGACGTGGTACGTGTCATCGTTACGCCAGGGCGGCTGGCCTAAGTCGGGTTCCCGCTGCAACTGCGGTAAGGTTCCTTACCGCAGTCGGACGAATGCGGTAAGTTTCGCGGCGAATGCGGTAATGTTGCTTAACGGCAATCATCTTAGAGCTCGGCACTCCAACGACTGCTTGTGGCCGATGACGGTCGCTCCAAGAATCGCGAACCCAAGCTGTCCCAGCGACCCGAGGAGCAATCGGGTGAGCGTCTCAGGGTGTCGTCCGGTGGCAGCGGAAATCGCCTCAAAGCACACTACAAGCGTTGGAGCGCTGCCTGACGCCAAGTCGGGACGGGCACCTTAGTAGAATTCGCAGAGGCAGAGCTTTACCACGACGAATCCTGTTCGCGGAAGCGTACTGGGCCGGTGATGGGGTCAGGCTCAACACAACGGACCCTGACCTATGCCCTCGGTGCCGCCATGAACTAGTATCTGCCACTAAATCAAATTCACCTTTACGCGGGGCATGGAATGCACATAACTAAGCTAGAGATCTCAAATTTCAGGTCGATATACAGCTTTGAAGGGGATCCGTCACAGTCCGCAATCATTTGCGGGCCGAATAGCTGTGGCAAGTCAAATATTTTACGTGCGCTGAAGTTTGCATTCCTGCCGTCCTTCAGCGCGGACAGGATGGCCTCAAACTTTTGTACTTCCACCGCTGGCCCAAACGCGACTATCTCGGTCACGATCTCTTTTGATCAACCTACCGCAGGAATTTCCGCCGCGCTTGCGATCCCGAACGGCACGCCGTTCACCTATCGGATCAAGGTTAAGAGAAATGGCACGGTGACGTGTCACATTAACGGGCAACTAGCCGACGTTGCGAGGCGCAAGCTGCTTCTTGATGAAGTCGTAATTGTGCACGTCCCGCCAATCCGGGATCTAGCAGCCGGAGGGCTAGACCCATTCCGGGCCACACTGGCCGCCAACATACGGAAGCTTCGCGGCACCAATTCGTTCGTCCAGCTAAGTCAGCGGGTCCGAGAACAAGTTACTCAGAGCGGTCGCCAGGTTCTTTCCGGCTCGCAAGCCACAGCCAGAAATTTGTTACGTGTTGATGCGCTCTCAGTGGATGCTGATGCGATCGGAATGGAATCGATCTTGCCGATGGCTACTATCAACGTCAAGGTCGACGGCCGGGAGTTCAGTCTTGAGAAGCTTGGCACTGGGCACCAGAGCTCCGTGATTCTGAGCCTCTACAGGCAATTGGGGACAACTATAGGGAAGTTTGTTCTCTATCTCTTTGAAGAGCCTGATAACCATCTCCACCCCACGTCGCTGATGGCGATTGCTGATGAGCTGAAAGAATGTCTATCTCAGGAATCGCAAGCCTTCATCACGACGCATTCCCCTTACCTGATGAATCAGTTCTTGACCACAGACTGGTTGCCTCTCAAAGCTGACTCGTCTAGGCACACAGTCGCGCGATCGATCCAAATCAAGCGAGGTGATCGAGAGCTTCGGCTCGCCATGGGCAAGTTCGGTCTGCGGCCAGCTGAGTCACTACTATCGAAGCGGATTGTTGTTGTTGAAGGGCCAACGGATGTGACGCTGATCCGGGAATTGGTAGAGCTTCATTCGGGGCGATCACCAGACCATCATGATTTGTTGGTCGTTCCTGCAGGAGGAAAAGAGCAGGTTTCGGAGCTTTGTCTGCTGCTGGAAGAACTAGGTGCGACGTGGATAGGCGTGTTTGACTGGGATGCAACGGAGGACACCAGGAAGCCGTTGATGAAGAAGTACCTCTCTCCTGCGCAGGTGCAAGCCATTACTGATGCGTTAGCAACTATTGCTGGGCACGTCCAGGCAACAACCCAAAAGCAGACAAAGGCTCAGAAGCTCATTGCCGGTCTGCAGAATGAGGTTGCGCGAACCGCAACGCCGTTTGAACCTAGTTTTGATGACTCAATACTAGGAAAGCATCTCGCGCGAAGTGGCGTACTCAGTGGAACTGAGATTGCTACGCTCAAGCAACTTTTTTCGCGGAGCGTCATTCGCGCAGCTCGGCCGATACTTGCGAAGGCCAACCTTTGGCTCTGGTCTGGTGCCCCGGAAGACATACTGCTTTCTTCTGCTGAAGCGCAGACCTTAGTAGAGCAGAAGTTGATCCACCATAAGGTTCTGGCTGGGCCGGTTCAGTCTGCCAATCGAACCCCTACTCTTTCCAATGCCCTACATGGCTTGGCTCACCAGCCTGAGGTCCTGCAGGACGTGGTCAGAGAGTTGCATGCTGCGAATGCACTCAGAAGCGGGGGCTGGAGAGATTTGGTAAAGGCCCTGATTGCATAGTTTCTACGCCCGGCTCAACCCCCTACACCTGCCTCCAAGCTTCTGGATTTCCGCCTCTGGCCGAAAGGGGGAATCGGCTAGATTGGCCTATCAAATGATCCACTCAACTTGCCGCCGCCCTATGTCTCTGCTTCGAAGCGTCACGGGGCGGCATCAGTAAGTATTGGTGGTGTTGATAACCTACCACCACACTCAGTTGAACACCCTGCCGCTGAACTCCTTTCGCCCATCTTCCAGCGCTTGGCGAAGCGTTGCGGCAGCGATCCCATACACGCGCAGGTACTCGCCCTTTCGCATCTTCGCAGCCTTGGCCGCATCCTGTGCAGCGACCTTCCCTTCCGGCCACACCAGGTC
>Ga0256409_1000293_pt1 | contig 42107 bp, 64 predicted proteins | sample PhySR1_FD_185981 | JGI IMG/M metagenome (GOLD analysis project Ga0256409, IMG submission 185981) | Leaf surface microbial communities from sunflower plants in UC Gill Tract Community Farm, Albany, California, United States - DLSL S.R1 | ecosystem: Host-associated > Plants > Phyllosphere >...
GCGGTTACGACATTACTGCATATTGCTTTTATTTTATTAGATTTTCTTCGGCAGAAATATGGTGCCCGGGGCGGGACTTGAACCCGCACAGCCTTACAGCCGAGGGATTTTAAATCAGGCGCTTTTAGAAATTAAATCAACACTATATGCTAGGTTTTCATAATATAGCCTAAAAGTCAGCCCTAAATTATTCAATAACTTAGAGAATGACACTAGGCCATATTATGAAGCTTTTTGCTTAAATTATCGGCCTACAAGCTTCATAAACTGACACTATTTCAGCAGTTACCTTGCCCAGCATGATAATCCCTTCCATGCCCTCTCCATCGATCGTCTCGCCGTCTGAAGTGATAATTCCTGTTTTGAATAATTTACCCAGTTGAGGGAGCTCGCCGAGCTGGAACGCGACTTTATCGCCCGGAACAGGCTTTAGTGATTTGTCGGCCAGTACGAACCCATCATGGGTCTCAATCAGGATCATGTTGTTGCGGTGAGGCATAAGCACGTCGTTCAGGTCGATGCGTCGCTCAATGTAGTCGGACGCTGGTGATGGAAATCCCATAGCTACCTCACGTATCCCATGTTGCGTAACGACCAGGTCTTATTCTCGCTCTCCTCTGTGACCAGCTCGAAAAAGAAGTTTTGGTAACGCCGAATCCACCGATTGCAATCCGCCAGCGTCCACACGTGATTCACGTCATCCAGTCGCTTCTGGAATGCTGCAGTGGTGACAATCTGCCGCCCTCTGCCGTCTTTCGTTATCGCTCCAGTGAACGCTGAATGAATATCGCTCTCTCTCGCCATGATAAATCCTCCTCTGATAGAAACTGTATGGATAAACAGTAATATCGATCAGTAGATTTGATCAAGGCGCGCTGGTACACAGATTTGTAAAGGGTTTGAGCCGAAAGGGATTTTCGGTTGGCTCTTGCGATGGTGAGTGACTAACCTCAAATTACCCATCCCGCAGCCTGCTGAGATTGGCGAGGTACATGTCTGCCCCGTCGCCGGGGCTTTTTTTGACCACTCTTAAGGTTCGCTAAATTTGATTTGTAACCGGTAGCCCCTTGCTACGCATAAAATGTTTGCGCGCTTTTTCTGAAGGTCTTTCGATAACAATGTGAGCAATGATACCAACGATAAACGCCGAAAGGATTAAAACAATGAAGTTTATAAATCCGGAATTTTCAACTGGAAGGGCTCGCATAATATAATTGTAGAGATATATCGAGAAAGAGCATCTGCCAATGAAAGCAAGGAATCCTATAAAGAGATTATCACCTGTTGCTCTGCTTTCCTTTACAGAGAAATACGCCAATACCAAAGAGAACAGGCAAGAAAAAATAATCTCATAAATTCTGGCCTTGTTATCATAAACGCCAAACTCAGAGCAAAGAATGATGAACATGGCGATAGCTATTAACCAAACTATTCCATATAGTGACAGTATGCTGTGAATCAAGACCCTGTGCATATAGCTGAGAACACCAGCCACAAACAGGCACAGGTAAGCTGGGAGTCCAAATGTAAGGATTATGTTGTCAGTGCTTACCGAGACTGCAACCGCCATTGCCAGCGATAGCAAGAAAATCAAAGCTTTCCCTGGTATAGATGACAACAATGCGAAGATGAACGGGAGGAGAATGTAGAACTGCATCTCTGCGGCAAGAGTCCAGTACACACCCGAGATTGAATGCATAGTTTCCTGGAAGAAATTATGAATATATAACAGGTGAGTCAATATATCGAAAGGATCTACTGGCTTAACGACAACTTCGTATTGAGTGATAACAAAATACCAAAAAGCAATGGACGCATAATATGACGGAGCAATCCTCAGAAATCGGTTAATTACGTAGCGAGCGTATACTCTACCACTAAACCCATCAGAGAACTTCCTTTCAGTTGACGCACCCATGCAGAAGCCAGAGATAACAAAAAACATTCCGACTCCAACCCATCCGTTTCCAAAGATATTTCCTAATGAAAACCCATCCTTGTCCATTCCAGGACCACCAAAGGTGGCCCCGAGATGGAAAAGCGTAACCAGAATTATTGAGATAGCCCGAAAGCAATCGATCGCGTTATTTCTCATTTTAATATGCATAGTAGTTTTTTGTTACGCAAAACTACCATAACATTAGCGGAACTTACAAAAGAGTTATGCTGGTTTCTGAGGCCAGCTAATAGCTGTTACGTTTTCAATGTCAACACGGCTCAGTAGCACACGGTACTTCTTCCATAACGGCAGGTCTGTTGCCTCTTTCTCCGTAGCCATTTCCAGATCAACTGCGTCCTGGAGTACTGCAATTTGTTGTGTAGCCTCGCTCATCAACTGATTTTTGTTGATTTGGTTGACAGTTATAACCTCTTGCTTCTGCTGCTCAAGCTGCTGTTCAGTTAGGGGCGGGGCGGTAAATTTCCCCTTAGCATAGGTAAAGCCTATTGAAACATTATCGCTCTCTTCAATTTTCACCGCGCTCACTCCGTCTTCGAAATCCATCTCGACTCCATCCCAAAGGATGAGGTTGACTACCTTCTCCTCTTTTACAAGTGCATATCCAGCCATTACGAATACTCCTGAATGTAAACAATACCATTTTGCCCAGCTGATTCTCCTCCTCCGCCACTTGCAGCCTGATTGCCACCACCACCGGCCCCATAAGCACCAGCAGCGCCACCATCTGAACCCGTGCTACTGCGTCGACCTCCCCCCCAATAAGAAGCCCCACCATCGCCAGAACCGCCGCCAGCGTTACTTGCTACTGCACCATCACTTCCCTGTCCGCCCTGGATATTGATATCTCCACCATTAGCTGATCCACCTGCAGCCCCTGCGTTTGCGGTGCCGTGCACTCCTCCGCCTGCAGAGCACTCAGACCCGAATGAGCTGCCACCACCTGTTGTTGCCGTAGAACTTCCCATGCCCACAGTTACTGCATATGAAGCCTGAGATAACGTCACAAGTTTAATTGCTGTACCTCCAGCGCCACCTCCTCCACCTCGTGGATTCGATGTGCTAAGGCTACCGCCGCCTGCCCCTCCTGCTGCAGTGACATAAACGCGGGCCTTCTTTGCTCCAGCGGAAGGCACATAAGTGCCGCTTGATGTAAATACTTTCTCCCCGATTAAACGGCCAGCACCAAATAGGGATTTGATCGCTGCGGCAAGCTGATTGTTTTTGGATTTATCCAGCGAAATACCAGCACTCTCAATAACGGCTGCGATCTCTTCCTGAACTGAATCAAAGAAATCGGCATCAAGCGCTGTAGGCAGTTCGCCGGTCTGTGGGTTGCCACCAGTAAAGCCATTTTTACCTGCGCCAAATTTATCCACCTGAGCGGTAGACGTGTCGATACGATGCATGTTTACTCCGGATATCTGAAAATTACGTAGGTGTGTGACGGTGCCAGCTTGTTAAGAACGCATTCCGCAGTCGTGTCGCCCCACGTTCTCAGGCTGTCAGTGCTGTTGCTGATCGCGGTCATCGGCGTTATCTGTGTGGCTGAAGGCATGTTCACCTGCCAGTAGTAACGCCAGTCATCGCTATAAAGAGAGTCTGTGCAGTCAGAGAGACACGTGAACTGGCTTTTTTTGTAACGTGTAATAGAGACGCCGGTATAACCAAGCGCTTCAAGCTGAGCCAGATAAAACGCCTCGTTGATGCCGCCAGGCAGATTAAGCTTTGCATCCAGACGCTGGCGGCGCTGCTGGAGAGTCTGAACGCCCGCAGGGGCGCAACTGTCCGGCAGGCCACTTATCTCTTCATAACGATCAATCAGTTCTGTTACCGAGCGGGGATCGATTTCCAGCATAAGCGCATCGCCCCGACCGTGAACTGCAGCCAGTGATGGCGCAAACCCCGTCAGCAGCAAATCGTCGCTGTCCCATGCAGGGCCGCGTGGCAGCAGTGCGCCAAGCATCTGCCGGTACTGCGCCGTTAAGTCCATGAGATTGCCCCCACCACACCTAATTCACCCTTACCAATCGTAATGTCAGCCGAAGGGCTTACCAGTGTGTGGCTGTACTCTCCGGTTGCGATACTGATAGCTTCACTGATGCGTGAGGGTTTCAGCACGCTTTCAGGCCCACCATCACGAAGCATCATTGATCGCAGCTCAGCTTCAACGGCATAGCGCACCGCTGCTGTATCCGGGTTCAGGCGAATCTGGAAATTAACCGTGCGCGGTGTTGCCGCAAACACATAGATATCGGCACCGGCCACGGGTGCCAGCGGTTCGATGTAAGCCTGCACAGCAGACACCGTGGCTGCGTCAGGGATAGGATTAATCAGGTCGCTGTTTGCCACCATAACGCCTACTGTTCCGCGTCCGCTCCAGTGACGGTAAGTCCAGGCGCGGGTAATGCCAGCAACCTCTTTCGCCCACACCTCATAGTCACCATCTGCTCCGCCCTGCGGGGTCCAGTACCAGCGCTCTATTACGCGGGCGCGCCAGATTTCTAAATCTTCGACGTCAGTGCCGCCCTGTATGCTGTCCGCCACACCGGCAGAAGTCAGGCCGGTAATAGGGCTGGTCAGCCGCATGGCAAGACCGTCATCGGTGTTACCGGCTTTGCCTGCTGCATCACAGGTAACAGGCACGCGCAGTACGCCACCCGCTGACTTGGCCGCAGCTGTTGTAGTGAAAGAAGTCAGATCGTCACGCTGGATTGCCACACCAGCAGGAATGGGGATATCGTTCGCAGTAACGTCCCAGCGCACGTAGCCCGCTGCCGCCGTGGCCGCCTTGCGCGGGCAGCGCTTCATATTGGCGTGACGCGTCAGCCAGTCCTCATCCGCAAGGTCAGGCAGCAGGTTGCGGGCCAGATAGTCAATGTAGCCATAGACGGTGTGCACCGCTGCCGCCTGCACTCGCCCGTATACTTCTGCGTCGGTGCGGCGCAGTGCTGCAAGTGTTGAGTCTGCAGCCAGGCGGGTCAGGATATCATTTCGGACGGTGGTGATTAACTGAGGGAGTGTCGGGCGGGTAAATCCACTGTCAGCCATTAAGTTCACTCCATAAATCGTCAAAGGAAAATGCCGTGCGGTTGCCGTCTTTCTGGCTAATAACTATTGAAGCACTGAGCGTGTTAATACCGGTGCGCTCAGCCTTAACGTCCACCCTTACCGCCACGCCGTCATCCACCAGCCACTGAAGCGCCTGGCTGATATATTCCCGCGCCTTGAGCGGGGTTTTATTGGTGAGCGTCGTGCGGCTGAGAAGATAAAGGCGGGAGCCGATGCGGTCATTCTGGACGGTAGGGAAGCTGTCACCCCACCAGCCGTTATCCTGCTCCGGACTGTCGTCAGGCTCAGCCTTACGCCAGGAGAACAGGGAAATGATCACAGCACGGGTCAGAGGATCGGGCGGCCACGTTACGTCACGCTGTACACCGTTAATCACAATAATCATGACGCCACCATTTTCTGCGTTGTCGCATCAGTAGTGCCGCCGCCATCACCGTTCTCTTTATGCGTATGCCCGTTGTAGGTCACTCGCATTGCTGACATCGTCAGGCCGCCTGAGTCGCACTTATCTTTAATTTCACCAGTGGACTCGATGTCCATTTCAAACCGGGCCTTTGGCGCGTTGGTAAAGGTGATCGGCTTGCCTGCGCCATTGACGACAATCCCTGCGCGGGTCAGCGTCACCGACTGTCCCTGATCGTCATATACCGCAACTTCGCCAGGCGTCAGATCTTTGATGCGATAACGACGGTCAGAGACAACCAGCACTACGCCGTGAGACCTGTCGCCGTCAAAGTAGGCGGCCACGGCCTCTGCACCGGTCAGAGGCGCTGCGGTAAACCCGTAGGGCTCCATGTGCTCGATGTCGCTTTTGCCCTCGCCCCCGGCCATTTCAACCTGAAGCATCTGGCACTTTGTGGCCGTGTTGAGTCCGCGAACCACCGCTCGCGCCAGCAGGTTTGACAGCGCACGGCCCATACCTGAAATCGGGTTAGCCATCAGAAATCATCCTCTTCTTTCTTTTTCTTACGCTTGCCTGGCTTCGCAGGTTCCGGAAGGTAAGCATCAGGCGGCCCGACCCGGATTTCGGTCACGGTGCCGTTTTCATCCTGCTGGTAGGTCACCTCGGCGATGACCATCTGTCGGTTGTTAAAGCCGAGAATGGGATCAAAAACGATCACCTGCAGATTAGGCAGCCAGAGTGAGCCGTCACCCTGTCGCCAGCCCTGCACGGTGTAGGTCACCTCATCGGTGCGTGCTGCACGCTGGCGCATCTCAAACTCCGCGCGTGCGCTGCAGGTTGCCGTGGTGGCGTTGCCGGTCTGGCGAATAATCATCGGTCGGTAACGCTTCAGGCCGCCATCGATGGTCTTAGAGCGGATGGCCGTAGTTGTGGCCTCACCAAAGTCGTCGTCGTTACCCTTGCGCTGACCGGACACCTGATAGTCGCTGAACCGGTCCCGGATGCTCTTTTCCGTGTCGCAGGAAAGAATATTTTCACCCAGCACCAGTGCAGTATGTGCCTGCTGACTGCCGATGCCGCCGATTACCAGATTGCCCTGCGCGTTGTCATATGCCAGCGCCTGCTGCAGCCCGAGCATTTTATTAAGCACGTCCATGACCGTTTCGCCCTGGTCGGCCTGAATGCCCTGAAGCGCACCGGATGCGCCGCCTGCATCCACCACCGTGATGCTGAACGGCTTTGCCAGTTCGGCGGCTACCTGCGCCAGCGAACGACCGGCATACTGTGACGGCGTAGCAGAACAGTCGATAAGGTCAGCGGTTTTGCTGCGCCCTGAAATCCCGGTGCTGATGCTACGTGCGTCGTACCGGACCGGCGTAGCCTCAACGTAGCCGGTCAGCACCTTATCGGTGCCTATCAGCACCTCAACCAGATCGCCGTTTTTAATGCGGGTACTGCGCACCGCCTGATCGGTATCGCCGGGCCAGCTGCGGGTAATCTCAACGGTGAAGTCGCGGGCAATACGCTCAATACCTGCGGCGATCCTGACCGAAGTCCAGCCACCCCACTCCTGACCGTTCACACGTAAAATAACTGTGTTGTTCATCGTACCGGAACCCTCAGTGACTGAACCGGCACGAAGCCGGGATGGCGAATGCCGTTACGAGCGGTGATGTCACCGGCACGGGATGCAGAGTCGTACCAGTCGGCGGCCAGTACCAGTGCGGGCGTAACCTGCGAAGGTGTCCGCTCCGTCATGCGCTCGACCTGCTCCAGGCGCGCAGAGATATCGCGGTTAACGTCAGTGCGCACGGTGACCAGCGCCTGGTAAAGTCCGTCATCTGAAACGCGCTCCATCTCAAGGTCAATGGCCTCATTGAGACTGTCACGAACCTGAGCGAGATCATCCCATGAAATGACGGTGCTGTTATCAAGAGAGGTGGTTACGCCGGAAGATGCGGAAACGGTGGCTGTCGCTGTGGTATCAGTATCTGAAGCCGCACTGCCTGAATCAGTCCGTATGTTGCTGACGGCAGGATGCGATACCGCGACTGGCTGCTGCGGGTCCTGCTGGCGCGTGACAGTCCGGTTTGCAGGCTGTGGCAGACTGGTGACCGTTGCGGCCGCCTCGCTGATGGCCGTAATTCGCACCGCCTGCGCAACGTAATTGCGCTGCGTGGTCTGCGCCTGTGCTGTCTTACTGTCGGTTTTCCAGACGCCGCGCGGGGCCAGGCCCGAATCAACCGTGACGCCGGTCAGCCCCTTAATCATAGACATCAGGTCAGAAGTGTTACCCGTCAGCCGCGTTCCGGCGCGCCACATGGTCTGCAGCCGGTTAACAAAGCTCATGCCACTCGACGGCGGGCTGAGCAGCACCGATAAATCGCCCTGTATCAGACGTGATGCGGCGCTGATACCAGAATCAACATACTGAAAGGCGCTGGTTACGGTACTGAACATGCCTGTCGCCTCATCCAGCACACCGTCCTGCAGGAAGTCCGGCAGGCCATCCATACCAAAGGCACCGAACGCCGATGAAATGACATCGTCCAGGAATGAAACAGAAGATGATAATTTCTGCCCGGTTGCCAGCCCCGCGGTCGGGAAAGACAGCTCGCCGCACTCAACGAAGCTGAAGCTGACGCGGCACATGCGACCTTCGCTCTGCAAGTGGCTGACGCGTACAGCATCATCCACGACCACGGTCATTTCACCGTAATAGGGATGCACCAGCGTACAGGAACCCGGCTTCTCGATAGCTTCAATCAGCCGGTTACGCTGCTCAAAGAAGTCATCGCCAATCAGATAGGCCTGCACGCTGAAGCGCCGCGTTGCCCGGCCTAAATCTTCCGCCCACGGTTTATCGCGATTGGGGTATTCATGCACCTGCACACGACGGCCAAAGGTTGCTTCGTCGCCGTCCACCTTAAACGCGATGCCGCGCAGCGAGGCATCCTGCAGATTATCTTTCCAGCTCATGGCCTACTCCGGGCAATAAAAAACCCGCGAACGCGGGTTACTGATCAAATATCAGGATTACAATTTCTAAGCTTAAGCTTTAATTTACCTAATAAGAACATTCTTAAAGGAAAGGTTATGCTTCATACAGTTCACTATCTGACGGATGTAAACGTGGCTTCAGTAAGGCAGTTAATGGAAGTCTGCATGGCGGCGATCAGCAATGCAGAAAAACCCGCAACTGAAATTAAACTTTATATTTCAAGTAAGGGTGGAGACACTGTTGCCGGGTTTACTGCATATAATTTTCTGAAAACTTTGCCGGTTAAGTTGACCACTCACAACCTGAGCAATGTAGAGTCAATTGCCAATGTTATTTTCATGGCTGGCTCGGAAAGAACTGCCAGCCCGCTTTCACGGTTTCTTCTTCATCCTCTCTACTGGGGTTTCGGAACGCCAAACGCAGATCATTTAAGACTCAGAGAGTGGACGTCCTGTCTTGATGATGACCTGGATCGCTTCGTTAAGGTTTTTGACCTCGAGACGCAGGGATTCAATTTCCCTGAGAAGCCTGTGTGGCGTGACCTGATTACTTCCACCACCATAGCCGACCCCGACAGAGCCGGCAGCTTGGGGCTGATTCAAAGGGTGGAGGAGGCAAGGATTCCCGCAGACTGCATTAAGTGGTGGGTAGCAAGCTGACATAGATTTTCTCCAGTAAAAAACCCGCCGAAGCGGGTTAATGTTTATTTCTACTATCGAGTTGATCGGAGATCATCCTCGTTATGCAATAAGGAATAATGACCAGCGAAAGCCCTGCGAGATAAACGGGGATAAGGTCGGGGCTTTCAGCTGTACGATCTCCCATCATAATCAAAATATAAATTGCACCGAAGACTGCTAAAAGTATTGAAATCCCACGTACGAAAATCATAAACAATCACCATAGATAGGCTAAGAAAGCCCAGGTCAAGGCTTGTACTACTTTTTTCCTAGCTCTTATTGGCGCTAAAACGATTATACCCAACATCATAACTAAGCCATGGAGTCGCGCTCCCTGCTGGAGTTGCAACGCGCATGCCAGGCGGCGCATTCTCAAAGTTGACCTTCAGCTCGCCCGCTTGCGGGCGGCCTGCAGAAGATGGCCGTTCCAGTCCCACCTTTGGATCATAACGCCCTTCAGGTATTGGGTTGTCCATTCCCAGAATTTCACGCAGCCTCGGGAAAAAACCGTTATATCCCCGCTCCCGCTCCTGTGACTGCATGCGGTTAACCAGAAACTCACCCTTACTTACACCCTGCGCATTTGCCTGCTTGTCTAAATCCTGCAGCTGCTTCAGGAGTGAGATTGCTATGCCAATCGTAATGGTCATTGCGCCAAACCGGCTGATTGTAGCCAGCAAGCCAGAAAGCGAACTCGCAAGAGTTACTGCCTGCTGAAGAGATCCAATCGTTTTAATGGCGAAAGAACCGGCCATTACCGCACCGATTCCCTCAATAACGGTTTGCCACCCCCCCATTTTCTGAGCGACATTGTCTATCTCAGTCCAGACCTGCTTAATGACCGGGCCAACCTGATCCCAGTTGTTGATTATCAGCAAGGCACCGGCAGCAAGAGCAGCTATAGCCAGTTTGGCAGGCGACAGATTCATTACCATATTAAGCACTCTGAAAGACTGCGAAACGGTACCGACCGCGACACCAACGCCAACCAGAGAGATGGCAAACTTAGCAACCGACCTGACTAGCTCAGGATTATCCCTGACAAACTTTTCTGTCTGCTTTATATAGGGCATGAGAGCTACAACACCCTGTTTGAGTTGTGGCGTAAGGGCATCCCCCAGCGCCAGGCTTACAGCAGTTATGCCATTCTGCATCAGCGTGAGTTTGTTTTCGGTAGTGTCTGCGCGGGAGTCATACTCTTTTTGCATTGAGCCAGCATACTGCTGTGCATCAGCAACCTTACCGAAGTTTTTGCGAAGCAGGTCGAGATTGTTAAGAAGCGGAGCAATAGCCTTTATCGACTCTCTACCGAAAAGCCATTCGAGTGCTTTTGATTTGCTTTCTTCGGGAAGGTTTTTAATCCCCTCAAGCACCTTAAGCATGGTTGCTTTAGAGTCCTTCACCATGCCACTGGCGAGAGACTTAGGCGTCATCCCGATTTTTTTCAGGACCTTTTTAGCATTACCGGTATTGGCATTGGAGAGCGAAAGCATGAAGTTCTGAATGCCGGTACTGGCTACTTCAGACTGGACACCCATCCCTGCGATGGTTGCACCCAGCGCGGCAAGATTTCCCGTTGAAACGTGGTTGACCGCCGCGAGTGAGCCCACGCTTGTGACTATTTCAGAGATTTTAGCTGCGCTGGCAGGGCCGGTATTACCGAGGTAGTTCACCTTGTCCGCCAGTCCGACAACATCTTTCTGCGTCATTTTGAAAGCGGTTCGCCAGGTCGCCATCATCTGACCGGACTCTTCCGCAGTCTGATCAAACGCAATACCCATTTTGGCAGCATCTTCTGCAAACCTGACAAGTTCACCTCGGGCGATGCCAGCCTGACCTGCTGCGGCAACAATCTGACCGATACCGTCTGCCGTGATCGGCAGTTTTGTTGACAGGTCAATAACGTCCTGGCTCATTTTCCTGAAAGCGTCAGCGTTATCCAGACCGTCAACGACCTTGCGGATATCAGCCATTGTTGATTCGAACTTAATGGCCTGATTTACAGGGATAGCCAGCGCACCCAGGATGGATGCGCCAATAGCAGTTGCTCCAACAGCCAGCGAAGAGAATTCCTTCTGAAATCCCTTCAGCTGGCGCTGCATTCCTTTCATCGGGCCGGTGAGCTGGTCAACGGCCGTGATTATGGCTTTTAACTGGAAGCTGTCAGCCATTCTTTATTTCCTCGCTTATACGTACTGCTTCTTCCTCAAGCTCCAGAAAATCGGAAAGAGCTGACCGCTTCAGTTCAAGAGGGTTTATTCGCCAGAAGTGAGCGACGTTGTAACATCGCTGCCGGAGATTTCTCCCGCTCCCGAGCCGGTAAAAAAACCCAGAATCGTCATTGAGGCTTTGAAAATATCAATCTTCGCCATCTGGCTGGCAGATGATCGCGGAATCCCGGCCAGTACCGGGATATAGCGCAGCGATACCGAGCTATCGATTTTGATATTGCCTTCAGAGCCAATGGTAAAAGGAAAACCGACTTGCTCAATCTCATCGAAAGATGGCTCACGCAGTTCCAGCACATGGATAGTTTCACCATGTGCCGTAATAGATTTTGAAAGCTGAAGTTCACTCACTGGAAGAATCCTTCTGTGCCGTGGAATTCGAGGTCAACCGTACCCTCTTCCGGGTTGTAATTGGCCTCACCAAACAGAAAAGCTTCAGACAGCACGTACACCATGCCGTTAGCCATTTCCGAAGTAATGGTCATTTGGTCTGAGTCAGTCAGTTTGCTGATCGGGAAGTTTTTAGGCACTTTAAAAGCGCCTTTTGTGTACGGCGCTCGGTGCGTCTCTTTGTAATCCACGTCACCGGCCAGGCCGATCACGTCATCGCGCACCTTGGTGTTCATCGGCACCTCAATGCCGCCGCTCAGCGACAACTGCTGGCCATCCACCTTGAAATACGTTGTACCCGCAATCTTTGCCATTACGCGGTCTCCTCGCTGTATTGCAGACGGAACTGATTAAGCAGCGCAAAGACGCGCAGCTGGTTGACGTAATCCGGCGGGAACAGGACATCCACGCGGGTCGGGTCGCTTACGTTGCGCTCTACCACAAGATGCTGCTTGAAGAGATCGAAGTTCTCCACGATCCCCGCCCGCTCCATCGTGCGATAGCTGGCGCACATCTCACCCTTCAGCACTGCAGGCGTTACGATGGCCTGACCAGGACCGAAGCGCGTACCGTCATTCGCCAGCTTATGACGCGGGTACTTGCTGGTAATGATGCTCTTCAGCTGACGGATAACGTAGGCGCTGGTATGCAGCGTCTCGCTGTCCAGGTAGCTGTTGTCCGCCACGCCATAGGCGTTTTTCTGATAGGTAGTGATATCGCGCTGAATGCGCAGTACGCCGCTTTCGGCGTAAGCCGTAGCGATACCGTGCTTCATAAGCGACTGCTGCTCGGTCAGGGTAAAGCGGCTGCCTGCCGGTGCCGATAATGCGCCGGTCAGCTCACCGGTCTGCGTCGGGCGGGCCGGGTCAACGCGGATAAACACGGCGTTGCGTGCGGTGCGCAGTGCGACCAGCTCATCGGCAGCAGTCTGAACAGCAGGTTCATAACCGGCAACGGTAATGTGTTGGTTGTTCATTGTGTCGCCAAAGGAAACCAGTTCGGAGAGCGTGCCGATTTTCGCCGTGTAAACGTGACCGTAAAGCTGACGTGCATAGCCCCAGCGACCGGAAGAATCGTTCATTTCCAGCACCAGTGTTGCCAGCGAGGCAGAATCACTGAACGGAGTGCCGATGAAGTCAAACGGCTCGTCGCCCATCGCGGCCACGGTTGCAGCCAGTGACGGTGAACCCGTACCGCCCGCCATGGCGTCAATCACAACGTTAACGCCGTCAGGTGTGGTTTCGCTGCCCACGGTGCCGTAGTAGTTCAGCGCCAGCGGAATACTGTTGCCATAGAGCCCCTTATGTCTGGCAGTGAGCGTGACAACGCCAGCAGCTGCAGCAGCAGTCACCGGCAGGTCCGCGTCAGCGTTAACGGCAGCGGCCAGCGTCGCGGCCACGGCTGCCGGTGCATCACCGGTCACTACTGCAGCCTGAACACGTACCGCACCGATATACAGGCTGAGCGAACCTGACGTCTGCGCATTGCCGGTCAGCGTCACGGTGCCTTTGGCGGTTTCGCCTTCCGGCTCGGTTACCGCAATAACCCAGAGTTCACCGAACGGATCAACAGCGCGATAACGCGCTACCATGCGGGCCAGCTGGCTGCCACGGCCTGCAACCTTACCCGCCAGCGAGGCAGACGGCATGATGGTGAGTTTGTTTTTAACGATGGTGCTGTCGGCTGAAGCGAGGCCAATCAGTAGTGACGGGCCGCTGCTCTGCGTGGTATTCGCTTCGCTGTTGTCCATCTCCGCCCAGAACAGCGGCACGCGGAGGTCTGACGGAATAGTGGGGAACGATACTGACATTATTCACCGCCCTTTTTCTTTGCGTCAGCAGCGGGCTTTTCTTCTTCCGCGCTGACTTCTTCGACATCACCATCCGCAATGCGGCGGTGCCAGTAGCTGCTCTCTTCGACGTTCCGGCCTTCTGAAGGCAGCAGATCGCCCCGGACAGGGTCAGGAACTGACCGCCCGTGCTTGGGTCTGATTTGCATGATTTACTCGCTGAAGTTGATTTTGGTGTGGTGCTCAATGATGCCGTCAGGGCCATTACCCGGATCGATATAGTCAACGTCGATTTCGACCGTTTTCAGCTCGTCCAGAGCGTTAAGATCATCCTGCTGTCGCGTGTCCTCTTCGGTGATTTCCCGCGTCAGCATGAATTCGAACTGGTAATAAAGCCGCCCCCGGTCCATGTCCAGAAGCTGTCCGCCAGAATATGCGACGGGGCCAGCATCTTCATCCGGCTCCCAGCCCAGAAGCGCCTTCCAGATTTGCTGTCGGACATCATGAACGGCGTCATAACCGGCAGCCTGACCGCGCTCGTCACGCGTATTATCCAGCACCACGACAACTGCAAAGCCTTCGGTCACGTTCTGCCAATAGTCAGTCAGGGACTTCTGCTCAGCTGTAACGTCTTCTGTTGGCACAACATACGCCGCCGGTAGCCGCATTTTTCCGGTTTCGGGGATAGACTTGAATTCAGCCGCCCCGGCTACGTTGCCCGCGAACATCGGACATCGTGCCCGGAGAGCGGCGATCACCAGTGATAGCTTCATTTCTTTTTCCTTTCAGGACGAAGGGAGGTGCGTAGCGCACGGGTCAGCACATAACGTGTCCACGTTTTGCGCGCCTCCAGCACTTCGGTCATGTAGTTTTTACGTGGCGCAACACGCCAGCCATTGCCACCGGACTTGCCCTTGTGGTGACTCTTTTTTCGCTTAGACCCACGCTTGATGCCGTAGAACAGAAACGCGGGGTAAAAGTCACCCTCAATAAGGCGGTTTCCCTCGCCCCGCTTCTGGTTTGGCGCTATGCGCACCATCAGGCCCGGACGGCTTTTTGATGCGCGGGGAACGTAATAGCCGATGGACCGCGCCAGCCTGCCGGTTCTGAATCCCGGATACTCATCCGGAGCAGAGCGACCGCGGCGCATAACCAGACGGCGGGCATCACGCATGTGAACCTGACCAATCTGAATAAAGGCACGGCGCATTTTTGCCCGGTTAAAAACGAGGTCTTTAGGCTGCTGAAAATCAACGTGCAGAAGCGGCTTAGCCATACATCTCTCCGTCGCTTTCCACAGCCCTCAGCTCCTCGCACTCCATCAGCAGGTAACGACCGGCAGAGTTGAGGTCGCGAAGGCGCTTAACGCGATATACATAACCGCCATAAACCACCTCAAAATCTGACGTGATGCCACGGCGGTAACGTATGGTCATGTAGTGAGTTATGGTGTCATCAGCCTGAACAGATTCGTGATAGGTAGTGGCACCCACCTGCCGGACTTTCGCCCACACGCCCTTTTCATTCTGATAGACCGGCTCTGTACCGTAATCAGCCGCTGCCTGGTCGATGCGCTGGCGCAGGTGAATGCGCTTATTCAGCTCACCCGGATCGGGCAGCGTGAAAACAGCACTGGTATTTGATGAGCGTCGCTGCATGCTAATACCCCGACACCGGCAGACGCCGCGAATAGAGCAGGAACTCAAACGCCTGCGGCGTCTCCGTCATTTCCAGCTCTGACACTGAACTGCGATGCTCATACCAGTGACTGACCAGCATCAGCATGGCAAGCCGGATATCTTCGGTTATCACCATGCCATCCGTATCAAGCGGTGCAATATCTGCCATCGTTTTATAAAGATTGCGGTTGAGGTAGGTCACCGCCTTTGCCTCAGCGGCCAGCGCAAAAAGCTCAAGCAGCTGATCTTCTTCCGTGAAGTCGCTCTCCAGTCGGCACTGCTGTTTAATTTCTTCAAGTGTCAGCAGCATGACAACGCCTTATTTTTTGGCTTTTTCCTTCGCCTCAGCTGCCGCTTTCGCGCTGGCTTCAGCATCCGCTTTTTCCTGGGCTTCAGCAGCGGCCTTTGCTTTGGCCTCTTCTTCAGACTTCGCAAGCGCTTCGGCTTCGGCTTTTTCCTTCGCCTCAGCTGCCGCTTTCTCCGCTGCGCTGTCATCCACCTCACTGGCATAGCCCAGCTTAATCAGCTCACGACCGTGCTGTTCGGTGGTCTCAATGGTGTTGCCTTCGGACACGACCGTGCCGCCGAAGTAATTCGGTTTAATTAAAAGCAGTTTCATTTGTAACTCCCGGAAAGGCGGACTGGAGGCCGCCGTTGCTGTTATGCAGCTGCAGCAGGTGCGGTGAAGGAACCGTAAACGAAAGCTTCAGGACGCTTAACGGCCAGCGCCAGACGCTCTTCACAACGGATTGAGATCATGTTTTTCTCAAAGTCGTCGGCGTTTTCGGTTGAAATAACCACGTTGGCATCTTCGCGGTCGAAAATCTGCGCACCGGCATTAAACGCACCGGTCATGAATTTACCCTGGAACGCAGCCGCTTCGGTCGCCACTACCGGCAGCCCCCATAGCGTAGGACCGGCCAGCCCAGCCGGGTTCGCCAGAATGTAGCGGCCCAGTGAGTCTTTGGTCAGCTCGATCTTCGCCCAGTCCATAAAGTGCAGAACATGGCCGGACGCCGGGAAACGTGCCAGTTGCGCCTGCAGCATAGCCAGTCGCAGATCGTCGATACCGGTCTGATTCGCCACACTGAAAGCGGGAGCATATGCAGATGCCTGCGGCACAATACCATTCAGGTGCGTGCCGGTGCCGTCACCGAACAGAATCTCCTGCTCTTCAACGTATTTCAGGCCGTAGCGCAGCTCGGCGTCAATTGTCGACTGAAGCTGCGGCATGTCGTCCAGAATCTGCTTCGCGGCTTTGAACAGGTGCGCAATGGTGCGAACCGGCGTGATTTTTTCCGCAAAGGTGATACCGCTGTACGGTTTGGTGGTGTTCTCAGCGACGGTCGCTGCATTATTGGTAAAGCCGGTCTGCTGAACCCAGTAGATGGTATTAGACTCAGTACGGCCCGGTGCAATTAGGTCGCGGATAAACAGTCGCTGTTTTGGCTGCTGATCGATGCCCGGCTGGCGGTCTGGCGCTACGATCTGACCCGGCACGTTAACGGACAGCAGCGCGGCCTTAACCGGAATGCTAAGGCGCTTGTTACCTTCGATACTCGCCGAAAAAGCTTTCAGCGCTTCGGATGAAATAACCTGGCTACCCACGGTTTCGATAACGCCTTTAACATTTGCCAGCGGCATCTGCGCTACATGCTGCTCCAGATCGCCCAGCGCCGCCTTCAGCGTTTTCTCTGCTTCACGCATGGCGTTAAGCTCACTCGCCATTTTATCCACTGCCGCTTTGGTCTCAGTTGACAGCGAACCAGATTTTTTCGCTTCAGCCAACGCTTCCTCAGCCTTCGCATTAAACTTGCCGCTGGCTTCGTTGATGCTGGCAGTAACCTGCTTCAGTACTTCATTTACTTCAGACATTGTTAATCCTTATTTGCCGAACGCGGCAAGCGCGTTTTTAAGTTGTGCAATATTTTCGGGGTTGATTTCGTCGGTAGCGCCCGGCATACCTTCAGGGGTGGCAGCAGCGCCAGGCTTGCTGCCGGTTAACGCTTTAAGTAGTTTTCGACGCTCGGAGCGCGGTGCATTGGTTTTTGCCAGCATCGCGTCCAGCTTGCGCAGCGCAGCTGCAGGACTGTCATCGCCATCAGCAATCTCATCTGCCGCCAGCAGGCGATCTGCAAAACCTTTTTCAACCGCATCACTGCCGCCGATGTAAGTTTCAGAATTCATCATCGCGTCGATGGTGGCCGCATCCAGACCAGTCCGTGCGCCATAGATATCGTTCATCGCCTTATCAAAAGGCACCATGTCCGCCGCAATCTGCTGCAGGTCGTGACGGTTGCCCATCGCATAAACCCAGCAGTTATGGATCATCAGGAAGGCACCGCGGCCAATCTGAACCTCGTCCCCTGCCATCGCGATAATCGACGCTGCAGAGGCTGCAAGGCCCAGCACCTTAACGGTGACTTTCCCTTCGTACTCGCGCAGCAGGTTGTAAATCGCCAGGCCTTCAAACATATCGCCGCCTGGAGAGTTGATATTCACAGTCACGTCAGCACCGCCGATTGAACGGAGTGCCGCCGCGATGCGGCTGGCGGTAACGCCGTCGCCGTACCAGTCAGCGCCAATGACGTCGAATACCGAAATACTGTTGTCATCACTCTTTGCGGCCTTAATTCCGCCGTTCCAGCGATCCATTGCAGAAGACGGCAGATCGCGATTTTCGCGCGCAAAAGGCCGCCCCTCCGGCGCTGCCGGAAGACTTTTTACTGTCATTGGGGATGCTCCTAAGCCGCCTGTTTAAGCGGGGATTGTTCGAAAGGAATGTCCGGGAAAACGGCGTTGTGAACATCGCGCAACAGCGTAGCCCTTGCGGCAGTGCTGTTTTTGCGCAGGTCTTCAAGCGGTGTCAGGTTCAGCTGTACGGTGTAGATATCACCACCTTCAATCGGTGGCAGATTCTCCAGGCGGCGCACGTCATTACGGGACATCCAGCCGTTCTGCAGCGCGGTGGTGTAATAAGCAGAGCGTCCGGCGCTGTCAGCACGAAGCAGGCCTTCAACCGAGAACTCAGCAAACAGGTCTTCATCACCGTTCAGCAGGCAGCGTGAAATCTCCTGCTCAATGTTCACCAGCATCGGCCGAAGCGTATTTGTCAGGAAAAGCAGGTTCATGCCTTCAACGCTCGACGCCCAGCTACTCTGCTTATCAACGTGACCCACCATGAACGGCGGTACGCGGAACCAGCGGCAGATTTCCTCAATACTGAAAGATCGCGACTCCAGCATCTGAGCATCTTCGGGGTTGAGGGTAATGCCCTGATAGGACATGTCACCCTCAAGCACCATCACCTTACCCGCGTTTTTTGAACCAACGAACCGGTTGAGGTTTTCGCGATTTTTCTGGCGCTGCTCTTTGGTCAGCAGGTTCTTTGACAGAAAGAAACCTGACGTCTGAATACCGTTTTCAAAAATTTTTGCGGCTGATTCTTCGACCGCCATCGCTGCGCCAAACACGTCACGCCCGGTGCGCATCGGCATCATTCCGCAGACGCCATCCAGACCAAACCCCCGGATGTGCATCATGTTTTTAAGCGGAATGATGCGCTTCGCGCCCTTCTCGGTGTAAGTGTACTGCAGTTCCCCGCTATCCAGCCGCTCCACCTTCATGCACTGAGGGAGAAGCGGAACCAGTGAGACCAGCTTGGTGCCGATCATCTTTTTCTCGACGTAGGCATTACCGCGCAGGCAGATGCTGGCAACGACCATCAGCATAAAGCGTGAAGGCGTCATTTCGCTGTTCGGACGACGGCACAGCAGTTGATAGGCCGGATGATTAAGCGCCAGCTTGCGGGAGCCGTCAGCGGCTCGTTCATACACCTTCATCGGCAGGGTTGAAACTGACTCACTCAGCAGGCGTACACAGGCCCAGACAGAGGCCAGCGCCAGCGCTTTCTCTGCTGTGACAACCTTACCGCTGCTGCTTGTGCCATACCACTCCTGCCAGAACGCAGCATCATTTAGCCCAATCGACTCACCGAGCCAGTTCACAATCGCGCTCTTGATGCGACCCGGCTGTTTTTTTTCCTTCATCAGATACCTACCATGATCGGGTCATCAAAAAAGTCATCAGGATCGCCGCTGTCCACCAGCACCGCATCCTCTGCTGCGCCGATTGCCATAGCCGAAGCCACCACGCCGTCGATACGACCGGTGCTTTTCTTTTTGGCAAATATGCGGTTGTCCTTCTGGTCAGCCTCAAGCACCGCACAGGCGGCATTCCAGCGCAGGCAGGGGTTAGGCCGGATGACCAGCACCCGGTTATTCAGGTGCTCCTCAAACAGCTCAATAGATCGCGGCATCCACAACCCGGACTCCTGCGCCTTGTAAAAGCCCTGACCATGCGGAACAAGGTCAACGCTCACAGACTCGCTTTCCAGCTCTGGCTCCAGATACTTGATGCGATACTGGTCAAACGCGATGCACTTAATATCGTATCTGGCCGCCAGCTCACCGATACGCACCGCAACAAAACCATAGTTAACCGCCTTACCAGGCGGCGCGTGAATAAAGCCATTACGCAGCCAGGCGTCATAAGGAACGTGGTCAGTTTTGGCACGCTCCAGCAGGGAATCTTTCGGCGTCCAGAACTCAACCAAAAGCTTTTTAGATTTCGGAAAGTAAAGCGCCAGCGCCGTCAGGTCACGGGAGCCGGACAGGTCCAGACCGCCATAACACTCTTCACCCGCTAAATCCTCCGGATCAAAATCCTGTTCGCAGTTCATCCAGGTGTCGCTGTCAATCCATGGATCGGACGCTTCCACCCACTGGCAGAAGTTCAGGCGGCGAACGATGCTCTCTTTTGACGGCATGCCGCGCGCCTGTGTCACCTGCTCTCGCAGGTACTTATCCGTAAAGGTCTGACCCAGAGACGGATTAGCTTTGCCCCAGCAGGTTTCATCCTTGAATGGGTCGTCACCATCATCCAGTGAACAGATGAAGCTGAAAAAACTGTCATCAACCAGGTCACCGGCAGCAACCTTGCGCCCGTACTCGTGATACTCATAACAGACGCTGGTTTTATCGTGGCCGCTGTTGGTGATCAGGAACATCAGCGCCTGACGGCGGCCTTTTGTACCGGCACGCATCATCTCAACAACGGCATTTGTTTTGTGCTCATGCACTTCGTCAATCAGTGCGCCATGTGGACGCGGTCCTGACTGACCATCATCGGAGCTGATCGGCTTGAAGAAAGAGCCCGTCTGCAGAAACGCAAGGTTCCACACGTTCAGGCCAGTGCCGGATTTGGTGATGCGCTGCGCCAGCGCGGGCGACTGATCGACCATCGTCACCGCATCGCGGAACAGGATCATCGCCTGGTCTTTTTTCGTGGCCGCCGCGTAAACTTCGGCGCGGGGCTCTTTGTCTGCCATCAGCAGGTAAAGACCAACTCCGCCCGCCAGTGGCGATTTACCCGAGCCCTTACCGGACTCGATATAGCTCATGCGAAAGCGGCGCGTGCCGTCTTCCGCTTTCCAGCCGAACAGGGAGCCAACAATGAAACACTGCCACGGCAGCAGGATGAAAGGTTTCCCCTCATGCTCACCGCCATTCAGCTTCAGAACCTGAGCAAAGAAGTTAACAACGCGCGTTACCGCTTCAACATCCCAGAACAGGCCGCGCTTCGGACCCTCCTCCAGATCGCGAAGGTGACGGGCGCATGCCGCGCGGATATCTGGCCCGGCAATAACCGCACCGCTGGTAACGTCCATTGCATACTGCGTGGCCGGATCAACCGAAGAACTGGTTGAGCGGGTCTTCTTCTTTTTCTCCACCATTCACGTTCACCTTTGACCGGGCAGCCGGTGTCAGGCCGAACTCTACCAGGTAGCTTTTAAATCGCCGGTCTGCATCAGCCAGCATTGAGACAGCCGGGTTGGCTTTAATCAGAAATCCGCCATCGGTCTGGACTGTGTAAGTTCTGCCCTCTTCGGCAATCGTGATCCTCAGTTGAAGGATATCGGCGTAGATATCACAGAGCCTTTCCAGGGCAAGAACATCGGCAACGGTCAGCACGCCCATTCCATCAAGAAGAACAGTCAGTTTTCCCCATGCAACCTTTCCCCAGTCAGTGAGGTGTGACGGCGGGCTGGGGATTTCTCTCGCAGGTGCAGGCTCTTTGTCGTTGAGTTTTCGCTTGCCCGGATTGCCGGTAACGACCTTAAGATGGGTCGGTTTTGGTCGTCTTCCGGCCATAAAAACCTCCCAGAAAAAAACTTTTCATTTCGCGGTTGTGCATAAAAAGGGGGGCGGGCGGTCAGGAGGTTGTTAACCCCTGAACTCTGATCCCACCCTCCCCGGTGATGATGATAATCGTTCTCATCTGACCATAGCCCCTCTCACCCTTGATGCTAAATGATATTCATTCTCATTTTCGCCAATGTGATGACGGATCGAGTGGCAGACCATTTTCATCACACCCGATGACGTGTCCGCGCTTCTCTTCGCGCTGCTTGGTAGAGTCATGATGCTGTTTGCAGAGAGGCTGCCAGTTGGCCTTGTCCCAGAAGAGCTTCTGAGCCTTCGCTATCTCGTCCTGTTTGCCGCCGTTGATTGCTTCTTTGAGCCTGTGTGGCTTGATATGGTCAACGACAGCTGCAGCCACTGCTCTGCCCTGCCGATGGCACATGACGCAGAGAGGATGCGATTTGAGGAATGAGAGTCTGGCTTTATCCCAGCGGCTGTTATAGATGCGTGGCTCGGACATCAGAGTTTCCTGCTGGCTGGATATGATTAACCCTCGGCAATGGTGAGACCACCAGCTGATGATTGATTGTGTTTATGCTAAAAAATGAACTCAGTGAATGCATTTTTTAGCACAAAATAAAAAACCGCCGTAAATGGCGGTCAATAGTTTCACTTAAGCCTTAACTCATCGACCCGATGGCATGCCCATCGACTTCCTCAACCTTAATTCTGAAATATGCTCCGACGATTTCATTAAGCTGGCCGGAATCGCTCTTCACTTTGACATCTTTAAGGTGCAAAAAGGTTGTTGGCGCATCTTCATCCTGCGCAGGCGAATAAACATCATCAGCGGAATTTGTAAAATAGTTAGAGAGTGCAATGCCAGCCTCTCCGCTTTCTCTCATTCTTTCAGACACTGCATCGTAATATGTCTTGCCAGATATGAGCTGGCCCGTCATAAAAACGCCATTGACCAGAAAAGTCATGCCGATTGATGCGTGGGTTTTGTTAACAATCTTAATGAGGAAGACCAGATCAGCGTCTTTGATTTTACTAACGCCAGTTAAATTGTTAAGTGAAGACATTTGAACCTCCATTTCATGATGAGAGGTTACACATTACAGCTAGGATTAATCCGAGTGAAGCAAAAACAAGCATCATCAGGCGCACTCGCAAATGCGCCTTGTGATGAACTCAGCAGTCTGAGTCTGGACGGGCTACAGCACGACACGCCCACATGCACGCTTCTTGCATTTTGGTTCGAGCGATCGATAAGCATCGGCCAGCATCATGCGCTTCTGCTGAATGATTACCAGTCATTGAAAGCTCGTCTTGCACCCAAGCTTTCTGTTTGTCCAGTAACTGACAGAACTCACGACTAGATTTCTTCAGCTCATTCATGTCTTCAATTTCTTTGGGGCCCAGCGTGCGATACCCCTTAACGGTGCTGCCGTCCTGCGGTTTTGCTTCGCTCATAACGTTTTGGCCTTCTCAGTTGGTTCGATTGGCTTCACATGCGTGAACATGAAGCCTTCATATGGCAGTGGCATGTAACAGGCCAGCAGTGTGATCAGGTCATGAGGTCTTTAGGACACCTCATTTCTTAAAAATTGCTATGAATCACATAAATATCGGATCTAATATTTCTACTTGTAAACACAACTTAACTTAATTCTCAAACAGCGAGGTAACTATGCCTATTACACTTACTGACTGCGACATTTCTGATAATGGCGCAGGCGGCATTTTCATAGGAGATGGCATAAAGGCCACTATTTCTGGTGGCTCCATAGTCAACAATGGAGGCAATGGATTACATATCGAGGGAACGGCCGATGGTGTAACTGTCGATAAGGTCTTGATATCTCAAAACGAAAAAATGGGTGTTTTAATCATTCCTCCTATAAGCGAATTAAGGAAAATTGGTTTTCTACCTGATACGCCGATTGAAGTTATCAATGAAGCCATGGAAACAGTTAAGAAGCTGAAGGATAAGCCCATCGTTCAAGTTACTGAAGCCTTACAAAGTTCAAGCATTGAAAAATATCTAACTAAAACAGCGGAGATAGCAACGATAGCAGCCTTCTTCATGCCTTATGTTTGATTAATTAAAAGGCGTGCTCACAGTACGCCTTTCATTTCCCGGCCTCGATGCGCCGGATTGCGCTGCGGTCAATGTTGCACTGCCCCAGAGCGCCATATAACTCAGCGTTGAGGCTTACGCTGTCACCGAATGTCATATCCTGTGATGGCGCTGGAACGTCAATCTGACTGGTCAGTTCAGCCGGAAGGCTTAGCTGTGGCTGCTTTACTGTCCGGTACTCCACCAGCGGCTTTTGCTGCGTCCCGCAGCCGGTCAACAGCATCAGGGGGAACAGGAGCAACAGCACACTTGTCCGCCGCAAGGTAACGCTTAATTTCATTCTGTAGTTTCCGGTTCTGCTGGGCTGTTACGGCACGCTGCTCTGCTACCTGCCTCATCACGTCATTCTGCTGCTTTACTGCTGTTACCAGCTCAGTGACGCTTGATGCCAGGCCATCGTTCTTAGAGCGTAGGTCGTTAATCTGATCGTCTTTACTGTTAGCTAGCTTCTCCAGACGCTGGTTGGTTGCCTCAAGCTGTGAGCTACGGGCGTTCAGCATCCAGAGTGCCAGGCAGATAAGACCGATGACGATAACGGGTGAAAAAGTTTTGATGAGGCTTAACGGGTTCATGTCAGAAATACCTCTCTTTCAGCAGCACGGCGTTTAACGAGTCCGGGCAGCTTCTTACCACCAGCGTTAACCCATTTGCTGAACTCATCAGCTGCGCCAGCGTAGTCACCAGCATTGAGCTTTTTGATAAGAGTCGATTTAACGAAGTTGCCAGACCCGAGGTTAAACACGAATGACACCAACGCATCGAATTGCCCTTGGGTGAGCTTTACCTTTACGTTGGTATTAACGGTCAGTTCTGCCACCTGCAAATCTTCACGAAGAAAAGCATCGGCCTGTTCGCCAGTGATCACGTCCCCTGCTTTGACTGCGTGGGTATGCCCGTAGCCGATAGTCAGAATGCCAACGCTGTCTTTGTAAGACTTAAGCTCCAGGCCTTCAAAGCGCTTGATGAGGTTGATGCCGTTATTGCTGACCTTCATTTGTATCCCCTGCCTTTCTGTCTATCCACCCGCGCAGTCTGGCGCTGATGTAGTCATTGCCGACATACCCGATATAAACCGCAAAAACCTGTGCAGCGGCGTCAGGTATGTTCCAGTTGAAGAGAGCGCCTACTACCTGAAGCGTGGGCGCTGCAAAGAAAGCCAGCGCACTGCAGGAAACAGCGTCGAGAACCCGCTTACTCCAAGGGCTTTTTGCATACGCACTGCGTAATAGTGAAAACATGCCTGCTACCCCGGCATATCCCCATTCTGTTTTGTGGGCATACAGCCACAGCAGCACTGTGGCCCAAAAGCCCGGATCTTTTTCTGGAGGCATGCTCTGATTCCCGCCACCGGGATGATGGCGGCTGACTGTCGTTGAGAGAATTGCGCAACGCCACGGCGTCAAAAGTTTGTGGAGACTGATTGGCGTGCGCAAAAACGAAAAAGGCCCACCGAAGTGAGCCTTTGAATTTATTATTTGATGCCTGTCAGGCAGCGACTAATTCAAGCCGCTTGCCCAGCGCTGAGAGCGCCTTCTGAACAGTATCTATTTTGGTCGAGTGATGCAGATCGAAGATGCGCGTTACCTCCTGCTTTTTAACTCCCATGCGTGAAGCCAGCTCAACCTGAGTTAAGCCGGAAGCAAGGAAAGCATTTAGCAATAGCACCTTCGCCGACACACTCGCCGGAACCTCTACAAAATCCCCTGTCACCGGTCCAGGTGCCGGAACAGGCTGGTTATCTTCAAAGTAGAAGTCAAATGAAGTAACCAGCGCATCCAGCCCCATCTCTAACGCCTCATCACGCGTATCGCCCTGAGTAAGCGCCTCCGGTATATCCGGGAACGAAACCACATATCCGCCGTCGCACGGCTCGAGATTAATCGGGTATCGCATATCGTCTTAGTGAAACTCTGCGAGAACCAGCCCCGGAGGGCTGGTTAATTATTTCAGGCCTAACTGCTTCATTATGGCCTTTCGCAGTGGTTCTTTTAACTCAGCGCCGGGATGCCTCGGCATTACACTTCGCTTCCCGTTGTATCTCAGCTTCAGATGGTTAGTACCGTTTGAAACTTCGACTCCCTGAGATTCAAGCCACCGCCTGAACTCGCTTTGCTTCACTACTCCTCCTGTCTGTTGAACATGAAGCTATAGTAAACATTTATGCTTACATGGTCAACATTTTTGTTTACTGGAGGCCGTTATTTTTGAAAAATAACCCTGACGCAAAAGCGGTAAGTGCCTTGCCCGTCGGCAACAGGGTGAATTTCTTACCCCCTGCAAGGGATAGACAGATCGCTATCTCCTAAAGGGTATATTTAAAACAAAAAACGCCTCCAGGCTGGTGAGGCCCGAGGCGCTTTGTCTTCCGCATTTGGAACTGACTTTACGATGATAAGCAGTACTGCGTAGAAACCACTCTTATCACAATACACATGTTTTTGCGGACCGCGTTAATGCTTTTTTCTTTTTTTCAATGTAAATTTATCTTAATTATTTCTCTAACTGTAAAAGCACTATTAAGTGCTTTCCTCTGGAAACTTATGGAAAAGTCTACTTCGTTTAAAGTGTTTTATGATGCACAAGATGATGAGTTATCAAAGCATTCAATTGATGCGGCAGTGTTAGGTAAGTCCATACTCTCGATGACAAACCTTATCAACAAAGCGGATGATCTGTTGAATGACGGTAACAAATCTTTCAAGGTTTTAGTAACGAGTCCAGCAGTACCTGGTTCCATTGGTATTGATTACACGGTAGTGCAATTACTACCGATGGCGGTTGATGTATTGAAAACAATTGGCATTGTAGGATTAGTAGGTGCTGGTGTTCACTCCTCTGCTCTGTCACTCATCCGCCAACTTGGTAGTAAAAAGGTATTATCTGTCACGCGAAAGACAGGGACCGATCAAGCAATCCTTGAACTTGCAGATGGAGAGATTGAATGCCCGGCTGCAGTTGCAGCTTTAGTAACTGAGCCGGTAATACGCGATGCCCTGATTGAGGTTGTCCAGACTCCACTAGAAGGTAAAGATGAGCCTGTTTTCAAAATTGTGAATGCTGATGGTGAGGTGATTCTTAAACTAGAGGGAGAAGAAACAGAAGAGATAAAACCGATCCCGCGCGGAACATTGCTTACTAAAGACATTGAAACTAAAGATGTAAATGTAAAATTCACTCAAGTTAACTTCCATAATGAAAAGGGTTGGAGAATGTTCTATAACGATGAGGAGCATTCGGTACTACTGACTGACTATGAGTTTTTAGCTAAAGTAAGGCACGCAGAAGGTACTATCACCAGCGAAGATTTATTTGCAGTTACCTTAGAAACGACTAAAACTAGGTCTGCGAAAACAAGCTCAGTGAAGTATGTGATAAAAAAAGTGCTGAGGCATCGTGTAACTCAAGGTAACAAGCTGATTTAACAGAAAATGATTCAACAACAGATTTTACAGCTCATATTTTGGTCAGGAGTCATCTTATGCCTCCCAGCCTTTTATCGCTTTTCATATGTTGGATCGGCTTTTCTATGGCGTAAAATCTTCCCAACTCGCAGGATAGAGATTCATTTTACTGAATACGGTCGAAAAAAAACCAACAAAGTGACCATCACTTTGGATCGTAAAAATAGTAAACGTGTTGCTCAGCTTATAAAGGATGCTGAACGTGAGTGAGGATAAGAAAAACCTTTTATCTTCACATCCTGGCTTAACGACGGGCGGACTTGGCGCTGTAATCACCACTCTCGTACCTGCGCTAGTGCCGGACCAAAATAGTTTGTGGCGTCCTGTACTTTATGCTGCTGCTCCACTAGTTTCAGCTGCTATTACCTACTTCATGGCATGGTTTGTTAGCAGGCATGGACTAGAGACTCCTGCTGAAGCTTCTTATCGCAACAGTTTGAACAGAGATCTCAAGAGCATAGATGAACAGCTAAAAAGCCTTCATCTAACAGATGAACTGCGACAAGAGCTGTTAGCTGATAGAGCGCTTACTGTTAGACAGTTGGTCAACATTGGAAAAAGTATAAAAGTTTTGCCTGCTACAGAAGAACCACCAAAAAGCTAAGTGGCTATGCCACTTAGCTATTCAAGTTAAAGCTCTGCTTCCATGTCTAATTTAACTTCTAACCATGCTATACAGCCCTCGATAAACCCTTCGGCCATCTGAATCTGAATGCGTATCATCTTCTCGTCGCATTTGGCTCGCTGTGCTAACTTGCGCTTAGATATATTGAAAAAATAGTGCAGCACGATCAGTTCGTGCTCATCGGGTCTGCGGCTGCGAAGTTTAGCCAGGCATGACTCAATCACTAAACCATCATCATCTGTGCAAGAAAGGGTCATTTTGGAATTCTGCGGCAATAGCCCTTTGAAGCCAGCTGCAATTGGTGAGTAATCGACACCGCTATGTTCCGAACGCGCCCAGCCTGCCCAACGCTCTAATACCTGTGACATGTCACGCATATCCAATCCTCTCCACACACTTTATTTTTTGTCTGTCCCGATCACGCCGACTGCAATCGCGAAATCAAGGAACCTGAATAGCAACTCAACCTGACTGCCATATTTTGCTTCAAAAGCTTTCATATCCCGGTGCAGCTCATCGTGATGCGCTCTGCATAGCGGTATCACAAATAAATCATGCGCCTTCGTTCCCATCCCCCCCTGTCCGTGTCCGATGATGTGATGAGGGTCGTCAGCCTGCATGCCGCAACATGCGCACTTCTGTGACTTTACCCATCGAGTGTATTTCTCACTTTCCCAGCGCTTACGCTTGGGGCGCTTCATGAATGATTCTGGTGATTCCGGATCGGCACGGAGGCTGATTATCTTTTTGACGACCTGCGCGGCATCCTGAATCACCTCGCGGGCCGGACGTACCGGAACAATGCGGGCCTCTTTCAGCTCGCCGCTCTGGATACTTTCTTTCGGCATACGCAGAATGCGCCGTGCGGGTGCCTCTGGTATCAGATCAATCACATCATTCAGGGTTGCCCACCAGCACAGTTCAGGAAGGGTAAGCTGGTGGTCACCTGGTAACGCCATCTGGTTACAGGCGGCTCTGATTATCCAGAGAGCGGTGTTACCTTTTGCGATGCTCTCAACCTTGCCGGGAACACCATTTTCCCTGAACTCATTATCGTGGCTGTAGCAAAGAGACACCAGGCCGTTTTCAGTTTCTGACACAGTAAATTCATGATGATGCCACACGCCCAACTGCTCCCACTGGCAGCACCCGAAGGACTGGACGAAGGATGCCAGCGCATTCGGCCCACCAGCGGCCTTTATGACACGCTCATGACCGAAAAAGGGAATCAGTGAGGACTCATCGAGTAATGGCTGTGTGCCGTCATTCAGTCGTCCTGATGGGAGGTCTACCATATCCAGTGTTGGTGTGCTGATCACCACCCTTCCCTTAAACATTCTCAACAGGTCTGGCCCTGGCTTCAGCAATACAATTCCGGTGCGCGGTGCGATTTCTGGTGTAAGCAATGCTCTCACGGTCACCTCAATGCAAAGTTTCGAGCAAGCTGAGTTGCTCGGAAAATTTTGATTCGAAGAAATGATGGTGGCTTTTGATAACTGATACAGGGATTCCTGTATCGCTCAGAAGCTGAACGAGTTCATTGTTCTGTTGAAAGTTGCGCCACAAGGTAGGTTCATGTCTGCGATCGCCGCCTGCTGCACGATGAAGATCGGTAAGGCAATAACGGCCGGAATTGTCCTGACGAACGGAAACCCCATCAATCACTAAAAGCTGATTCATGCTTTCTTCTCCACACACTATTTATAACCGGCCCCGCCCCATCACCTGCAAATGAACGGGACCAACCTTTACCTAGAGCATCTGCAATATGCCCCAGTATTAGTACTATAAACGCAATCAGATTTTATTTCACCGCAACCGTGAAAGCATAATCAATATCTACATGATCCTTTCAAAAACCACTTGAAAATGAAAGCCATTAACCATCACAATAGCAACAACCATGAAATTTTATTTAAAGCAGGCCATAGATGAGTTACATATGCCATGCTGCTTAGGTTCATAAAATGCTCTTAGGTTCTGAATGTCAAATCTAGCGCATGGACTTCGACATATGTTTGCATTGTGCCATTGCCCGAAATTTCTTATTTCCACCACACAGATTATTAGTTTTAAGGACATATATTTGTCCAAGATTACACGGCAAACGCTAACCACCACCAAGATTATAATGATTAAAAATCATTCACCTCAACTACTTATTTAAACTAAAAGGAATTGTAATGGCTGAAAGAAAATACGACAAAATGGCTGAAAGAAAATTCGAAATAAAAGATAAGTTTGATAGCAATGACCCCACATTTCAAACTATCTCAGACGCAATTAAAAGCTATAACAATGCTAGTAAGCTGAGAATGATAATCAGCATAACTTATAATGAAGGTGGTGAAGTTGCTCTCATGTTCGATTTTATCGCAACAATTGAAAAAGCTGTATTGACGCATTCAAATCTATACATCGAACTAAGATTTGGCGGTTTTGCAATGAGTGCAGCAGCTTTTGTTTTTTGCTATTTCGTATTTTATATAGAAGTCCCTCGGATAAGAGTTGTGTCCAATACACGGCTCGCAGTGATTTATCACAAGCCCAGAATGAAAAAAAAGGATTCAACAATCTTCATATTCGCCAATGATCCCATTAAAATGAATGGGTTAAGTAAAGCACAACAGCAGGAGTTAATAGGATACACTCAAAGGTTTGATGAGGTCTGGAGTGCCGTAGTTACTGTTTATCAAGTAGCTAGAGAAGAATTTGATCCTTACTTACTTAGTTCGTATAATAGCAATGGTGACTTTACATTCTCACTCTCTAATAAAGTATTTAAAGGAGGATATTCATGAACATTGATGCTAAAACGCTAAAGCACATTCAACAGCAAAGGGCCAAGCTGATAGCTTCTGGTGAGCTGAGCCAACCTCGCTTACTCAGTGATACTATTGACATGGATGAGGTTGCTAAGCGAATGAAAAATACAGAGAAAAAGAAAGCCAAGCCCAAATTTGTGATAGTTTAAAGCCGACATATGGTCGGCTTTTTTATCAGGCTGGCTCCGTCGAACAAAATATCTCATCTTTGAATAAATCATTGCTATGTCATTGATTGTTAAAATAAAATTTTAATTCTCCATTTTTAATTCTTACACTGGTCTATCCCTTAGCTTATCAGGTCCCCCCACAAACCCACGTGCGTTAGGCTGTCGAAAAATGCTTTGAGGCAGTTATCAAGATCACGCTGGCGCTTGTATGGCGGGAACAGTAGCACGCTTACCTCTACGTTCACTGTAATCGGCGTGGGACGACGCTTTAGCTGTTCCATGACGCACGCTAAAGCGTTGGAGCGGAAACAGCGCCCGGAGGCGCTGATCATTACTCCCTTTCTGGTATTACGCCAGTACGTGTTAACGCTTGGCGGGAACGGGAGAGTTAACTTCATCGATACTCCTTAACCACTAACCCGGCATTTGTCTTACCCGCTTCCTCAAGCTTTTTCCGCGCCACAAATTCATCACAGGCGACCAAGTCTTTAAGTGGCTGGCTTACAGGGTAGTAAAGTCCAAACAAAAGCCTCAGCCATAGAGGTTGGCGTTCCTGAACTATCAGTTTCCCTTTACCATCCATCACTACCCGATATCGCGCTACAGGCTTCAACGGCTGATATCCGTAACTCATGCTGCATCCTCCCCGATGCCGGGAATTGTCATCTGCCCGACAACTTCGCGTACGGCCTGACTCAGCATGCGGATGTTTGACCAGCAATCACGGCCGGTCTGCTCCACCAGCGCGATAAACTCCTGAACCGTGCATGGCCTATCCTGTCGAACCTCTGACAGTACTGCAGAGAATCGCTGCAGCTGCTCAATCGCCAGCTCGGGATCATCATACTGCTCGGAAACCCACAGCTTCAGTTCAAGATCATCCTGGTGCTGCTTTATGAGACGAACGGCACTGGCAATCGTCTCTGCTGGAACTGTCACACAGGTAGGGTTTTCAACAGAGTCTGCTGCCCATGTATGCGCCCACTTTGATTCGTGGTAGGTGTACTCAGCTTTCATCTTGAACGCGGCAATAACGCACGCCCACGCTTCAACACCGCTTTTCTCAAGGATTTCGTGCTTCATCAGTGGCAGATCATCGCAATAGTCTTTTTCAGACTGAACACCTTCTTCGCTATCAGCCTTCAGGTGATCGCGCGGCTCACCGTCTTTAGGTTCGGGCCAGTTGCGGGCCTTGTTGACGCTGAGTTTCAATTCCATCGCAGCATTGAGCTCTTCCTCGGTGATACCGGCGCGGCGCATGGCATCCCACAGCAGAAACTGAAGGTCAGCCCACTCTGACAGGTCGTCCGGTGCTTCAGCTGCTTCCATCGCTTCTTTAGCCAGGTGCTTCAGGGATCCGACCGGCCCAACGTCGCCGAAAGTTTCCTGTGACCATGCCGCGTGCTCTGCACGGATTTTTTCGCGCAGTTTTACCGGCGATACGATGGCTGCTGAGCGGGTCAGTTTCTTTTTGCCAGCCGCTTTTGCCTTCTGCATCTGCTCCTGCGCAACGGATGAGGCTTTAACACCATGCTCACGCTGCAGGGCAACTGCTGTGGTCGCGGCCACTTCGCCAGACTTCACCATCTCAATCAGCGGTTCGCCAACGGTCAGCAGCTGCAGGTGCTGCTCAACGTCGGTGATCGAACGTTTCACCTTGGCGGCGATCTCGGCTGGCTCTAAGCCCTGGTTAACGAGGCGCTGATAGGCGGCTGCGCGCTCCAGCGGCAACAGGGCACGTCCCTGACTGCTGGTGACCATGAACGCCACGCTGTCAGCCTCACTACCCACGAAGTCCTTACACTCAAGGCGCAGCGTATAGCCCGCTTCCTGAGCCAGCTTTGCACCGTAATAGCGGTGATGGCCATCGATGACTTTAATGCCCTTCTCGGTGACCTTAACAGCCAGCGGAGGCACGTGCTCGCCAGCGATAAAGGCGTCGCGGAACTCCTCGACATGGGTCTGATCGATGTCACGAATGTTGTAATTAGTTTCAACATACAGCTCATCAACGCCCAGCAGATAGGTTTTGCGGGTGGTTATGTCGATTTCAGCTTTGCCTTTTTCGGAGTCTTTATTTTTGTAGACCTGATATAAATTACTCATGCTGTGGTCAGCTCCCATGTCAGGACAATAATCAGGGCGGCAATCATCACGGCTGCTGTGCGGATGGCCTGGTAGAAAATCTCATTGCGTTGGTAGTGGCTCTTCAGGTGCGCTCTCATAACAAATCCCTGTTCACGCTGGCTGAAATGATGCGGCCGGTATCAAGCCCGCCATAGCTGCCACAGTTGAGCGAACCCTTCACGGCGCAGCGGTCGCAGTTCTCTTTGGCTTCGTTGCGTGATGCGTCGAACTTCGCCACCAGCATCGCCTCGCGCCACACCTGAGCTGCACGTAGCCAGAACCCCTTACTCTCCAGTTCAGCGGCCTGCTTCGCCTTGTGGCTGTATTTCTCGCTCTCAACCGGCAACGGGTCAGTGTTGATCGAGTAACGCCAGTCACTGGCACGCTTTAGCAGCCCTTTGGTGAACAGGGGTTTGATAAAGCGCTTCACAGAGGTCTCATGCAGTCCAGTCAGCTTGCAGAGTTCGCGCACCTTCAGCGGGCCATTGCGGGTAATCAGTTCAAGAATTTTTGATTCGTGGTTGATCATGATTATTCTCCTGTTAACCGCGAAAGCCGTGAGGCACTGAGCTGTCAGGCTGCGGAATGACAGTGATATCCCGCTGCATGTTGCGCTTCATGGCTTTCCACTCAGAACGCGGCGGGCGACCGTGTTTGTCCCATTTGGTGGCTGACTGGAGATAGCCAGGCAGATTTCCGGGGACGAACAGAGTCTTTGGCCGCATGTACTGGTATTCCTCGGTGCCTTCCCAGTGGACGTGCTTGTAATCCACAACCAGGCAAAGCTCCTCCACCGTGAATTTGTCTTTCAGTCGGGATTTGATGTGACCCATCGAAGACTGCGCCTCGGTATGCTTTGCGCCGGTAATTTTGTTCAGGTGGCGTAAAACCTGACGTGATTGATTAACAATTGACCACTCATCGTCTGGTTGCGACGCAACCTGACAAAAGAGTTTTTTATCTGATGGATCATGTTTTGAATTTACTGACGGATCGTCGCCAGATTCTGGCGGGTCAAAACTGTTATTTTTGCTGGATTCTGACGGGTGAAAATTTGATGCGTCAAAATTCGATGCATCAGATTTTGATACGTCATATTTTGATGTGTCAGATTCTGACGCCTCAGATTCTGACAGGTGTGTGGCAGCCGATTCGCGCAGCTTTTTGACGTTCAGCTGATACATGTTGGAGTTGTTGCGGTTACCTTTGCGACGCGATGTGCTGGTCAGCCAGCCTTCACTTTCCAGTTTGCGGATCGAGGTACGGACGGTACTCGGACCAGCGCCAATCTGACGGGCAATGGTAGCGATTGACGGCCAACACACACCTTCGTCGCTTGAGAAGTCAGCCAGGCGTGCCATGATGGCAACCATAGTGATCTTCATGCCAGATGAGGCGCAGCCGTCCCAAACGAATGCTGATAATTTAACGCTCATGGTTTACCCCAACCTCTCTGAAATATTGCCTGAACCGTTCGAGAGAGCTGAAGCACTCGCCATGTTCATAGTTGTCACGCAGGTAGATAACCCTGTCGTTCTCTGGCTCCCAGCGAATGACCCGCACAGGAATACCGCGCTTGTCGCGGAAGATTCGGTCAAGCTCTCGCATTTGGTCGTTTTCATTCGCTGGTTAGCATCGCCCACAGCCCAGTCAACAAAGCTGTGGTTAACTTCCTCTGCGGCGCCTGGTACATTAAGCACATACCGCAGCGGCTCATTGCTGAATCGGCCACCAGCTGAAGGGAGGCAACGGAATTGCGGTAACCCTGATAATCTGGTTAAATTGATCACGCGATTAGTTCTCCACACACGTTGATTTAGTCGCATCGAACGCCGCGGGCTGCAATCCTGCGGCGTTCACCTTTTCTGGCGGGCAAAACACGCGATATAACAGCGTCAGATGCTCCTGCCACTTAGCCATGACCTGATAGCTGTTCTCTTCAATCTGCTCACGCTCCGCCGGATCAATCACGCCGTCAGCTGTTGCCTTGCGAATGTAGGCAGAATGCTTGCCAATCCACTCAACTGACTCCATCAGGCGCTGATTGATATCCGCATTATCAACATCCTCAATATCCACCAGCGGGACGTTGACGCTGTTTGACTGACGGGATACTGCATTCGCGATGTGCTTAGTGCCGCTGGCCTGCTGCAGAACCATCGCCCAGCCCATCGGGAAAATCTGATCGCCATTAGTACGCAGGCGGTTGAACAGTGCATCTTCAGTCACGCCCAGCCATTCAGCTGCTTCTGCATAACCGCCAGGAAGACTTGAAATGGTCTTCTTGATTGCAGCCACCAGCCATGCGGGTTGCCTTTCAATTTGCCATTCTGGTTTACCCACTGCTGGAATCCTCTTACTGTGGTTTTGCTGTCAACGAAACGGGTGATACATTTTCATTGCCGGTTTGGTATCTCTGCGGATAAAGAATTTCCAACTCGCTAATTTCGCCTTTGAAGAAGACCGACAGCTTCTCAGCGACTTCCAGCGAGGCGACCTGGATACCTCGTTCAATACGGCTCAGGTTGCCAACATCAAGACGAATCGCTGTAGCTACATCGCTCAATGTTTTTCCTTGCGCCTTACGCAAGCTTCTTAACGGTGTGACCATAAATACCCCCTGTAATTGCGTAATACGCATAATATTGCATGCACGCGGATTGCGCAAGTTGATTTGCGTTTCGTGCAAACCAACATTTAAATAGGGTCATGAATATAGGAAACCGCATCAGAGAGCTTCGCTTACAGCGAGGTATGAAAATGAGCGATCTGGCCGAAGCTGTTGGCGTGGATCAGGCAAATATCTCCAGACTTGAGACAGGAAAACAAAAATCATTTACGGAGCAATCGCTTATTAAAATAGCTGAGGCTCTTGAAGTAGGTCTTTTCGAATTATTTACTCCCACCCCACCCGATATTACTGTATATAATCACAGTAAGGATAACGTAAAGGATGGCAAGGGGGAGGATGTGTATCGTGTCGACTTACTTGATATAACCGTGAGCGCTGGACCTGGTGCATTCGTAAGTAGTGACACCGTGGATGTCATTCGTTCTATTGAATATAACTCTGAGCATGCTAAATCTTTCTTCAGCGGGAAGCCTGCGAAGATGGTGAAAATGGTCAACGTTGGCGGTGATAGTATGTCCGGTACTATTGAGCCAGGTGATTTAGTTTTCGTGGATATATCAGTGAATAAATTCGATAGTGACGGCATCTATGTGTTTGGATTTGACGGTAAAGTGCACATTAAGCGACTTCAAATGATCCCGGATAAACTGCTGGTCATCTCCGATAACACACGCTATCGCGATTGGTTCATTGACGAGGCAAATGAACACAGGTTCTACATCTTTGGCAAAGTCATGATCAGCCAGTCTCAAGCTTTCAAGCGTCACGCTTAGCCTCTTCCAATTCAAAAACGCCCGGCTTGCCCGGGTTTTTTTGTGCCTGTCGCATCATATTTGCATATAACGCAATTTATCACTTGCGAATATCGCATATTCGATTTATTGTTTCTTCATCAGGACAGCCCAAACGTTTGCAGGCGTAACTGTCCACTGTGTGGAGAATAAATGAAGCTAATTAAAAACATGTCGAACACATCGGTCCGGGACCTGATTACCTTTTTGAGGCTTTTCCCAGATGCTGATGTTGTCTGTTGTGGTGATGCCGGTGTGGTGAGTGTGCAGTGTGATGTTGATAGCGTAGTTCGTGGGCCAGCGTTTTAAGAGGGGTAAACAGTGAAGATTGAGCTGTTAGTCGATGGGACAGTTAAGGGAGATTGTAGCTGTGAGGCTGAATTCCTAAGTTTTCAGGCAGCGGTTTACTCCGCCCTCTCTGAAATGCAGGAAGAGCTGACAAGTCAGCGAAGAGCGCGGGCAAAATCAAAAATGGCTTTGCTTAATGAGACCGTATTTAAAACGGCTCCCACGGATCGCACTGAAGAGGATCGAGAAGCCGAATAGTCTGATAAGTGACAGCTTCCTCCTTGGGTGTGAGGCCTGATTCGCCAAGCTGCTCTCGTAAGATGTTTATCTGATTTTGAAGGTCTTCGGAAACTGGCCCTTCGTTAGCACCCAAAGCTCCAGATAAGGTTTTTATAGCTTTTTCGATTGCGGAAAGCCTTAAGTCGATAAGTTCGTTATTCATGGATACATATTCTTGGGAGTGTGAGAACTCCAAGATACCACGAGCCGGACGTGGGTAAATAACCCGGATTAACACAACGGCAAGAGCATTGGTTGATGGCGGGTATAGCGTCTGAAGCGTCTTGACAGTGCTCTCCCCGTTGTGGTGAATGCGGCCAGCGCGCGCGGAAGACTGAAAAGATTGCACACAGTCTAAGAGTTTCCGCTCTGGTGTTTGTCAGTCTGACCAGAGCACCGGGAGGCACCCGGCACCGCAGCAATCTTTCAAGTGTGTGGAGTAATCGGGCTGTGGGTTATTGCAGTAACCCACCAGCCAACTTAAACGAATCCCAAAAGTTTTTTATTGCCGTCACTGGCAAGGGATTCATGCAACCAAAAATCGTGTGTGGAGACAGTTATGGGCTACTGGAAGTTTACGAATGCTGAGGCGTTAGCAGCATGGGAAAAGACGCGTGCTGATGAAGCGCAGATGCGTAAAGAAGCGGCGGAGCTGACTTCAATACTGGGCGGAAAACCCGTATTCAAAAGCGATCTGACGCGCTCAACCTTCTACGGTGTGAATTTTGATGCGGCACCTTACCTGGCAAAAGAGTTATGGACAGTGCCAACCGGTAACACCGGCTATGCGTCCTGGCCTAAAGCACGCCCTCCTAAAGGCATGAAAGAAGAGCATGCAGCAGTGAAGAAGCTGTGGAGTGAGCATTACCCGAAAACCCAAGTCAGTAACGACGAATTTTATGAATCCATTGGCCTGGACTGGGGAATGCTAATTCTGTGTGGAATCACACTATTTCGTCATGGTGACGCTATCTACGTTCAGACAGGCGCAACGCCTAAACCGGACTTTGGTGCAGTAGAGATCGTTGGTAGCGAGTTTGATAAAGCACGCAGGGAGTACAGCGATGCAAAAGCCTGATGACCATATCACCGTAGGCATCATTACCCTGCCCTACAGCCATATCCTGAACGGCTGGATAATGCCTGATGGCTCGGTAATCAGTAATCCCATCAAGGCGCAGCGTGAAGCTGAGCGGCTTAATAAAACCATCAACATCACCATCCATTGAGGGCCAGCAACATGCTTTCTTCTAAATCGAATAAAGAAGTCGTCGCTGCTGGCCACCAGTTCGCCAAAAGCATCGGTAAAGAAACCTCTCTGCTGGAAATGGCAAAGATGGTGAGTGATTTGGCTACGCGTCTTGATGTTGCCACCGTCCGCGCCAGCCTGATGGCTTCAGAGGTTCTGCGCATCAACAGCGTGCTTCCTGACACCATTACAGCCCTGCAGGCTGCAGGCGCAGACCTGACGCTGATTGATGACCTGAATGCAGCACTTGCTACGCCAGCCTGTGATCAGTGGATTCGCACACTGCGCGGTGAAACACTCGGTGAGGCGCGCCGGGCAGTAGCAACTATGGGGAACCACCAGCTGCCTGGCACTTCACAAGCGATCAACATCATCTCCCAAATGGCAATGGATTTACTCCGCTCACGCACTGTAACGCTGAAGGTGGTGTCATGAAAAAGGTCGCCCAATTCCGGCGCAGCACCGGGGCGAATGCCGGATTCAGTGAAAAGTTAGCCTGGCAGTTATCAAAAGGCCCGGCAACGGGCCGGGAGCTGGCAGAACGCCTCGGTATGACCCTCAGTGAGTTCAACCGTTTGGTCCTTCACATCATGCGGCGCGGTGGTGAAACACTTCAGGTTGAGGCATCCAATCAGGTCTGTCTCGGTGGCGGATCAATTGATCGCACTTACACACTGGTCAGAAATCCGCGCCGTGTTGCTCCCCCGCCATGCAAGCCAATGGTTATCAACTACAGCAACGACCGTTCTGAAGAGGCTATTAAGCGCCATCGTGAAGCAGCTGCTCGCCGTGCTCGTCTGATTGCCAGCGGGCTGTATCTGGAATGCATGGGTTAAGGAGAAGATTCAATGAGCATTAAGCCCTTAGAAGTTAAACGCGACCAATGTGGCTATTGGTCTCATCCAGATTATCTGGCGTTCTGTGATGGTCGTGAATTTATCCCTACCGCTGAGTTTGATCAGTGGATGTCCGAGCATGATTTGCAGTGGAAGGTTGAGTACCGTGATGAAGACATGATCGACCCCACTGTAAATGGTTGCGATATCTCTGCCTGGCAACCTGAAAGCCCTGAAGGTGAAGGCTGGTTTGTTGGCTCCATCCATGACACTGAAGACGGTGCGGTTTGTATTTGGCTGCGTGCCGGCAAGGATGGTGCGTGATGGAAAGAACAAATAAAGGTGAAATCATCATCGGGCCAATTATGGACTTGCGCTTAAAACCAGGCATTGAGCGCACACGTAATGGAAGCATTCAACAGTTCGGTCCTCGCATCGTTAAAGGCGGAAAAGAAATTCAGGCATGTGACTTTTCTATTAAACCAAGTGAAAGAAACCACTATGCACTTGAGATTGACGGTCAATGGATGTGGGTTAATGGCTGCGGTCACTGCAATCAGAATGGCGAAAAAATGTCTTATGTGGTTTGCGATGAGCACGACCGTTGTCAGTGTTGCAAAGTTAAGCGTGGTGAAGCAACTACAACGCCTCCTCGTAGTGAGTGGGATAGAGGTGGTGCAGTATGGGGTTCGCGTGATGACAACGGTGTATGGGGGTGGATGTGCCATGCATGCTACGAAGCTAAAGAGGCTGACAAGCGTTCTGAGGCGCTCGCAAGAATAGTCCCTGATGAAGATTACGACGAATGGGATTTCTATCATGCTGACTCAGCCAAATGCCCCTGGTGCAGCGCAGAGATTTGCACAGATGAAAGTTACGATGCTGATGATGAGTCTCATGAATGTGATGAGTGCGGGCATTCGTTTTCCTTAACTGCCGAGCATTCAGTTTCATGGACCACCAAGCGCGTGGAGGGAGATTGATGGAGCGGCCAATCCTCGATATGTGCTGTGGTTCCCGAATGTTCTGGCTCGACAAGAAAGACAGCCGCGCGATATTCGCAGACATTCGAAAAGAGTCACATGTGCTGTGTGATAACCGTGCTTTGCATATTAACCCCGACATCATCGCTGACTTCCGTTCTTTGCCTTTTCCTGACTGCAGCTTCGCACAGGTGGTGTTTGATCCACCCCACCTGGACCGCGCTGGAGAGAACGGCTGGATGCGAAAAAAGTATGGTGCGCTGGATAAACAGAATTGGCGCGATGACCTCCGTGCTGGTTTCAGTGAAGCATTTCGTGTTTTGCGGCCACACGGGACGCTGATTTTTAAATGGAATGAGACACAGATACCGGTAAGCCAGGTAATCGCCCTAACCGAACAGAAGCCAACCATCTGGCAGCGTACCGGCAAAGGCGACAAAACCCATTGGATTATCTTTTTGAAGGAGGCAGGCTAATGCCTAAATCCGCCGCCGAACGCAAAGCCGCGCAGCGTGCCAGACAGGCCGCTGCCGGTGTGCTGAAAATAGAGCTGGCGCTGGATAGTCAGGAACTGGAGATGCTGGCGCAGAACTGCGCCGCACGCCGCCCCGGTCGTGAACCGTATGAGCTGAACGAGTACATAGCGTTGCTCATTCGACAGGACGATGCACGGGTCCGTAGCCGGTTCAGGGCGATGAGTAAGCGCCAGTGTGGTAAGTGTGGTGACAATCTTCCTGTGCAGGATTGCCCGTTGAAAGAAGAGTCAGCCTGTTGGGTTCGGCTGGGCTGGCACGAAACAAAACTTAACGCGTGACATGTCACATTGATTAAAAGCCTGATGCAGCAGGAATGTGTGGAGAAACTATATGTCTGATATCAATAACGTAATTATTTCTGATGCCGATATCGAAAAATTAACCGGCTATAAAATCCCGTCTAAGCAGTGCCAGTGCTTGAAACAGGCAGGTATATTTTTCGTCGTCCGCCGTGATGGTCGCCCGCGGACAACTTGGCAGCATTTCAATGACCCAATATCGTCGCGCAAAGCCCCAGAAATGAATCAACCTGAACCCAACTTCGGAGCATTGGATTAATGGCTCGTGTTCGCAAAAATAGTGCTGATGCCTGGATGCCGCCGCGCGTTTATCGCGGCAAATCAGCCTATGAGTTTCATCCCAAAAACGGAGGCGCTATACGCCTCTGTGCGCTGGATGCAGCTCAGTCCTCAGTATGGTCGGCATATGAGGCGCTGATCAATGAAATACCTGATGACAAGCTGCTGGCGTCACTGGCTGAGCGTTTTTTCAAATCGGCTGATTTTTTTGAGCTTGCTCGTGAAACGCAGCGGGATTACCTGAAGTATTCAAAAAATGTTTTAGCTGTCTTTGGTGCCATGCCCTCAGATGCAATTCGTCCTGAACACGTCAGAAAGTACATGGACAGACGCGGATTGAAAAGTCGAGTTCAGGCCAACAGGGAAAAGGCGTTTATGTCCCGCATGTACCGCTGGGGCTATGAGCGTGGCATGGTAAAAGGTAATCCGACCAAGGGAGTTAAAAAATTTAAGGAGACGTCGAGAGATCGATATGTTACCGATGCAGAGTATCAGGCTCTGTATTCATGTGCGCCGGACATTGTGAAGATAGCAATGGAACTGGCCTACCTCACTTGCTCCCGACAAGGTGATGTTCTCGCAATGAAAAAGAGCCAGATCATGGATGAGGGTGTACTGATCAAGCAGAGCAAGACCAGTGTTGCTCAGATTAAGGCGTGGTCACCACGATTTGCTGCAGCAATAAAAATGGCATCTGGACTACCGCTAAAGCCAGGAATGAGCAGTATCTTCATACTCCACCAGCCTAATGGATCGGGCTACACTCGCGATGGGTTTAACAGTCGCTGGAGTGCTGCACGTGAGGCGGCAAAGCTTAAATTTCCGGAGCTTCTTTTTGATTTCACATTCCATGATTTGAAGGCCAAGGGTGTGTCTGATCTGGAAGGGGATTTGTACGAGAAAAGAGCCATAACAGGGCATAAGAACGTGGAGCAGACTGCGGCATATGACAGGAAAATAGTTGTTGTCCCTGTAGTCGGAGGGCAGGCAAAAGGGAAGTAATATTAGGAAGAGGTATTAGGAATAATAATTCAGATACAAAAAAACCGCCTCTAAGGGGCGGTCATACGACACTGCTTATCATTGATTTTATTGGTAATTCGATATGGTGCCCGGGGCGGGACTTGAACCCGCACAGCCTTACAGCCGAGGGATTTTAAATCCCTTGTGTCTACCGATTTC